>Ga0208382_1000087_pt1 | contig 32574 bp, 27 predicted proteins | sample CryBogCBE28Sep08_FD_184582 | JGI IMG/M metagenome (GOLD analysis project Ga0208382, IMG submission 184582) | Freshwater microbial communities from Crystal Bog, Wisconsin, USA - CBE28Sep08 (SPAdes) | ecosystem: Environmental > Aquatic > Freshwater > Lake | place: Crystal Bog, Wisconsin, USA...
CAATCTCTCTAGCGTGTGCCGGTTTTTTACATGCACCAAGAGTGTCTGCCAAGCGATCATCGTGATGCGCCTTTAATTGCGCAATCCGCGGCTTCATTCCCATAAATGGCTTGCCATGTGATGGCAATACCAAGGTGTCATCCGGCAATGGCAAATATTTATCCAATGAAGCTAAATACAGCCCCAAAGGATCGGCCTCTGGATCGGCGTCATAGACGCTGACATTGGTTGAGATACGCGGCAACAACATATCTCCCGAAATTAATACACCAAGGTCTTTACAAAATAAGGATGCATGCTCAGGCGCATGACCGTAGCCCATGATGACTTGCCATTGATGGCCACCAATAGTAATTTTCTCGCCATCAATAATGCGACGATATTGACGCGGAACTCCAGGGACCATATTGCTGTAGTAACTAGAGCGCGCCCGAATTTTCTCTAAATCTTCGGGAGCACTCAAACCGTGTTTTTGAAAATGGTCCGCAGAGCCACCGCCTCCAGCTAGCGCTCCCACAGCCGCGCCACCCTCCTTGTGACTTAACCACTGTGCCGTTAAATAATCCGTCATGGAGATCCACATAGGCACATTCCAGTATTTGCATAACCATTGGGAGAGGCCGACATGATCAGGGTGCATATGAGTCACTAGCACACGTAATACGGGGAGGCCCTTGAGCTGCGTAGCAAAAATCTGCTCCCACGATGCACGCGTTTCATCATTAGCAATACCGCAATCAATGATCGTCCAACCCTCAACACCATCAAACTGATCGCGCAAAAGCCATAAATTAATATGGTCTAAGGCAAAGGGCAAGCGCATTCTGAGCCAATAGATGCCTGGGGCGACCTCAATTGTGCTGCCCGGTTCTGGCAGAGCATCTCCTAAGGGATAATGTACGGCATCATTTGTGATTACTTGATTTTTAGTATTCATTTTTAATATCTATTCTTCTATTTCTAGGTTTACTTTGACAACAGTTCCATCGCCTTGCGTTAATTGGTGCGACATGAATCCGGAGAACGGATTTTGCCGCGGCTGTTATCGCACTCTTGCTGAAATTGCAGATTGGTCAGAGCTCTCAGACCTAGAGAAGCTTCAAGTTTGCGCACAACTTGCTGCACGTAAACCAGAACAAACCCAATAAATCATTTACATTCATCGTTGGTGTTATTTATTCACATTTACGATAAGACGTCCGCGTACATTTCCAGCCATTAACTCTGCTGCATATTTGATCGACTCTTCTAAACCAATCTCATGAGAGATTTCATCTAATGTTTTGAGATCCACTAATTTGCTTAATTGCTCATAGGCGGCAATCCTTTTTGCACGAGGCACAGTCACGCTATTGACGCCATACAAAGTCACGCCACGCAAAATAAAGGGTGCAACGCTAGATGGAAAATCCATGCCTTGTGCCAGACCACATGCTGCCACTGCGCCATCGCTCTTTGTTTGCGCACACGCATTCGCTAAAGTATGACTTCCAACACTATCGACCACCGCAGCCCAACGCTCTTTTGCCAAAGGCTTGCCTGGTGCCGATAAAGCGGCACGATCAATTACTTCTGTAGCGCCTAATTTCTTTAAATAATCCGCTTCAGCCATGCGGCCTGTGCTCGCCACCACAGTAAAGCCTAGTTTGCCCAACAAGGCAATGGCAAAGCTGCCCACCCCACCAGCCGCACCAGTTACCAAGACCTCGCCATCGCTAGGCTTAAGGCCGTGCTTCTGCAAAGCCATGACGCATAACATGGCTGTATATCCAGCAGTGCCAATTGCCAAAGCCTGCTTAGCCGTAAATCCCTTTGGCAGAGGGATCAGCCAGTCGCCCTTGACCCGAGCCAGCTGGCCCAATCCACCCCAATGCGCCTCTCCAACACCCCAGCCATTGAGGAGAACCATATCTCCAGATTTGAAGTCAGCATTGCTGCTTTCAAGGACTTCGCCAGCAAAATCAATTCCAGGCACCATTGGAAAGCTCCGAACAACGGGGCCTTTGCCCGTAATGGCTAAACCGTCCTTGTAATTGAGCGTGGAATAGAGAACCTTAACCTTTACGTCCCCTATCGGCAGGCTTGCCTCATCAACCTGAGCTAACTCAGCTCGGTAGCCCTGATCATCTTTATTCACCAAAATCGCTTTAAACATAGTGCTTCCTTTTCAAGCAGAGTAATTCTCCACAACAAATCCCCAAAGGGTTTATCCTAACGAGCATTATTGATTATGGAGGTTTCCATGAAAAAAATTCTACTATTAACCGCACTTTCTGGCTCACTGCTCTCTGGCTGCTATTCCACCCAGATCAATATGTCCATGGGTAATATGCGCCTCATTACCTCTAGCGCCAACCCTCAAAGTGTTATGGACTTTGCTACCAAAACTTGTAAAGGCGACTTCTATGAAGGGGCTAGCTTCCTGTCTAAGGCGGGTACTGAATATCGCTTTAAGTGTGTAAAAGCTGAAGAGAATGAAGTATTGGCTCCGATTCCAGGCACAAGCATAGAGCCCGAAATAAAAGCGAGCGCCAAATAAGAACGCGTTCATACACCAGAATACTACAAGAAAATCTTGAAGCGTAGCTTGCTAAATCACCCTAAGTCTTGCGTGTTCATTTTTCTGAAATGAGCACAATGTAATACGTCTTAAAACGAAGGAAATAACATGATGCGTTTATGGGGTAGAAAAAGCTCTATCAATGTGCAAAAAGTTTTATGGTGTCTTGCTGAGTTAGGGCTCGAGGAAGGCAAAGATTTTGAGCGTATTGATGCAGGTCTTCACTTTGGCCTTAATCGCACTCCTGAGTTTTTAAAACTCAATCCTAATGGTCTTGTACCAACACTACAAGATGGTGACCTCGTCCTTTGGGAGTCGAATACCATCATGCGTTACCTAGCACGCAAGCACGATAAACAGCGGCGCTTTCCTGACGATGTAGCAAGCCAGTATGGCTCTGAAAAATGGCTAGATTGGCAAGTAGGCACAATGTGGCCAGCATTACGCGTTGCGTTTTTAAGTCTAACGCGAGTTCCAGAGGCTGAACGCAATTACTCAAGTATTCAGAAAAGCTACCAAGAGGCAAATGATTTACTTAGCCTGCTTGATCAAACTTTAGCCAATCATCAATATTGCTCTGGCAATCAATTTCACATTGGCGACATTGCGCTGGCTCTTTGCGTGCATCGCTGGATATTGCTAAATGAGGCATTCCCAGATAAAACTGGTGGGAGAGCTAATCTCAAAAATATCGATGTTTGGATCAAGCGCTTAGAAAATAATACTAAATACAGTGAGATGGCTGAAAAGGAGCTCAACATCATTAAGTAGGCTTGAACACGTTGAATAACAGCGCTTACTAAATAAGTGAACATCAGTTCACCTTTTTACTTATTGCTGGATAAATTTCTTCGCATGATGATCCGCACCTATAAAGAGATACATGGCGGGTACGACAAATAATGTAAAGAGTGTGCCGATAGATAGGCCTGTAAAAATAACAATGCCCATAGATTGACGCCCTGCAGCGCCAGCGCCTGATGCAATCACAAGGGGCAGCACACCTAACACCATGGCAGCTGTCGTCATCAGAATTGGCCTTAGGCGAACGCTGCTTGCCTCAATAATGGCATCGATTTTGCTACGTCCAGCGGCCTGCAACTCATTGGCAAATTCCACAATCAAAATGCCGTGCTTACTAATAAGCCCCATGAGTGTTACCAAGCCTACCTGCGTATAAACGTTGAGTGTTGTAAAACCGAGATTAATAAATATCAATGCGCCAAATAAAGCTAGCGGTACTGAAACTAGAATCACAATCGGATCTCGGAAGCTTTCAAACTGAGCCGCTAGCACTAAGAACACGATCAAAATCGCAAAGAACATTGTTACCAAGAAGCCACCCGACTCTGCCATAAATTGACGTGAAGGGCCTGCGTAATCCATGCTGTATCCACTAGGTGCAACCTCTTTCAAGGCCTGACGCATGTACTCCAGTAAATCAGCTTGCGAAATAAAAGGTGTACTCACCCCAGAGATCGTGGCTGAATTCAGTTGCTGAAAGTGATTAATCGATTGGGGAACGACCTTTTGCTTGATCGATGCAATGGTACGAGCCTGAATCATCGCACCACTTGGCGTGCGAATGTAGTAATCCAAGATCTGCTCAGGATTGAGTCGATCTATTTGCTTCACTTGCGGGATGACTTTATAGGAGCGGCCCGATACTGAGAAGTAATTGACATAACCACCACCAAGAGCTGCCGATAAAGCGCCACCAACTTGCTGCTGCGTCATCCCCAAAGCAGCTACTTTTTCTCTATCAATCACCAATACGTCCTGAGGCTTATCGATCTTAAGATCAGAATCAACAAAGAAGAAGTTGCCGCTACGTCGTGCTTTGTCCAGCACCGCTTGAGAAACTTCATTGAGCTGGTCATAGGACTCAGTTGTTGTGATCACTACCTGAACTGGCAGACCCTGCGCACCGGGCAAAGCCGGGAACTGGAACGCTGCGACCCGAGCGCCGGCAATCGTATTCCACTTGCTCTGCATATCTTCTTGGAATTTAGTGGCATTACGACTTCGCTGATTCCAATCTTTTAAGAGAACGCCGCCGAAACTACTGGTTGGACTAGTGATCTGGAATATTTGTTCATATTCAGGTTCTGCGCTAGAGATTTGATAAATCTGATCAGCATAAGTCTGCATCTGATTAACCGTACTATTAGGCGGTCCAGAAGCTTGCATCAAGACAATGCCTTGGTCTTCAGTGGGTGCTAATTCAGCGCGGGCCGTTGCGTATAAATAGGCAACACCACCCAAAAGAATAGCGCCCATCACAATAATGACCTGCCATGTACTGAGAAGATTACGCAAAGTGCTTTGATAGCTGTGATGCACATTATCAAAGATACGATCTATTTTTTGCACAAACGGAGAGGCTTCTTGTGCTTCAGTAAAGATTCGAGAGCACATCATTGGCGATAGCGTTAAAGCAATTAAACCTGAAACTGCGACCGCACTAGCTAGAGTAAATGCAAACTCGGTAAAGAGTGCGCCCGTTAAACCGCCCTGGAAGCCAATGGGGATATACACTGCAATCAATACTACCGTCATCGCTAGAATGGGTCCGCCCAATTCACGCGCAGCAATTAAAGAAGCCTCAAGCGGTGACTTGCCTTCTTTCATATGGCGGTCGACGTTCTCCACCACAATGATGGCGTCATCCACTACTAATCCGATTGCCAATACTAATGCCAACAGAGTGAGAAGATTGATGGAGTAACCCAAGACTTGCATTAAGAAGAAGGTGCCGATAAGAGAAAGAGGCATTGCAATCACCGGAACTGCAACAGCGCGATAGCTACCCAAGAATAAGTAGATCACCACGGTCACAATTAATAATGCCTCCAATAAGGTCGACACTACCTCATCAATAGAGCTGGTAATAAACATGGTTGAGTCATATACAACCTTACCAGTCATCCCAACTGGCAGTTGCTTCTGAATATCTGGAACCGCATCTCGCACGCGCTGAGCAACGTCCAATAGATTGGCTTGAGGAGCTACCTTAATCGCAATAAAGACAGACTTCTTACCGCTAAACGCTACATTAGTGTTGTAGTCCTCCGAACCCAAAGTGACTGTGGCTACTTGGTCTAGATAAACGATATTTACGCCATCTTTTTTAACAACTAGCTTACGAAACTCATCTAAGGTATGCAAGTCAGTGCCAGCAACCAGGTCAACCGCAACCATGTCACCCTTAGTACTCCCTACCGCTGATAAATAGTTATTAGCAGACATTGCGCTATAAACATCATCTGCACCAACACCTAGTCCGGCCATCTTTTCGCGATCCAACCAAGCGCGTAAAGCAAATTTCCTACCACCAGTAATTTCAGCGTTCTGTACACCTTCAACAGAGTCTAGCTTAGGCTTAACCACCCGGAGCAAATAATCAGTGATCGCATTATTAGGAATATCGTCACTATAAAAACCCATATACATAGCTGCCGTGGACTGACCCACTTGCACTGTTAATACGGGCTGCTGAGCTTGTGGTGGCAGTTGATTCTTAACGGCACTGATTTGGGTTTGGATCTGAGTAAGTGCCGCATTAGAGTCATAGTTCAACTTCAAAGTAGCAATGATGGTTGAAACGCCACTCACACTAGTAGAGGACAAGTAATCAATGCCCTGCGCCTGAGCAACCGAAGCCTCTAATGGCTGAGTAATAAAACCAGCAATGGTTTCTGGATCTGCGCCGTAGTATGCAGTTGTAATCGTGACAATGGCATTCTGGGTTTGTGGGTACTGATTGACTGGTAAGGAACCTAAAGCCTTCAATCCAAATACCAATACGAGTGCACTCACTACCAGTGATAGCACTGGCCTACGGATGAATATGTCAGTCCAATTCATCTAGTGCTTATTCCTGTGGCTTAGGATCTGGTGAGTTTGATGGCTGCACCTTGTTATTAATAATGAGCGGCGTACCATTCTTGATCTTTAGCTGACCGCTAGTCACAACCGTTGCACCTTCATCAAGACCTTTGAGAATTGAGACCTGATCGCCACGAGCAGCACCAGTAGTAACAAAGACTTGCTGAGCCTCTAAGGCAGGATTGCCTTGTTTATCTTTTTTGCCTGTTGGTTTGGCGATAAATACTGTAGAGCCATAAGGGTTATAGGTCACAGCAGTTTGAGGCAGGGTTAATAACTTCACTTCATCACCAAGCTTGATATTCACATTGGCGAACATGCCAGGTAGGACTTTCTTATCAGGATTGGCAATTTGTGCTTCAACCTGAATATTGCGCGTATTGGTATCGACCTTTGGGCTTACCGCAGTGATCTTTCCAGTAAAGCTCGCATCTTTAAATGCATCGGTGGTGACAACAATTTCTTGCCCTACCTGAATTTGCTCTGCATTACTTTGTGGCAAATTAAAATCCACAAAGATGGGGTCGAGTGTTTGCAAAGTCAGTAACTTATCTCCGGGGTTAACGAACTGCCCTGGGTTAATAGACACAATACCGATGCGCCCACTAAATGGTGCTTTGAGGTTTTTCTTAGCCACTAGCGCGATCTGAGCCTCTACTTGCGCTTGTTTAGATTTGGCATCAGCTGTGCTGGTATCAAATACATTCTTACTAATCGCTTGAATCGCCAATTGCTGTTTATCTCGCTCATTAATAACTTTGGCGAGATCAGCCATCGCTCTCAATGAATTTAACTGGGCTACATCAGAAGCGTCATTTAGCTTAATCAGTAGATCACCCTCTTTAACATCTATGCCAGACTTAATCGGCACGGTTAGTACTAAACCACCAATCTCTGTACTGAGATCAACACCCCTAAAGGCACGGATATTACCAACACTCGTTAGCTTTGGTTGCCATGGTTCTGCAGCAATCACCTTGGTTGAAACGGTTGCAGGCGGCAATCCCATACCTGAAATGAAATGCTTAATCATGAAAGTCTTGAATTGATTGAAAGCAAAGATTAGACCGAGCAATAAAAACACTCCACATAACATGATGATCATGCGACGCTGCAAAGGCTCCATAGCCATCAGCTTTTCATAGGCTTTTGTATTGCGCCACTTTTGACCAAGTCGAGCCCAAAAGGCTTTTGTTTTTTCACAAAGAGAGATGAACTTCTCGCGCAGCTTCCACGCTTCCGCTCTGGCGAGCATCCAGGTCCACATTACACATGCAGTAGCTATGGCCTTAGTCTTAATTGTTTCCAGAAGTTTCATTTTGATCTTTGTTCGCTATGTCTTTTGGTTGGAAAGCGGGGCCAGTACGATTCCACCAACCACCACCTAATGCTACAAATAAAGCTGCCGTATCAGAAAATCGAGTTGCTTGAGCTGAAACTGATTTAACCTTAGCAAGTTGATATTGATTTTGGTAATACAAAACTGCGAGATAACTGGCTGTACCTAACTTATATTGCTGCTGAACTAAGTCTAAGGTTTCATAAGCATAACGCTCAGCATCAGAAGCTGCTTTTAAGGCTTGAGCGCCAGTCTCTAAGGCTCGGAGAGCATTAGAGACTTCCTGAAAAGCTTTGAGCACGGTAGCCTGATACTGGAAAGCTGCCTGTTCATAATTGGCAATTGCTCCGCGACGTTGAGCCAATAACTGACCACCCTGGAATAGTGGTTGCAATATGCCGCCGCCAATAGACCATAAAGAAGAATTCGGGCCGAATAAATTAGCAGACGTTAGAGCGGCTGAGCCAACCGAACCAGTGATGTTGAGTTGCGGCAATAGGTTAGCAGTGGCAACACCCACAAAAGCATTCTGCGCCTTGAGCTGGGCTTCCGCTGCTCGCACATCAGGACGCTGTCGAATGAGGTTTGATGGCACTGAGAGTGGTAACTTTTCCGGTAAGTGCAACTTGCTTAAATCGAACTTGGTGATACTGGCGTTACTCGGCACCTCTCCAGTAAGGACGGCCAACTGATTGCGTGCAAAAGCTAAGTTTCTCTCGTAGTTAAATAGATCCACTTGAGAATTGGAAACTAAAGTTCGCTGTGAGGTAACGTCGACCTTTGAAACCGTGCCAATCACCAACTGCTTTTCAGTAACCTCCGCCAAATTGGTTTGAGCTTTCAAGATCTCTTCGGTAGCCTGCATCTGCTCTCTGAGTGCAGCCTCCTGAATAGCACCAGTAACAATATTGGAAGTTAAGGATAGATATGCGCCCTCTAGTTGGAACTGCGCCACTTCAGCTTGTGCCCTAGCGCCCTCAACTGCACGACGCGCTCCACCAAACACATCCAGCTTATAAGTGACATTTACGGAGGTGTTGTACAAGTTATATGTATCTGAACCATACGGAAGGCCATAGATTGCTGAGGGCTGAAGCTGCCTTGTCAGGCCACCCCCCGCACTAATCGCTGGGAAATATTGGCCACCAACTTGTGCGCTGACATTCTCCTGCGCAGCCCGCAATGCGGCATCCGCAGCACCTAAATTGGGGTTTTGTTGTAAAGCCTTTTTAATGAGAATATCGAGCTCGGGAGATTTATACAATTCCCACCATCCAGCTTCAATATCAGCGCCTTCTATAAACTCCTGTTCTGTTCCGCCAGGAACACCAGGAGCTGTGGTGAGTTTTTTAGATAAGGTGGTTTCTGTATAAGAAGATGTCTTAGGTGCCTCAGGCTGTTTGAAATCCGGCCCCACTGCGCATGCAGAAAGATAGCCCGCAAAAACCAATGCAAGCCAGCGAGATTTCGACAGAACATTTTGGGGAAACATGAATTGCAGCAAATATCCTCTTGTACAAGAGATATTGGAACACAAAATTAACGAGAGGGTTTCGTAAAGCCCTGATTTATCTACTTAAATTTGTTCACAACTTCTTTGAGAAGTCAACTTCAAAAAGTAGATTTATTCAACTGTAACGCTCTTAGCCAAGTTTCTTGGCTTGTCTACATCAGTTCCCCTAGCGCAGGCTGTGTGATAGGCCAACAATTGCAGTGGCACCACGTGCAAGATTGGCGAGAGATTCCCGTAGTGCTCTGGCAAACGAATCACGTTGATGCCATCACTGCTGACTATCTCAGTATCTTGATCGGCAAAGACGTATAACTTTCCGCCACGCGCCTTCACTTCTTGCATATTAGATTTAAGTTTTTCCAATAAGACGTCATTTGGAGCAACAGTCACTACCGGCATCCTCTCTGTCACTAATGCCAGCGGGCCATGTTTCAACTCTCCAGCAGGATAAGCTTCGGCATGAATATATGAAATCTCTTTGAGTTTGAGAGCGCCTTCTAATGCAATCGGATAGTGCAGTCCACGCCCGAGAAATAAAGCGTTTTCGCATTTAGAGAAGGTCTCACTCCAAGCAATGATCTGTGGCTCTAGGGCTAAAACCGCATGAAGTGCTTTTGGTAGGTGACGCAACTCGCGCAAGAGCTCTTTTTCTTTTTCAGCAGAAATCCTGCCGGCACGCTTGGCAATAGAAATTGCCAAGAGGTAAAGGGCCAGTAATTGAGTAGTAAATGCCTTGGTAGATGCAACGCCAATCTCAGCACCCGCCTTAGTCAAAAAGTGCCAATCAGTTTCACGCACCATTGCGCTACTAACCACATTACAAATGGCTAAAGTAAAACGATGTCCCAAGCTCTTAGCGTGTCGTAATGCCGCCAGAGTATCTGCAGTTTCACCCGACTGAGAGACTACTACGATGAGTGAGTTTGGATTTGAAACAGTATTGCGATAACGATACTCGCTAGCAATTTCCACCTGAGTAGGAATGCCAGCTATATCTTCGAGCCAGTACTTAGCAACGCAGGCAGAGTAATAGCTAGTACCACAAGCCAAAATCAAAATCTGATCAAACAATTTCCAATCTTCTGGATTAGCACCAAAGAGTGCAGGGCCAAATTCTGCAATATTCGCAAGGGTATCGCCAATCGCTCTAGGCTGCTCAAAGATTTCTTTTTGCATGTAGTGCTGATATGGGCCGAGATCAACGGCTTCAGATTGTGCTGGCATGGCCTTACTCTCGCGCCGTACAGTTTTACCAGCTTGATCAATAATTTCTACTGAACCTGCTTTAAGGATGGCAATATCACCCTCCTCCAAATACATCATGGCATGGGCCCTGCCTGCCAATGCAAGAGCATCAGAAGCTAAGAAGTTTTCTTGATCCCCTAGCGCTACCACTAAAGGAGAGCCGGCCCGAGCACCAACCAATAACTCAGGACTATCTTGTGCAATCACACCGATGGCATATGCACCATGCAACTTAGGCAGCACGGCCTTTATAGATGCCGCCAAATCTTTTTGACCACTTGCTACATATTGTTGATGCACTAAATGGGCAATGACTTCTGTATCGGTCTCTGAGGTAAATACATACCCAGCTACTTTTAATTCCGCTCGAAGTGATTCGTAGTTTTCAATGATCCCGTTGTGAACTACTGCAATTAAGCCATTAGAAATATGGGGATGAGCATTTTGGGTATCAGGCTTGCCATGTGTAGCCCAACGAGTATGGGCAATTCCAAGTGTCCCATGAAAATCTTTGCCCTGCTCCGCTAGTTCCGCAACGCGCGCTGTAGTACGGGCTCTTTCAATAGAATGCTGAGCATCACCACTATTGATTACTGCAAAACCACAAGAATCGTAACCGCGGTACTCAAGGCGACGTAAGCCCTCAACTAAAACATCCACAATATTTTTATGGGAAACAGCGCCAACAATTCCGCACATTATTTTTTACCCTTTGCGGCTTTCTTAGTTGACGTCTTTTTTACTACCACTTTTTTTTCTTGCTTCACGGGGCGTTGCCACGGTATAGAAATTTGTTTTGCTCTGGATACCGTCAATTGATTCGGTGGCGCATCTTTGGTAAGCGTTGTACCTGCCCCCAATGTTGCACCACGACCAACCCGTACTGGTGCAACCAACTGAGTATCAGAGCCAATAAAGACATCATCTTCAATAATAGTTTGATGCTTATTCACGCCATCGTAATTACACGTAATCGTGCCAGCGCCAATATTAACTCTAGAACCCACAATAGAATCGCCAACATACGTTAAATGGTTGGCTTTGCTATTAGCAGCTATCTTGCTGTTCTTCACTTCTACGAAGTTGCCGATATGCACATCATTCGCCAAATCAGAACCTGGACGTAAGCGCGCGTAAGGGCCAATCACAGAATGATTGCCGACCTTCGCACCATCAACATGACTGAATGCATTGATGGAAACATTTTTACCAATCACGCTATTACGGATGACACAGTAAGGACCAATCTTGGCGCCAGCCGCTAAAGTCACGCAACCTTCGAATACGCAACCCACATCAATAAAGACATCCGCGCCGCACTCCAGCGTGCCGCGTACATCAATACGGGCAGGATCGCCCAGGGATACACCGGCATCCATTAATTGATTAGCGATGTTGAGCTGATACGTCCGCTCCAAAATAGCGAGTTGATAACGACTATTAACGCCGATGGTTTCAAACTCATTATCAGCCTGCGTTGTACGAATAGGGACACCATCTTTAACCGCCATCGCAATCACATCAGTTAAGTAATACTCGCCTTGAGAATTACTTGAACGTAATGCCTTGAGCCACCTTTTCAATGCGTTAGTTGGCAACACCATGATGCCGGTATTAATTTCTTTGATAGCCTTCTGTGCGGGAGTTGCGTCTTTCTCCTCCACAATCTCCCGTACTGAGCCATCAGCATCACGCACGATGCGGCCATAGCCAGTAGGATTGGTGAGATCTTGTGTCAGTAGAGCCAATGCAGAATCTTGACCGCGTACACCATCAGCCAATTTGGCTAGCTTCGCTAAAGTCTTTTTACTAGTGAGGGGGACATCGCCGTATAGAACCAAAGTTGGCTCTTGCACATCTAATTTGGGCAAAGTCTGCAATAAAGCATGACCGGTTCCCTTTTGCTCGGCTTGTAACACGGTCGCCACTTTGCCAAAGCTAGGGTCTTCTTGGCTGGTATTTGCTAGAAATTCTTTTACATCAGTTGCGCCATGCCCAACAACAACGATAGGCCCTTTAGCCTGCTTGCCTTGCAAGAATAATGCGGTAGTCAGTACATGCTGTAGAAGAGGCTTCCCAGCTAGAGTTTGAAGCACTTTGGGCAAAGCGGATTTCATCCGCTTGCCTTGCCCCGCAGCCAAAATGACGATGTTCATAGGGTGGAATTATAAATCCCTTGAATCATGGTGCCGCAGGCTAATTCATCTAATTGGGCTTCATCAATTGCCTTATCACCAAATGATCTAGCAGCAATACCAGATAACTCGGTCGAGATCTCCAAATTTTGGAAATCAAAGGCCTCGCCATCCATGAGATGGGAAGGCACGATGTGATGCATGGAGCGGAATAGATTTTCGACCCGCCCTGGATATTTCTTTTCCCACTCACGTAGCATTTGCTTCATGGCGCCACGCTGTAAATTGGGCTGACTGCCACACAAATCACACGGAATAATAGGGAAGTTCATATCAGCGGCATAACGCTCAAGCAATTTTTCTGGCACGTAAGCCAGGGGACGGATGACGATATGTTTGCCATCATCAGAACGCAATTTAGGTGGCATGGCTTTTAACTTGCCAGCATAGAACATGTTTAACAGTAGCGTTTCTAAGATATCGTCGCGATGATGGCCCAATGCAATCTTGGTTGCTCCTAATTCGTCAGCGACGCGATACAAGATGCCACGACGCAAACGTGAACATAATCCACAAGTAGTTTTACCTTCTGGAATAACACGCTTCACAATGCTATAAGTATCCTGGTTCTCAATATGAAACTGCACACCCAAATTCTTTAAATAGTTAGGCAAAATTTCTGCAGGAAAGTTTGGTTGCTTCTGATCTAAATTGACGGCAACGATTTCAAAATGGATTGGCGCACGCTCACGTAACTTCAAGAGGATGTCGAGCATGGCGTAACTATCTTTACCACCCGATACACAGACCATGACTTTGTCGCCATCTTCGATCATACCAAAGTCACCAATAGCTTGACCAACCAAGCGACACAATTTCTTCTCGAGCTTATTTTCTTCGAAAACGGTTTTGCGAGTATCAGTCATAAAGATTAAATTGGTTTCATTCGAAATACTTCAACGCCGACTGAATGGCAATCAGGATATACATCGGGCTTGGCAGTGCTGACGCGCGCAGCCAACACTTTTGGATGGACCAACATTGCTGTCACGATGTCATCACAAAAGGTTTCTTGTAAATGAATATGTCCCTGCGAGGCCCGCGCCTTAATGGTTTCACGCATAAAGTCATAATCAACTACTTCATCCAACTGATCCTGACTTGGAGTATTCATTGCCAGCGGAATATATAAATCGACATTCAGAATCACGCGTTGTTCTGCCTTCTTCTCAAAATCATGTACACCGATATTGATGTAGATCTCATAGTCGCGCAAGAACAAACGGCGACAATCAACTAAAGCAGGATGAGAAAGAATAGCGTGCATAAATAGTTACTTTATTGGGGTGTTTTAAACATCACATCGCGTGATGAAGATAAAAGATGCTGACCGCCATCGACATACAAAGTGGTGCCGGTAATTGCGCTTGCCTCCGCTAAAAATACAGCAGCCTTTGCAATATCGACCGGTGTAGATGATTTTCCTAAAGGCGTCATCTGATGTGCCTTAGAAAAGCCTGCTTGTGTTTGATCGCCCGATGGCAGAGAAATTCCTGGGGCTAGACCGACTACACGTAAGTAAGGAGCAAAGTCCATAGCCAAAACTTCGACCGAGGTCAGCAATGCCGCCTTAGATAAGGTATATGACAAATAATCGGGATTGAGATTAATGAGTTTCTGATCGAGTAATTGGATGACGGAGGGCAGTGATTCATCATCGCTATTTTTTATATTATTTTTTTGCGTTTCGAACATTAATTGGGCCAATAGAATTGGTGTGGCTACATTCACCTGCATATGTTCTTGCAAGCTTTTACTGGTCAATTTGGAATCGGAGTTAGCACGGTCATACTCAAAAATCGAAGCGTTATTCACTACACATTGCAGGCCAGCAAATTGACTCGCCACTGCAGCAAAGTGTGCTGTGACTTCAGCTTCATTTGCCAAATTTGCCTGAAATGCTTGCGCCGTCCGCCCTAGCTTCTGAATCTGGGCTACTGTCTCCTGGGCTTCAGCCTCAGATCGCCCATAATGAATAGCAACATCCCACCCTTGACGGGCAAACTGCAAAGCAATTTCACGACCCAGGCGCTTAGCTGCACCGGTCACTAAAACCGCTTTATTTTGCTTGGATGGGGAAGTTGAACTAGGGTTCAATTAAATTCTCTTAGACTAGCGAGCTATGGATATTACCTTGACCAGCCTTGAAATGGAGCATAGCAAGCTCCTAGGCAGCAAAATTGCCACTGAAATCGCATCCCAAGGCGGCTGGATCGCCTTTTCTCGTTATATGGAAATGGCCTTATATGAGCCGGGAATGGGGTATTACAGTGCCGGGGCCCACAAACTTGGAGTAGGCGGAGATTTCACAACAGCCCCTGAGCTCAGCCCTCTGTTCGGGGCGGCAATTGTTTCCACCATCCTGCCAATCCTCGAGGGGCTCAAGGCTCAAGGCCTTCCCGCTAAGATTCTAGAGTTTGGCGCAGGCACCGGCAAATTGGCCGAGTCCATTCTGACTCGACTAAACGACCTTGGTTTCCAGCTAGATGGCTACGACATTATTGAGATCTCACCAGATCTAACCCAAAGACAGCAGGAACGACTTCATAAGCTTGCGGCAAAACTTGAGCTCTCCACAAAATGCTCTTGGTTGAGCTCCTTATCAGAGAACTTTAAAGGTGTCATTCTCGCCAATGAAGTGATTGATGCAATTCCCTGCGACGCCATCATTTACCAAAATGGCTTTTGGTATTGGTATGGAGTGAGTTTTGCCGAAGATAAATTCTTTTGGAAAGCTGGTAAGCCCGTTGAGCAAGCCTTGCTACCAGAGAGTCTTCTGAGTGGAAATTTCTCAGAAGACTATGTCACCGAATTACACCCACAAGCAAATGCTTGGATTCGCCAGATTGCCAAAAAATTAGATTCAGGTTTATTTCTCACCTTCGATTACGGATTTCCAGAGAGCGAGTACTACCACCCGCAAAGAATTGAAGGCACTCTGATGGCCCATCATCGTCATCATGCTATTCAAGATCCTTTTTATTTACCTGGCTTATGCGACTTAACAACCCACGTGGAGTGGGCGCAGATTGCCAGAAGCGCACTTACAGAAAATGTTGATGACGTCTACCTCACCAATCAAGCGGCTTTTTTGCTAGATGCTGGCATCGGAGATATTGCCCTAGAAATTGGTGATCCAAGCAATCCGGAAACTTTCCTGCCAATCTCCAACTCCTTACAAAAGTTACTTTCGGAAGCAGAGATGGGTGAACTATTTAAAGCGTTTGCTTTTTCAAAGAAACTAGATGCTCTCCTACCAGGACATGTTCTTGAGCATCTTCCGGGCCTTAGAGGCAGAAATAGACTTTAATGCAGCGCTGAAGTAATTGCCGCAAGTCTTGCGGTCTCAACTGCCCTACGAATTCTTTCGCCATTAGAGCGGTCTTCAGCGGCCAGCCCAGCGATAATGTCTACTGGATTCAGGGCCTGCGCTTGTTGCATAGCCTTAATTAATACGGATACATTGATACCAATTCTATTCATAAGCTCTAACAGCGCTTGAGCGCGATCAGGCTTACGCCACACATCAGCGCGATTGAACCAAGAGAGGACATCCACAACTTGGTAGACGCCATGTGGATTTTTACTGATGAACACATTCAGTTCGCTAAAGATTTCGCTAAAGTCACGCACCTCGATGGGCATGCGCACACACTCAGACCAAAAACGAATTTCACTAGCAGGTGTATGCATCAATACAACAGCGCAACGACTCTCTAAATTAGTAGGAGTTGCAAGAAGATGTGCCATGAGGTTTTCGCGACACGGCTCTTTCTGCAACTCCGCCACTACAGATGGAGAAAGAATAGTTTTAGCAGCACCAGTATCCAACAGCACTTGAAACATTCGCATAGGCTTGCTTGCAACCAAGCCTCTTGCAAGCTCTTGCCAAATACGTTCTGGTGATAAAGCATTTAACTCGCCAGACTCCACAATCACCTTTAATGCTGTCATGGTTTCATCGGCGACAATAAATTCAGGGAATCGAGCAGCAAAGCGAGCGATCCGTAGTAAACGTAATGGGTCTTCAGCAAAAGCATCTGACACATGACGAAATACTTTTTCAGCAAGATCTCGTTGGCCGTTATAAGGATCAATAACAGAACCAATAAGCTTGCCGTCAAGATTCATTTCTTGCGCCATAGCATTGATTGTTAAATCGCGACGCTCTAAATCCTGATCGAGGGTAACAGCAGGATCCGCATGAAACAAAAAACCCTTGTAGCCCTTACCAGTTTTTCGCTCTGTCCGAGCTAAGGCATATTCAGCATGAGTTTCAGGGTGAAGGAATACTGGAAAATCTTTTCCCACTGGACTAAATCCCTTGGCAAGCATTTCATCTACGCTAGAGCCTACGACCACATAGTCGATATCGTGCATGGGTAAACCCATGAGCGTATCGCGAATGGCGCCGCCAACAGCGTAAATCTTCATTTTCTTACTTCATGCCCTCTAATGTATGTCTATTAATACTAAATACTTCGACTAATGCGTCCTGTCTATTGACTGGCAGAATATTGGGTAACTGCATAGAGGCAATATTGTCACGTGACATCAATGTCGGTATGGGTAAAAATTCAAATGCTAAAGCCTGCAAACGACCTACAAATGCAGGCACTGGAAGGATGGCACAAGCAGTTTGAGCTTTTCGGGCTGCAAAAGTAACAATCTCTTTCATCGTATACACGGTAGATCCGACTAAATCATATGACTGATGAATGGTCTGCGGTATCTTGAGAGATTTTACAAATGCATCAGCCACATCCTCTACGCTAACTGGTTGGAACCGAGCCTCACAATTGGCTAGGGGTAACACTGGTAGCCATTTTGTTAAGGTTGAAAACAGATTAATGAATTGATCTTGCGCACCAAAGATGACTGAAGGCCTAAAGATTGTCCACTCAAGACCGCTTTGTTTAACTTCATCCTCCCCATCACCCTTGCTGCGTTGGTACATGGAGGGGCCACTGGAATCTGCGCCCAATGCGCTCATATGTAAATAGCGTTTTAGACCATGCATTTGCATGGCAGTAATGATATTTTTAGGCAGGTCCACGTGGGCAGCCTTAAATATCTTGCCATAGGGCTGAGCAGGCTTATCGTGCAATACGCCAACCAAATTAATAACGACTCCATTGAGCTTGATACGTGCGCATAAATTTTGCAACTCATCAAACTCATGCACATCTGCATCTTCCAGGTGTACTTTAGGCAGAATGCGTAAGTCACGGGCAGCAGGTAAATGGCTCGTTGGCAGTAGCACAGAATACCCGGCTGCCTGCAGCTTCGCCGCAAGCACTCGCCCTACAAATCCATTGCCACCGATAAGAAGAATGTCATATTTCATAGTGTCCGATTTTTGTGATTAAGGCAATTCTGATTGAGTGGCCGCTTTGGGTGATATCACCCCTAAGCGCTGTTTTAGAGATTGTGCCTGGCCCTGCATAATTGATGAATAGTAATTAGCATTCGATAAAACGTTCTTCACATAAGTACGGGTTTCATTAAATGGAATCGTCTCAGCAAAAATCGCCCCTTCAGTGGGACTGTTTAATTTTTCACGCCAAGCCTTTGAGCGAGATGGTCCTGCGTTATATGCTGCAGAAGCCAACACCCAAGAACCATCTAAGTCTATCAAGACCATATTGAGATAGTTGCTTCCCAAAGTGAGGTTGGTATTGGCATCACTCAACTTGTCATTAGTGTAGTTAACCATACCAATTTTCTTGGCAACATACTTGGCTGTATTGGGCATCACCTGCATCAGGCCTGATGCGCCAACTGATGAAGAGGCACTCATAATGAAGCGGGACTCTTGACGAATAAGACCATACGCCCAAGCTAAGTTCAAATCAATCTGGCGTGCAATCGGCGATAACTCATCACGGTAAGGTGTTGGGTAACGCAAACTAAAATCATGCTCTTGCTTTGTTCGATCGGCAGTATTGACTACGCGATCATATAAACCAATTCGTTTGGCATACTCAGCTGCGGCGAGTAATTGCTTGTCAGTCATATTGCGCAATTCCCAGTTCCACTCGCGATTACCTTCAAAGCGCAGATTCATGGCATAAAAACGATCACCCCTAATGAAGCCTTTGCGACTTTCCATCGCGTCAATATCCTGCTCGGATACCTTGGTGCGTGTTGGGGCGTGATTGGATTTGCCAAGTTCTTCACGGGCTAGCTGCCCATAGAAGTTGTACTGATCAGCAATAAGCTCATAACTCTCACGAGCTTTAGCATCCTGACCATCCGCCTTTAAGGCGCGGCCATACCAATAGGTCCAAGCGGGATCGCGACTACGGACTGCAGGGTTCATGCCCTCAATGGCGTTCTTCACTAGCGTCCAATCCTTAGCCCGCAAGCCAGCGCGCACCTTCCACTCCTGACTTTCAGGAGAAAGTAATTCGTTGTAGCCCAAGTCTTGTTGTAAGCGATAAGCATCCTCCGCTTTTGAGTCTAATTTCTTGGCCAAGAACTGCCCAATGACACCCCAAGCAACAGCTTGATTCTCTTTGCTGTAGCGCGAAGCATTCTGAGAGAAATCCTTAAATGTCCTCACAGGGTCTGCTTTAGCGCCCCTGACAATATCTGCGATGGGATCTTCCCCACCAAGTCGGCGCGACATCGTATCAAAACCCATTTCGCTGGCAGCACGCCCCACGGCCTTGGCCTCGCTGAGTGTCATGCCACCTGCAGCAACCAATGCAGGAACTAATTCTTGGCAAGCAGAACCAAAATAGGATGGATTAATAAGTACTGCGCGTGCGTCAATTGCTAATTTTGTAGGATTGTCACCCTGCGCTAACTTGGACTGTAAGGCGTAACATTTCACTTGAGTATCGTCATCTAATACGAACTTAGCGTATTCAGAATCAAAACTTGCCCAGTCCTTGCGCTTACCCAACACAAGCAACCAATCATTGCGCATACGATCTGCTAAAGCCGTCCCCTGGTATTGCCTTAAAAACCCATTGACCTGAGCATCGGCACTGGTATCAGCCCTAGCACCGCCAGCACTGTCAAAGAGCTCAGGCTTAATCCTAAAATAAGCTACATAGTCGTCATAAGGATAATTTGGCAAGCTAGAGGCTAATTGCTGTGCCCGAAATACATCATTCTTCTTAGCCGCTTCTCGCAACTCAATAAAAACTCTATCACTATCAGTGATTTCAGCAGGAGCTGCCTTACTTGCATAAGACTTCGGAAGATTAGGCTTTTTAACTTTTTCAGCAAAGGCACTGGGCGTAAGAAAAATCAAGCCGGAAAACAACACTCCAGCCAACTTGTGACGCCCAGTCATCCGAATATCAAACTTCTTTTTCACTGTCTAGCCTTATACATAATTACTTTTTACTATATCTATTAATTTTCGCCTGATAATGCCTGGTATGCACGGTAATTCGCTAAAAACTTTACGCCAAGAACTGCTATTGAAAAGAACGCATTTTGCTGCTGGCGCAAGCTATCCAGAAAGTCTGAACAAGCTGACTGCAGTCCTAAGTCAATTCCTGAGCCAACAAAACCCATCGTCTATTGCGCTATACGTTCCCATTCAAAATGAGCCGGATCTACGCCCTACACTCCTATCCTGGGCCTCTAGCAACAATGAGTGCCAATTGGCGCTTCCTTTTGCGCGCCCTGATAAACATCTTGAGTTTTATACCTGGGAAAATGGCGATCTACTCATACCAAGCAAGCATCATGTTCCTGAGCCAGATCCCAAGAACGCTCAACGCCGCCCAATCATTCCTGATTGCATTCTCATCCCCTGCGTAGGCTGGTCCCAATCTAAGGTGGGTGGCAAAAACCATTATTGGCGCCTTGGCTATGGGGGCGGCTACTTTGACCGCACGCTAGCCCATTTGCGCAAAGCTAAACCCGGCTTACTGTGTATCGGCATAGGGTTTGATTGGCAACAGTTAGATGATACTCAATGGCAGGCCCAAACACACGATGAGCCCTTAGATTTTATGCTGACTGAATCTGCCCTAAAAGGCTAAATTACTTCGCAAGATCTAAGTTATCTGCAATAGCTAAAACAGCGTCAGCCTGATTGAGTGAGTAGAAATGTAAACCTGGGGCGCCAGCAACTAACAACTGATCACACAGATCGGTCACCACATCTTCACCAAATGCACGGATTGAAGCAATGTCATCACCATAAGATTGCAAACGCAAACGAATCCAACGCGGAATCTCAGCGCCACATGCATCAGAGAATCGCAACAGTTGACTGCTATTGGTAATTGGCATGATGCCGGCAATGATCGGCTGAGTTACACCTAAATCATATGCCTCATCCGCAAAACGGAAATAGGCATCACTATTATAAAAATACTGAGTGACTGCAGAGTTGGCGCCAGCTTTCATCTTCTGCACAAAGAAATCAATATCGCTTGCAGGGGACTTGGCTTGTGGATGTGTTTCTGGATAAGCTGCTACATCAATATGAAACCAATCGCCCGTCTCCGCACGAATAAACTGCACCAACTCATTAGCATGATGAAACTCACCATACTGACCCATGCCAGATGGCAGGTCTCCACGCAATGCCACGATACGTTTAATGCCTATTGCTTGATATTGCTTGAGGATCTCCCGAACACTCTCGCGAGAACTGCCAACGCAAGATAAATGTGGGGCAACAGCTGCACCGGCAGCATGAATATCGCCCACTACTTTTAAAGTGCCAGACTGAGTAGAGCCCCCAGCACCAAAAGTCACGGAATAGAAAGCGGGCTTAAGTGATTCACTCAAGCGCTCGCGCACCAGCTGCAACTTATTCTCACCTTCAGGTGTTTTAGGAGGAAAGAATTCGACGCTTAATTCCATGATTTTGGGCCTATGGCTTGTATTGCTTTAATTAATAACGGTAGTGGTCAGCCTTGTAAGGACCTTCCTTGGTAACGCCGATATAGGATGCTTGCTGATCGGACAACACTGTCAACTGCGCATTAAGAGTCTTCAACTGCAAGCGCGCAACCTTCTCATCTAAATGCTTGGGCAATGTATAAACACCGACTGGGTATTTATTAGTGCCGACCGCATTCCATAATTCAATTTGCGCAATCACTTGGTTCGCAAATGATGAGCTCATCACATAAGATGGGTGGCCTGTACCGCAACCAAGATTTACCAAGCGACCTTTAGCCAAAATAATGATGCGCTTCTCAGGCAACCCATTGGCGGCCGGGAAAATCACATGGTCAACTTGAGGTTTGATTTCTTCCCACTGATATTTTTCAATACCAGCAATATCAATCTCATTGTCAAAGTGGCCAATGTTACAAACAATGGCTTGGTTCTTCATCTTAGCCATATGATCATGTGTAATCACGTGGTAGTTACCGGTTGCTGAAACGAAGATATCTGCTTTGTCAGCAGCGTAGTCCATTGTGACAACACGGTAGCCTTCCATCGCCGCTTGCAATGCGCAGATTGGATCCACTTCAGTCACCCAAACTTGAGCAGATAAAGCGCGCAATGCTTGTGCTGAACCTTTACCTACGTCGCCGTAACCACAAACCACTGCAACCTTACCAGCAACCATCACATCTGTTGCACGCTTAATTGCATCAACTAAAGACTCGCGGCAACCGTAGAGATTGTCGAACTTACTCTTAGTCACCGAGTCGTTAACGTTGATTGCCGGGAACTTTAAATCGCCCTTAGCAAACATTTGATACAGGCGATGCACGCCTGTCGTTGTTTCCTCCGTAACGCCTTTTACTTGCGCTAAACGGGTTGAATACCAAGTTGGGTCTTGCGTCAGTTTGTTTTTGATAGCCGCAAACAAAATGGTTTCTTCTTCGCTGGTTGGGTGATTTAAACAAGCTTGATCTTTTTCCGCGCGAGCGCCAAGGTGCAAGAGCAAAGTAGCATCGCCACCGTCATCCAAAATCATGTTCGTGAAGCCGCCATCAGCCCACTCAAAAATACGATGGGTGTAATCCCAATATTGCTCAAGAGTCTCGCCCTTAATCGCATACACAGGCGTGCCATTAGCTGCAATAGCAGCTGCAGCATGATCTTGCGTAGAGAAAATATTGCATGATGCCCATTGCACTTCTGCACCGAGTGCCTCGAGGGTCTCGATTAAGACGGCAGTTTGGATGGTCATGTGTAATGAACCAGTAATGCGTGCGCCACGTAATGGCTGACCTGCAGCAAACTCATCACGAATAGCGATCAGGCCTGGCATCTCGGTTTCAGCAATAGCGATTTCTTTACGGCCAAAATCAGCCAAAGAAATATCCGCAATTGCGCAACGAGTTGCTACAAAGTCTTGTAAGTTGAAATCAGAAACGGTACTCATGAATGCTCCAGCTAAATACGATCCAATGCTGGAGTAGAAACTCGCTAGCCATTGAATCATGGGTTAGCGAGCGCAGTTGCAATTAGCAAACTCCGTTTAGGAGCCCGCTCCCTTCAAGCCTGGGGAAACGCTGGTTCTCAGCATTCCTTGCAACGCTCCTTGAAGGTATGGCGAAATTGTAATCAATTTCGCCATATTTCGCTTCAATACAACTACATACTGCTAATTTACCGCTTATAGCCCTGCTGCTGCACGTAATGCAGGTGCTTTATCGCACTGTTCCCAGGTAAATTCTGGCTCTTCTCGACCAAAGTGGCCATAAGCAGCAGTTTTACGATAGATTGGACGCAAAAGGTTCAACATCTTCACAATGCCTTTTGGACGCAAGTCAAAGTGCTCCGACACCAATTGAGCAATCTTCTCATCTGAAATCTTGCCTGTACCAAAGGTACTCACCATAACAGAGGTTGGCTTAGCAACACCAATCGCGTATGAGATCTGAATTAAACACTTGCTTGCCAAACCAGCGGCAACTACGTTCTTGGCAACGTAACGTCCAGCGTATGCTGCAGAACGGTCAACCTTAGATGGATCCTTGCCTGAGAATGCGCCACCGCCATGAGGAGCTGCGCCACCGTAAGTATCCACAATGATCTTACGACCAGTTAAGCCGCAATCGCCTTGTGGGCCGCCAATAACGAAACGGCCTGTTGGGTTTACTAGGAATTTAATTGCGCCTTTGATCAAGTCTTTAGGTAATACTGGTTTGATAATTTCTTCGATCACTGCTTCACGCAATTTTTCGAGTGAAATTTCTTCATCGTGTTGAGTAGATAACACAACGGTATCGATAGAGTCAGGTTTGCCATCCACATAGCGCACGGTAACTTGAGACTTCGCGTCTGGACGCAACCAAGTTAAACGGCCATCGCGGCGCAGTTGAGACTGACGCTCGACCAAACGATGCGACAAGTGAATTGGCAAAGGCATGAGCTCAGCAGTTTCATCGCAAGCGTAACCAAACATTAAGCCCTGGTCGCCAGCACCCTGATCTAGACCGTCGTCATGTGCCTTATCAACGCCTTGAGCGATATCTGGGCTTTGCTTGTCATAAGCAACCAATACGGCACAACCTTTGTAGTCAATACCGTAGGCAGTATTGTCGTAGCCGATCTCACGCAAAGTATTGCGGGCCACTTGGATGTAGTCCACATTCGCGTTTGTAGTGATCTCACCAGCTAAAACGACCAAGCCGGTATTGCACAAAGTTTCCGCAGCAACACGTGCCGTTGGATCTTGGACCAGAATGGCATCCAAGATAGCGTCAGAAATTTGATCTGATACTTTATCAGGGTGACCTTCAGAAACGGATTCTGAGGTAAAGAAGTAATCGTTTGACATTGCGTATTCCTTTAAAAATTAACACGATCTATTGGACAACTCGACGTGCCAGGAACCACAACGGCGACGCTTTAGCAGAATTATTGAATCGCCCTGCAAGTTGTCTTAACTCAGCGATGGATCAATTCTATTCGAAAAGCATCAAATTGATCAAGCCAAATACTAAATTTGTCCTTATAGCCAGCATTGAATATCATTGAGACGTGCAAAAACGACTTCTTAAGCTGAGCCTCAAAATAATTGCCTCCCTTCCCCTTGCTGCAGTTCAGGTTCTTGGAGGCTTTTTGGGTATTTTGGCATTCATTGGATCCAAGCAATACCGCGCCCTATTTAACGCCCAATATGGTGCCGTTATTAAAAATAATCACCTGCAATCCAAGCTTTGGACTGCGGTAACACAGTCTGGAATGCTATTTGCAGATAGTCTTTGGATCTGGCGTAACTCTAAAAAGGCCTTGGCCAGTACAACAGTCCACAACTGGAATATCGTGCAGGATGCTATGTCTGAAGGCAAGGGGATGATCATCCTCTGTCCGCATTTAGGCGGCTTTGAAATCATCCCCCGCTTTCTTGCGGGTCATTTCCCCGCAACCATCATGTATCGCCCTTCCCGCCAAGAATGGCTGAATGAGGTTGTGGAAGAAGGTCGCGCCTATCCCAATATGCACTTTGTGCCGACCAACCTAAACGGCGTGCGCCAAATGACGAGAGCCCTTTCAAAAGGTGAGGCAATCGCCATTCTTCCTGATCAAGTCCCCAGCGGGGGCGATGGTATTTGGGTAGATTTTTTTGGGCGCCCTGCATACACCACCACTCTGCCCATTCGCCTTGCGAATCGCCACAACACACCAGCCGTCATGTTTACAGCAAAACGACGCTCGCTTGGCAAGGGGTGGATCATCAATGCCAAGCGATTGGATTCATTTTCAAGTAACGCCAATACTGCGGCCAAGGAATTAAATAACGCCATTGAAGATGCAATATTGATAGCCCCGGAACAATTTATTTGGTCATACAACCGCTATAAGCATCCCGCCGGTGCAGAATTGCCGCCGCAGGATTAAAGAGTCAATTAATCAATTCATTACCGACGATGACCTGGTTACAAAACCTTTTTAACTTTCTAGCGCTGAACTTACTGCGCCTTTTTGCTTTTCTTCCTTATTTACTGACAATCTACATTGGTTATGGCCTAGGATGGCTTGCCGCCCATATCCCGAATGAGCGCGCAAAAGTAGTCAAAACCAATCTGCGCTTGTGTTTTCCAAATCTTAGTGCGCATGAAATTGACGCCCTTGCAGTTGCACACTGGAAATTATTTGGACGCAGCGTCATTGAAAGAAGCCGGATTTGGCTTGGTAGTGGCAAGCAGATTACGGATATCGTGACCATCAAATCTAGGATTACATTAGGCGACCGAAAACCACGTCTATTAATCAATCCTCACTTTGTGGGACTTGAAGGCGGCTTCATGGCTCTCTCTGTTTTGGCGAGTCAACACGATTGGCCAAGAGGTGCCGGACTCTACCAAAATATGAAGAATCCTTTTTTCAATCAAAAGATGATTGAGTGGAGAAACCGTTTTGGCGGAAAGTCGATCGAAAGGCAAAGTCGCTTACGCGATCTCATTCGGGAAATTCAAACAGGTAACTTTATTTTTATTGCACCTGATATTGACCTTGGCCCAAGAGATTCTGTTTTTGTACCTTTTTTTGGCATTCAAACTAACACCATTACATCCGTATCGCGTTTAGCAAGACTGAGTGGTGCAGAAGTCTGCATCATGACTACCACCCTCAACGAAGATTGCAGAGGGTATACCTGCAATATTAGCGAGCCGCTCCCCAATTTTCCTAGCGATGATGTCGAAGCAGACACTGCGCGCCTTAATCAATACATCGAGGAGCTTGTTCGAGAAAGGCCGGCAGAGTACTATTGGGTACACAAACGCTTTAAACACAGGCCGCCTGGCGAACCCAGTCTCTATAACTAAACGATATCAACTGATTACACGGACATTCTTTTGACTACGAATTCAAGTAGGCTTGCACGCAAATTACGCTTCACCAAAATGCATGGAGCGGGTAATGATTTCATTGTGCTCAATGGCATTACCCAAGATCTGAGCAATATCACGCAAGAGCAATGGCAAAAACTCTCTCATCGTCAATTCGGTATTGGTGCAGACCAAATATTATTAGTGGAAAAAGCCACTCGACCAGATGCAGATTTTCGCTACCGCATCTTTAATGCTGATGGCGGAGAAGTTGAACAGTGTGGCAATGGTTCACGCTGCTTCGTACGTTTTGTATTGGATCAAGGTCTTTCAAATAAAAATCCTCTGCGAGTTGAAGTTGCGCATACCGTACTCACCTTGAAATCTCATCCAGACGGGCAAGTAGAGGTAGATATGGGTGCGCCAATCTTTGAGCATAGTCAGATTCCTTTTAAGGCAGATGGTTTAGCTAGCATTCAAGAGTTTCATGAAATACTCTATGCGCTTCCGATTGGAAATAATCCTGGCGCTCATGACGACTGGATTGGTGTGCTGTCGATGGGCAACCCGCACGCAGTTCAAGTAGTGGGTGATGTTGACAGCGCCCCAGTAATTGAAGAGGGCCCCTACATTGAGAAGCATCCTGCATTCCCAAAACGCGTCAATGCTGGCTATATGCAAATCCTCAATCGCAAGGAAATCAAACTCCGTGTATTTGAGCGTGGCGCCGGGGAAACACTTGCCTGCGGAACGGGGGCTTGTGCTGCAGTGGTTTCTGGGATTCGTCGCGGTATGCTCGACTCTCCGATCAAAGTACATACTCGCGGCGGTGATTTACAAATCGCTTGGGGCGGAATGGTAAACGATGTGGCTCAGCCAGTCATCATGACAGGCCCTGCTGTTACTGTCTTTGAAGGCGAAACAGAAATTTAAGCGGTCTGCTTAAATACCGTACTTCTCACGATAAGCCTTCACAGCAGGAAGATAGTTCGTTAGCTCCGTATCACTGGATGCAGTCAAGAAAGCCATCAAGTCTGCAAGATTAGCAATCGCAATGACCGGCAAGCCAAATTCTTTCTCAACTGCTTGCACTGCCGACTTATCGCCAATCTCAGAAGCAGTACCTGACTTCTCCATACGGTCTAAGGCAATCAATACGGCAGCAGGCTGCGCACCAGCAGCACGAATCAACTTCACCGACTCTCGCACTGAGGTTCCAGCAGAAATGACATCATCGATGATGACCACCCTACCTTTGACAGGTGCGCCAACAAGGGTGCCGCCCTCGCCATGATCTTTAGCTTCTTTGCGGTTGTATGCATATGGCACATTACGCCCAGCATCAGCTAGAGCAATCGCAGTTGCTGCAGCCAGAGTAATGCCCTTATAAGCTGGGCCATACAACATATCAAACTCAATCTTGGACTCTAGTAGCGCTTTTGAGTAATATCGCCCCAAAGCACTCAGACGGGCTCCATCATTAAATCCGCCTGCGTTAAAGAAATAAGGAGATAGCCGTCCCGCTTTGGTTTTAAACTCCCCAAACGACAATACCTTTGCCTCTAGGGCAAAACGAATAAAGTTAACTTGATTTGAATTTTCTGAGCTCATAGGACTACATGTTACGCATCATTTCCGCCAACCTCAACGGCATCCGTTCCGCAGTCAAAAAAGGCTTTCTGCCATGGGCTGTAAAGCAAAGGGCAGACTTCATCTGTATGCAGGAGCTCAAGGCCCAGCGAGATGATTTGGGGGGTGCCATTCTCAATCCTGACGGACTACAGGGCTACTTTCATCATGCTGAGAAAAAGGGCTACAGCGGTTGCGGCATCTATACGCCCCACAAACCCGATGACGTGCTCTATGGCTACGGTAATGAGGAGTTTGATGCTGAAGGTCGGTATGTGGAAGCACGCTTTAAACAGCTCTCGGTGATATCGGTTTATATGCCATCCGGCTCAAGCTCTCCAGAAAGACAAGAGGCTAAATATCGCTATCTCGACAGTTTCTTGCCTCACCTCATTCAACTCAAAAAGTCTGGTCGAGAAATCGTTCTCTGTGGAGATGTCAACATTGCACATCATGAGATCGATCTGAAGAACTGGAAGGGCAATGTTAAGAACTCAGGATTTTTACCGGAAGAGCGTGCATGGCTAACTAATCTGTTCGACAAAGTTGGCTACGTTGATGTCTATCGCAAGATTGAGCCTGAGGCCGGTGAGGCTTGCTATACGTGGTGGAGTAACCGTGGCCAAGCCTATGCCAAAAATGTGGGTTGGCGTATTGACTATCAGATTACTACGCCAGGAATTGCTAACAGCGCTCATAAAACTTTCATCTATAAGGATGAGCGTTTCTCAGATCACGCGCCCTTAGTTGTGGATTACGACTGGTCGATTTGAAAGGGGCTTAAGCTTACAGCTGATGGGAAACTTGGGCATCGTGCTTTGTAAATTCGACCATATGAAAGCGAATAGCCAACCAAATCAAGACTAGCACTGGTGCCCCAATAATGGCCGTGCAATAAAAGAAAACTTGGTAACCAAAGGTGTCAACAAAGGCTCCCGAGAATCCAGCCAACCATTTAGGCAAGAGCAGCATCATCGAGCTAAATAAAGCGTACTGCGTTGCTGAATAACGAATATTGGTTAAGGACGACAGGAAGGCAATGAACGCAGCGCTGGCAATTCCAGAGCTTAAATTATCTGCTGAGATCACCCAAATCAAGCCGTGCAAATCATGCCCCTGGGTTGCTAGCCAAGCAAACAACACGTTACTCAGTGCTGACAAAATGGCACCTAAGAACAAGATGCGCATCACACCAAAGCGCATCGTTAAAACACCGCCTACAAAAGCGCCAACCAAAGTCATGATGACACCAAATGCCTTACTCACGGCGGCGACCTCGTCTTTGGTGTAACCCATATCCACATAAAAAGGGTTGGCCATAATTCCCATCACAACATCGCTAATGCGATAGATCGCAATCAACGCCAAAATGATGACTGCGTGCCAACCATAACGGTAAATAAATTCAGCAAACGGCTCAATCAATGTTTGATGAAGCCATTCCTTAGCATTGCGCACTTTGGCAAGTTGGACTTTGATAGGCTCTTGACTCAATAAGGTGGTAATGACTCCAATGGCAATAGAGGCTGCCATACAAAGATAAGCAAAGTGCCAAGCATCTACATCATAAGAACCCGATCCAGTCTCAACGCGGGCTGCCAACCATAAAACACCTGCACCAGACCAAATTAAAGCAAGCCGGTAACCGGTTTGATAAGTGGCTGATAAGGCTGCTTGACGATCGCTATCTGCTGACTCAATCCGGAAAGCATCTAGGGCAATATCTTGAGTGGCGGAACCAAATGCAACTAGCAAGGCGAACCACACGATTTGATTGAGAGCCACCTTAGGATCAACACTTGCCATACCAAGGAGGCCAATAACAATTAAGGCTTGTGAAAAGAGTAGCCAACTACGCCTTCTACCAAGCACTCTCGTCAAAATGGGGATGGGCAATCTATCTACCAAAGGCGCCCAAACCCACTTAAAAGCGTAGATCAGACCAACCCAAGTTAAGTAACCAATAGTGCTGCGGTCAATGCCGGCCTCCCTCAACCAGAAGCTGAGTGTTCCAAGAATGAGCAAGAGAGGCAAGCCGGCAGAGAAGCCTAAGAAAAGCATTCTCAGGCAAGGCCATTCCAGGTAAACCCGAAAATCTTTTAGCCAGGACTGAATGCCACTAAGCACGTCGAACGCGGAACAAGGCAAGGCTACCAAACAAATTGGGCAGCAAGGTCACTTCTCTCCCTTCATGCAAGATGCAGCGATCCACTATTTTTAAGCCGAGAGTAGAGGCTAGTCTTTCAAAGTCAGCCACTGTCAGTACGCGAACATTCGGTGTGTTGTACCACTGGTATGGAAGACTCTTAGACACTGGCATATGGCCCATACCCACTGCCAAGCGATGGGACCAGTGGCCAAAGTTCGGGAAAGATACAACGGATTCTTTGCCAACACGAACTACTTCACGCAAGATTTTTTCGGTTTGATGAATCGTTTGCAGTGTCTGAGACAAGACAACCATATCAAAACTCTCGTTCTCAAAAAGCGCTAGGCCCCCTTCAAGATTTTGTTGGATCACATTTAAGCCTTTTTGCGCGCAAGATAGAACGCGTGCGTCGTCAATCTCTACGCCGTAAGAATGTACCGGCTTTTGCTTTTGCAAAAACTCTAAAAAACTACCGTCTCCACAACCTAAGTCCAAAACTTGACTATTGGGAGCGATCCATTTAGCAATCGCTACAAAATCTGCGCGCTTCATTTAAGAGCCTCACGCATTTTTCTAAAATAAGCCCGAATAAGATTGTGATAACGGGGATCATCTAGTAAGAACGCATCGTGCCCATGAGGGGCATCAATCTCTGCATAGCTCACTTCACTCTTATTGCTCAACAAAGACTCAACCATTTCGCGACTGCGGTTTGGAGGAAAACGCCAATCCGTTGAAAAGCTCACCACTAAAAACTTTGCTTGTACATCTGCAAGGGCGCGGTTCAGACTACCTTCGTAACGACGAGAAGGATCAAAGTAATCAAGTGCACGAGTAATTAATAGGTAAGTATTGGCATCAAAGTAAGTGGAGAACTTATCCCCTTGATGGCGCAAATAACTTTCAACCTCAAACTCGACATCAAAGCTAAAACGATAGTCGTTGGATTCACCATTGGGACGTTGTAATTCACGGCCAAACTTTTCAGCCATGTCGTCATCAGATAAATAAGTGATATGGCCAACCATGCGCGCTAAGCGCAAGCCACGCTTGGGGACAACGCCGTGCTCGTAGTAGTTACCACCATGAAAATCAGGGTCAGACAAAATAGCGTTACGAGCTACTTCATTAAAAGCAATATTCTGCGCACTCAATTTTGGAGTCGAGGCTATTACAACGCAGTGATCTAAACGTTTTGGAAACTGAATCGACCAGGCCATGGCTTGCATGCCACCAAGACTTCCGCCCATGACTGCAGCAAATTTACGGATACCTAACTTGTCAGCCAGGCGCGCTTGGGTATTCACCCAATCCTCTACAGTCACAACGGGGAAATTTGCACCATAAGGCTTGCCAGTTTCCGCATGAATACTCATTGGCCCCGTAGAGCCAAAGCATGAACCTAAATTATTGACGCCAATAACGAAGAAATGATCGGTATCAACAGGTTTACCTGGGCCAATCATGTTGTCCCACCAGCCAATGTCTTCAGGGTCTTCGGGAGCCGGGCCCGCTACATGATGAGAGGCATTGAGCGCATGGCAAATCAGTACAGCATTACTTTTATCGGCATTTAACTTCCCATAAGTTTCAATGACGAGGTCGTAGCCGGATAACATGGCGCCACTTTGCAAAGGCAAGGGCTCGGCAAAATGGATAGTATTTCTAGAGAGGTGTAGCTCGCTCATTCGGAGAGAAGAATGCGAAGACTAATATCAGATGCTTCGGTTGGTAGCTTCTTAAAGCCACTACGAGCAAAGCGATGCCAGCGACCCAAAACAAAACTCATCAACATGGCCGCACGAATGCTAATCTCATCTTGACCCGCCTGCCCCCACGTACTACCTTGGGATTGGGCAATTCGTAAGGCCTGCTTTAACGAGGCCTCAACGCGATCTAGCACTTGAGTAATGCGCTCTTGCAAGCGATCATCTTCTTGCAACAAAGCATCACCTAAAAGAACTCTAGTCATACCAGGATTTTTCTCAGCAAAGAAGAGCAGCATCTGCAAAATGCCGCGCACCTGCGCAAGGCCTGACTCTTCTTTTTGATTGATTTGATTGATCAAACCAAAAACCGTCTGCTCAATAAAGGCAATTAAGCCCTCAAACATTTGGGCTTTACTAGCAAAGTGTCGATAAAGCGCCGCCTCAGAAACCTGAATCTTGGCTGCCAACGCTGCAGTGGTTACGCGCTCACCTTTAGGGTTTTGCAACATCTCCGCAAGCACTTGCAGAATTTGTAAGCGACGCTCTCCTGGACGTGGACGCTTGCGTGTCTTGCCAGCCTCAGCGGCACCACTTTCAATTTCTGAAGGCTCTAAAGAATCACGCATAGT
>Ga0208382_1000092_pt1 | contig 31890 bp, 36 predicted proteins | sample CryBogCBE28Sep08_FD_184582 | JGI IMG/M metagenome (GOLD analysis project Ga0208382, IMG submission 184582) | Freshwater microbial communities from Crystal Bog, Wisconsin, USA - CBE28Sep08 (SPAdes) | ecosystem: Environmental > Aquatic > Freshwater > Lake | place: Crystal Bog, Wisconsin, USA...
ATTGGCGTCCGTTGGATACCAAGCTGGGAACGGAACTCCGAAGAAACGCTGGCGTGAAATGTTCCAGTCAACGTTGAGTCCTTCAACCCATGACTTGTAGCGGTGCTTCATGAAGTCTGGGTGCCAAGAGAGTTCTTCGCCGCGCTTCAACAGAGCCTCGCGGTGCTTAAGTGTGGCAACGAACCACTGGCGAGAAGTGACGATCTCGAGTGGACGTTCACCTTTTTCGTAGAACTTAACGGGGTGCGTAATTGGCTTTAGCTCACCAATGAGCGCGCCTGACTGCGTGAGCCCTTCAACAATGGATGCACGCACCTGGTTGACGGTCTTTCCTTCGAGGCCCGCGTAGAAAGCATTCGCTGATGGAGCATCGGTGGAAGGGAACTGCTCAGAGCCGAATTCTGCTGGAAGGAAGCGTCCGTCTCTTCCAATGAGTGCACGTGTAGGCAGAGATAACTCTCTCCACCAGGTGACGTCAGTGGTGTCACCGAATGTACAGATCATGGCAATACCGGCACCCTTTTCTGGGTCCGCGAGTTCGTGCGCGAGGATAGGCACTTCAACTGAGAAAAGAGGCGTAATGACGTTTGTTCCAAAGAGCGGCTTAAAGCGTTCATCGTCGGGGTGGGCAACAAGAGCGACACAGCTTGGAAGTAACTCTGGTCGAGTGGTTTCAATTTCAATTGAGCCACTGCCGTCAGCTTTCTTAAAAGCCACACGGTGGTAGTTACCTGGACGTTCACGGTCTTCGAGTTCGGCCTGTGAGACAGCAGTTCTAAAGTCCACGTCCCAGAGCGTTGGGGCAACACTTGAATACACTTCTCCGCGCTGAAGCATCTCTAAGAAGCCGCGCTGGGAAATGGCCTGCGCATGAGCAGAGATAGTTGAGTACTCGAGCGTCCAGTCAATTGACACACCAAGGTTGCGCCATAGATCCTTGAAGACAACTTCGTCGGCTTGAGTCAACTGGTGACAGAGCTCAACGAAATTCTTTCTAGAAATTGAGATCTTCTGCTCCGGTGCTTTTTCAGGTGGAGAAAAACTCGGGTCGTAGGGAAGTGATGGGTCACAGCGAACGCCGAAGTAATTCTCCACGCGTCGCTCGGTTGGCAGGCCATTGTCGTCCCAGCCCATTGGATAAAAGACTTGCTTTCCGGTCATGCGCTGGTAGCGAGCTATGACGTCGGCGTGGGTGTAGCTAAATACGTGTCCGATGTGTAGTGATCCAGACACCGTTGGTGGCGGAGTGTCAATGGAATAGACGTTCTCGCGAGTAGCGCTGCGGTCAAAGGCGTAGGTCTGTTCAGCGTCCCAGTTCTCTAGCCAGACGGCTTCAATGCCATCGATAGATGGTTTTTCGGGAGTTGCCTTCATTGAAGGCTGTAGGGCGTCTGACATGGTTAGCCAAGTTTAGGCGAGCCCAGAAAAATAATGGAAACCAAGGGACTTGGCGACAGTTGTGTTGCTGTGAATCCAAATAATGATTTTGAAAGTGTTGTGTTAGAGTTGATTATGCTTCTACACAACAAATTAGGCACAAATCCTAAAGAGTTGCAGGGCGTGCTGAAAAAGCTTGATGAAGTGATAGGTCAAGTCAGTAAAGGTAAGTCGTGGGCCGCACTTCCGCGCAGCCATGAATCATGGCAGCAGTTGCTCTTCGAAGAAACTCACAATTCGACCGCGATTGAACAAAACACTTTGAGCCTTTACGAAGTTGGTGTGTTACTAGAAGACGGAAAAGCTCTCGGAAATAAGAAACTCGTTGAGTACATGGAAGTGCGTGGTTACGCCGCCGGCGCGAACTGGGTCTACGATCAAAAACCGCTAAAGGCTTCGCACGTCGGAGATGTCATCACACTCGCTGAATTGCGAAGTCTTCACCACATGGTGCTTTCACCCGTGTGGGACGTTGAACCAGTCAAGGGTGCGAGCGAAGATGAGTCTCCGGGCAATTTTCGTCGTCATCAGATCCGAGCTTTTTCTGATGGCATGACGCCGCCGCCATGGACGCAGGTTGATGCGGACATTCGCACGTGGATTGATGAGTTAAAAACACCACGTGAAGGTGAGCATCCAATCATGCACGCATCTCGCATGCACGCCAGGTTTGAGCAAATTCATCCATTCATTGATGGCAACGGCAGAACGGGCAGAGCACTGCTCAATTTGCAACTCGTTCGAACTGGCTATCCGCCTTGCGTGATTCGTGTTCGTGACCGAGACAAATATATTGACTCACTTGGTAGTGCTTTTCGCAATGACTTCGTGCCCATTGCAACACTCGTGGCGCGTGAAGTTACGAACAGCCTCTACCGTCTGGTTAATCCCAAGGTGCTCGACCCACTCGAAGTGCAACCACTCGAAAATTTTGAATCAGATGATTTCAGAGTGACTGCAATGCGCACTGCTATTCAGCGTGGGCGGCTACAGGCATTTAAGGATGCCAGTGGCCAGTGGCAGACCAGTAGAGCATGGATTGTTGACTATGAAAACGGTAAATATCGACGTGAAAATTCACGTAGCCTTGAACTGTGATTCGTCTGTTTGACACCATCCACGGAGAAGTAAGGGAACTACAGCTTCGTGACGCCGCGAAGGTGTCAATGTACGTCTGTGGCCCTACGGTCTATGACCTTCCTCACCTCGGCCACGGCCGATTCACCCTGGTCTGGGACGTGGCTCGGCGCTGGTTCACTTTCCAGGGACTTGACGTCACCTTCGTCTCCAACATCACTGACATTGACGACAACATCATTAACCGCGCTAATCGCGAAGGAACAACTGAAGAAGATGTAGCCAACACGTACGAAAATCACTGGTGGGACGCAATGCGCTCCATTGGTGTTGCACGTCCTAACGAAGTGCCCCACGCCACGCAGTATGTCGATGGCATGGTGACGTTGATCTCTGAGTTCTTAGAAAAAGACATTGCGTATTCGTGCAGTGATGGCATTTACTTCGACGTGTCACGAGTTCCTGACTACGGCCTGCTCGCTGGACAACCACTCGACTCACTTCGTGCTGGCGCACGAATAGAAGCGAACGACGAAAAACGTTCGCCACTCGACTTCGCACTTTGGAAGAACGCAAAATCCGGTGAGCCATCGTGGCCAGCACCATTCGGTGACGGGCGACCCGGATGGCACACCGAGTGTGTTGTCATGTCACTCGGACTTCTCGGTGATGGATTCGATCTTCACTGTGGAGGATTTGATCTCAAGTTTCCTCACCACGAAAACGAACGAGCCCAGGCCGTCGCATCTGGACGTGCTTTCGCTAAACACTGGTCGCACAATGGCTGGGTAATGGTGGGCGAAGAGAAGATGTCTAAGTCACTAGGGAACTTCACGTCGTTGACTGACCTGCTAGAAAAGACTGATGCGCGTGCGTACCGTTTGCTGGTTCTGAGGTCTCACTACCGATCACCAATTGAAGTCTCACCAGCAACAATCGCTGACGCAGAACGCGGGCTAGAACGACTCGACAGTTTCGCTCGTCGCTTCAACCTTCCCTACCTCGCTGGTGACTCACTTGAAGTGAAGAGCAACTTCACGTTCGAAGGGTTGTCGGCTGATTTGCTGGCGCAAGTCTCTGCGCATCTTGATGACGACCTCAACACGCCACTTGCAGTTGCTGCACTCTTTGACGCGCTAAGTGCAGCGAACTCGCTCGCGGACTCTGGTGATGAGTTCAGCGCTCTGGCACTAGCTAGTTCTGTCAATGCTCTCTTTGGATCAATGGGCCTCTCGTTACTGGCGAGTAGCGACGAGGTGGATGAAACCTCTAAAGCCCTTGTTTCGGCCAGAGATACGGCTAGATCTGAGAAGAATTGGGCCGAAGCGGACCGCCTTCGTGACGAACTGGTGAATTTGGGCTGGGTGGTTGAGGACAGCCCGTCGGGCACCCAGATTCACAAATAATAAAAACATTTATAGAACGCCCATTTACCAAGTAGCCTTGTACTCGAGGTTGCCGTTGTGGTTCCCTCCGGTGAGGCGAAAGCTGAGCTAAAAGAAACAAGGAGGCCCACAGTGGCTGTAGGAACCGTTAAGTGGTTCAATGACGAAAAGGGTTGGGGCTTTATCGCTTGCGATGGCCAGCCTGACGTTTTTGTTCACTACTCGGAGATTCAGGGCGAAGGTCGCAAGACCCTAGTTGAAGGACAGCAAGTTGAGTTCGATATCGAACCTGGCGACCGCGGTCCACTCGCTAAGCGCGTAGTCCTGAACTAACCAACCGAATTAGTAGTAAAGAACCGCCGCCTACGGGCGGCGGTTCTGCTTTTACGCCGGCATTGCTAATGTACTTACTCACGAGTAATCCTTTAAAAGAAAGATAAGCCATGGCTGAATTTTCACTTGAACTGAACGAAGAGCAAAAGACCCTCCAGGAATGGTTGCACGGTTTTGCTGTTAACGAAATGCGCCCTATTGCATCTGAGTGGGACGAGCGCGAAGAAACTCCTTGGGACTTCATTAACCGCGCTGCTGAACTTGGTATTTACTCAGTGGACTTTATTGCTGACTGCTTCGGTGACCCGACTGGTATCAAGATGATGATCGCATTGGAAGAACTCGCATGGGGTGACGCCGGACTTGGAATGGCATTGCTTGGAACTTCACTAGGAGTTGCTGCACTATTTGGAAACGGAACACCTGAGCAAATTGGTGAATACCTTCCACAGTGTTACGGAACACCGGGCGACGTGAAGCTAGCGGCCTTTGGAGTTTCTGAGCCTGACGCTGGATCAGACGTGTCATCACTTCGCACGCGTGCGGTCTATGACGAAAAGACTGACGAGTGGGTTCTTAACGGAACCAAGACCTGGATCTCTAACGGTGGAATTGCAAACATCCACATCATCGTTGCTTCAGTAGAACCAGAGCTCAAGGGTCGCGGACAAGCTTCGTTTGTTATTCCAGAAGGAACCAAGGGAATCCGTCAAGGCCAGAAGTTCAAGAAGATGGGTATTCGTGCATCGCACACCGCAGAAGTTGTGCTCGAAGATTGCCGTATTCCTGGAAGCTGTCTCTTGGGTGGCAAAGAGAAGCTTGATGAGCGTCTCGCCCGTGCGCGTGAAGGAAAGTCTTCTAACGTTCAAGCGGCCATGGCGACATTTGAAGCCACACGCCCAGCGGTAGGAGCACAGGCACTCGGTATTGCTCGCGCTGCATACGAATACTCACTGGACTACGCCAAAGAGCGCAAGCAGTTCGGCCGCGCAATCATTGAGAACCAGGCAATTGCGTTCAAGCTTGCTGACATGAAGACACAGATTGATGCAGCACGTCTACTTGTATGGCGCGCTTCATGGATGGCCGCTACTCGCAAGCCATTCCTAAACGGTGAAGGCTCAATGTCTAAGTTGTTTGCTGGTGAAACGGCTGTGAAGGTTACTGAAGAAGCAATTCAGATCCTCGGTGGTTACGGATACGTTCGTGAGTACCCAGTAGAACGCTGGCACCGTGACTCAAAGATTTACACCATCTTCGAAGGAACTTCAGAAATTCAGCGTCTCGTTATTGCACGCGCCATTTCTGGCATTCGCATCCAGTAATTCTTCTGAACTTTTCCAGGTAGCAGCGCGACCGTTGGGTCGTATGAGAAAAACACCAATCCAAAGTAAACCTGTACGTCTTGAAAATTTGATACCGAAGTGGTATCATTCACACATGGCCTTTACATTGCGCACCGATAAAGAACTGGAGAAGGCGTTGACCCGACTTTCTAAAGAATTAGGTACATCACGCCAAGAAGTAGTTCGTCAGGCAGTCCTGTCCATGGATGATCAAGTGAAAAGAAATGCGAAGTTCAATGCAGCGCTCGAAGAGACACTCGAAACCTGGAGTGAACTCATTGAACGTCTCGCAAACACATGAGCGAGTACTTCTACATAGATGTTGAAGAAGCGCTGAAGATAGTAAAAAGTTTAGGAGCTGGTCCAGTCCGAGACATCGGACTTCTGGACTCTGCACTTGCTAGGCCACAATCGAGCGCTTTTGGGGAAGATGCATATCCGACCCTTCAGCTCAAGGCGGCAGCTCTTATGCATTCACTAATCAAGAACCATTCTTTGATTGATGGCAATAAGAGATTGTCTTTCGTAGCGACAAACATTTTCTTTCTTGTAAATGGCTATCGTCTTGAAATGTCAACTGATGAAAGCTATCAATTAGTTTTAGACATTGCTTCAGGTGATGTAGATCTTGAAATAATTGCCGCTCGTCTAGTCGCGACGAAGATTAACTAGTCCTGCTGCACCGCACGTAGTCCACCCCATGCAAGGGTGGCACTGCGTGATGCCAGGCGTTCTGCTTCGTCAGCTGCAACCACTGGCCAGCCCTTAGCTTCTTGCTGCACGAGCCAGACAACTGCTGCGCCTTCAGCAATACCAAGCACACCGGCCGCCAGCTGGCGACGGTGCTCGTCGCTAATTGAGAGATCAATGTAGGGGACCATGAAAGAAATAAGTCCGGTTTCTAGTTTGCGTAGTTCTCCTGATGTTTCGCCGTCGTGAGCGTGAATGAAGAGAATTCGAAATGCGTCAGTGTCGCTCACGACCATGTCGAAGTAAACGCGGAAAGCAACCTCAATCTTGGCCCTTGGCGCATCTGCATTACTGACGGCCTTTGAAAGTGAGTGAATCATGCTCGTCGCAATGTCCTCAACGATTTCTTTGTAGAGTTCAGTCTTTGACTGGAAGAACTGGTAAAGAATTGGCTTGGTAAAACCTGCTTCTTTGGCAATATCATCCATCGTCGTTGGCTGAAAGCCTCGTTCGGCGAAGATTTTCTTAGCAACAGCGAGAAGCTGTTCTCGACGCTCTAAATGCTGCGGTCGTTCTTCAGTAATTGCCACGTATAAAGACTAGTGCGAACTAGGTAATTTCCATACCACTTAAGAGTTTGGCGAGCCTATTAGCCAAATCGCCAAGGTTGAAGTACTGACCAGCGACGTTGAGATTTCTTTCGTAAAAATCTTCGTCGGGATTGCCAAGAAATTCCCTAAGTTCATTTACTTCATCGAGATCGAAGAACTCAAAACCATGCGATTCGATTTCGCTAAGCACAGGGTATGGATAGACGCAGAGGGGTCGACGGTGGGTGACTGATTCAATGACTGGATTACCGAACCCTTCCCAGGTGGAAGGCATAACAACTACGTCACAGGCAGCGTAGGCGTCGTGAATTGAGACACCAGCTGGAACGCCGCGGCGAACTTCTACGCTGCTTGCAGCAAGGAGATCTGCCAGTTCATTGTCGTATCCATCTTCAGTTGGTCCCAGTATCCAGAGCACCGCGTTGAGTGACTCGCACAGTTGCAACGCCCCTTCGATGTTCTTTCTAGGAATCGCACGCGTAGGAAGAAGCACGAGTGTCTCTGATGCAATGTTGATTGCAGTTCGAGTTTTCTCTCGTTCGCCAAGTGGAGGATTGCAGTCAAAACTATTCATGATTGTGGTGGCTGTGATGCCACGACTCTGAAGTTCGCGTCTCGACAAATCGTTAATAGTGACGTGGTGCCAGTCGGGTGCATCAAGAGGGCCACTTAGATGTGCAAGGTGTGCACGTTGCCAGGGGAAATCATGGTGATGAAAGAGTGCCTTCTTGTTAGTGAGCGCTTCGTACAGTGCATCACGGGCTGGGATGTTGAGTGGCAGCGAGCAAAGGTTTTCAACAATGACTAGATCAACGTCTGTGAAAACATTTTTGAGTTCGCTTGAAGTCGGAGGTGAGTCAGCGTTTATTGCGAGACCAGGGAGGATGACATCAGCATCTCCTTCGCCCGCAACAGTCGTAATACTGTGCCCGATTGAGGAGAGCGCATTGATCCACTTGGCAGCTTCAATAGAAACCCCATCAGTGCCACCTAGGCGAAAGCTCACTACACAGATACGGGCCACAATCCAAGGCTATGCGCAGAACTAAGGACTTTTCACTGCCGGTAGTAGAGTTGTTAGCGGAACTGAACACTCAGTTACACCCATTTTTGGAGGATTCTCGGTGGTAAAGCGTGCACTGATTACTGGCATCACTGGCCAAGACGGCTCCTACCTTGCTGAACTCCTCCTCGACAAGGGATACGAAGTCGCTGGACTCATGCGTCGAACCTCAACGGTGAACATTGAGCGCATTAGCCACATCCAAGACCAGCTGACATTGATGTCGGGTGACCTCATGGATGAAGTGTCACTGATTCACATCTTGCAAGATTTCAAGCCAACTGAGGTCTACAACCTCGCAGCGCAGAGCTTCGTTCAGGCCTCTTGGGTGCAGCCAGTACTTACTGGTGAAACAACTGCGCTCGGAGTTACCCGCATGCTTGATGCGATTCGCATTGTCAATCCAGAGATTCGTTTCTACCAAGCAAGTTCATCTGAAATGTTTGGCCGTGTTCGTGAAGTCCCACAAAGCGAAGACACGCCGTTTTACCCACGCAGTCCATACGGTGTAGCGAAGGTCTACGGACACTGGATCACTGTTAACTACCGCGAGAGTTACGACCTTCACGCTTCATCGGGAATTCTTTTCAATCACGAGTCACCACGTCGTGGTCTCGAGTTCGTAACACGAAAAGTAACTAACGGTGCCGCAAAGATCAAGCTCGGACTAGCGAGTGAAATTCGCCTCGGCAACCTGGACGCAAAGCGCGACTGGGGTTACGCGGCTGACTACGTGAAGGCCATGTACGCAATGTTGCAGCGCGACACCCCAGAGGACTACGTCGTAGCAACTGGAGAAACTCACTCAGTGAAGGAACTCGTAGAAGTTGCCTTTAACGCCGTAGGACTTGACTGGCAAAAGCACGTAGTTATTGACCCAGCGTTTATTCGCCCCGCCGAAGTTGACCTGCTCGTTGGTGACCCATCAAAGGCCAAGAACGAACTCAACTGGGAGCCAGAGGTTGATTTCTACGGCCTCGTTGAAATGATGGTTGCTGCAGACATGAAAGAACTGCAGCGTTAGTCTCACCTAATGACTAACGCAGTTACCCCCACTGTTGACCTGCATAACGCGGTCGTACTTTCTGGTGGCTTCCCACTCTTAAGTGGTGTTGATCTTCAACTGCTTCCAAGTTCTCTCACTGTTATTACTGGCGCCAATGGGGCAGGTAAGACCAGTCTTCTTCGACTCCTCGCAGGTCTTGTTCCACTCAGCGGGGGCAGTGGAACTGTTGCTGGCTTTGATTTGGCTAACGGTGACCTTCGTGAACTGCGTCGACGCGTTGGCTGGCTTGGACATGAGGGATCGTTCTATGACGACTTAACGGTGCGAGAAAACTTAACCTTCGCCGCCAAAGCTCTCGAGCGACCTCTCATTGAAATTGAACGTGCACTACAGCGAGTAGGGCTAAGTAATCGAATTGACACGGTAACTAAAAAACTAAGCGCCGGTCAGCGTCGCAGACTCGGACTTAGTTGGCTCCTTATTCGTCGTCCAGAAATCTGGCTTCTCGACGAACCCTATGCATCACTTGATGACGAGGCACGAACATTCTTTGATGCACTTATCGCTGACGTTCTACGAAGTGGTGCGACTGTTGTAATCAGTGCGCACGACAAACTAAAAAGCGAAGCGCTGCAACCACGAACAATTGTTTTAGGTGGCGGACGAATTGTGAGTGAGTCATGATTCGCACTGCGCTGCTTGTTTTCAAAAAAGATCTCCGTATTGAGATGCGCAGTCGCGTTCTCTTGTGGCAAGTGCTCCCATTTGGAGTTATGGCATTGCTTCTTTGCGGAATTGCCCTAGGGCCATCGCACGCTGGAAACTCGTCAGCTGGCCCTGGACTGTTTTATTTAGTGACACTTCTTGTGGCGCTGCTGATGATCAATCGCAGTCAGTCTGTCGAGAAGACTCCTGGTACGAAGGCATCAGTGGCCACCTTGGGGCTCGACCCAGCGGGAGTGTTTCTCGGTAAGTCACTGGCCCTAGCTACTGAACTTTGGGTAACGGGAATTATCTTGCTCGGAGGATCTGTGGTGATCCTTCACACGAGCTTGCATGGGGCGATTTTGGCCCTGCCAAGTGTCGTTGTCACACTGGCAGCCCTGGCGGTGGCGGGTACTTTGTACGGGGCACTCACTTCGGGCGGTGACGGGGCAGCGACCCTGCTTCCGGTCCTTGCTCTTCCAGCATTTGCTCCATTACTTATTGCCGGGGAACGCTCATTTAGCGCTGCGCTAAATCACGGTGGAATCTGGCGATGGTGGCTAATTCTCAGCGTCGCACTTTCCGTGTACACCGCAATTGGAATTCTCCTTTACGGTGTTCTAGAGGAATCATGATGAAACAGCTCTCCCAACGACTTTTTGGACCGCTCACACTCATAGCCATGGGTGCCACGCTTGCCCTCGGCCTCTGGGTCGTTCCACCTGACCAGGTCCAAGGTGAACTTGGTCGACTTGTCTACATCCACCCATCAGTTGCGTGGGTAGCGCTCTACGTCTCTTTTGGCACGTCAGCAATAGCTAGTGCGCTCTATCTATGGAAGCGCACTCGTTCTGAGGTTATGGACAGAGTTGCCTACTGTGCAATGGAAGTCAGCGTCGTATTTATTGCACTCACCCTGATTACTGGATCCATCTGGGGTCGCCCAGCGTGGGGAGTGTGGTGGGTCTGGGACGCGAGGCTTACTTCAAGTGCAATCCTCGGAGTCCTGGCCCTCGGCTACCTGGCGCTTCGACGTGCCAACGATGACGAACAACTTCGTGCTCGCCGTAGTGCAGTGTTCGCAGTACTCGTTGCTATCAATGTTCCAATTATTCACTTCTCAGTGCAGTGGTGGAAGACGTTGCACCAAGGCGCAACTGTTTTTACTTCAAACCGCACGCTGCTGATTCACGGTAGTCAAGCGTGGACGCTGCTCATTAGTTTTATTGCCTTCACGATGTTGTTCTTCTGGTTGCTTCGTTACCGCTACCGTCTTGAAGTTCAGCGCGAAAATCTTGCTGGTGCTTCACTCGAAGAAGCTCTCGCTTCACGTAGACGAGAAGGAACACAGTAATGAACTACGTCTACTGGGGATATGGATTCACATTCGTAGGACTTGGGCTCTATGTCTTTTCAATCTGGTGGCGAGGACGACGTGTCGGACGCTGACGCAACAAATGGCTTAAGCCCAGTTGCACCCCCTGCAACAAAAAATCGAAATCGCACAAGGTCTATTGGAGTAATTGTTGTCTTAGTGCTGGCAATCGTTGCACTACTCAGTCAGGGCATCCTTCACTCGCTTAATTACTTCGAAACAGTTGATCAAGTCCTCGCAAAGCGAGCATCATTTGGAACTGAAACAATGCGCCTCGAAGGTGTTGTAAAGCCTGGATCAATTATGAGAACTTCTTCAGGAGCTTCGTTTTACGTGACGGGATCTAAAGGGGAGGTGTTTGTTACGTCCAAGGGCACGCCACCACAGTTATTCCAGGACAACATCCCAGTCGTAGTTGTTGGTCGCTTCACGACAAAGACTTCGATGAAATTTGCGGGCACGCAGATTATGGTGAAGCACACTGCTTCATACATTGCAAAAAACCCTCAGCGCGTCAAAGCTCCGAATGGATCTGTTCGATGATTTCATGGGTGGGTCGGATTGCGCTCTACGTAGCCTTCTTCGCAGCAGTTGGTGGCGTTACTAACCAGGCGTTAGCGCTCAGGTCCAAGAAGCCAAGTAATTCATTGAAGTGGTCGTTACTACTTCTCGTGGGTATTGCTGTCGCCGTTGGTGACATGCAGACAGCTCTCATCACTCACAATTTCTCACTGGCGTACGTGGCGGAGAACAACGCAACCTTCACGCCTTTGATTTACTCAATTACTGGAATGTGGTCAGCACTTGAAGGCTCGCTGCTTCTCTGGTCACTGATCCTGAGCGTTCTCACCTTCGCAGTTATCTATTACTACCGCCGAGAGTCTGGTGACGAAGTTGTTTCGTGGGCCACGATTGTTCTGTTCGTGGTCGGTGGATTCTTCTTACTCATCATGGCTGGACCCGCTGATCCGTTCCTTCGCAACACCGCGAAGGTCTTACAAGGAGCTGGTCCGAATGCGCTACTGCAGAACAACCCACTCGTAGCAATCCACCCACCCCTTCTCTACTCAGGCTTTGTTGGTTTCACCATTCCATTCGCCTTCGCGATTGCCATGCTTATTACGGGACGTGTGCAAGAGCGCTGGCCACTCGAGCAGCGTCGCTGGACCGTGCTCGCGTGGGGACTACTCAGCGTGGGCATTGTTCTTGGTGCATGGTGGAGTTATCAAGTCCTTGGCTGGGGTGGTTTCTGGGGATGGGACCCAGTTGAAAATGCAGCGCTACTGCCGTGGTTGACGGCAACTGCCTACATTCACTCAGTAATTGTCCAAGACCGCCGAGGGCTGTTTCGAGTGTGGAATCTTTCACTCGCTGTTGCAACGTTCTCGCTAACAGTGCTCGGGACGTTCTTCACCAGATCTGGAGTTCTCGTTAGCGTGCACGCATTCTCTGCAAGCACGCTCGGGCCACTGCTTATTGGATTCTTCCTTTTCAGTCTGGCGCTGGGGCTCGGTCTCATTGCGTGGCGAGGGGACAGGCTCCGCTCACCAGTTGGCGTTGACCACCCACTTTCTAGAGAAGGGCTCTTTGTCGCGAACAATGTTTTGTTTGTCGGCTTCGCGATTGTGGTGCTACTGGGCACCGTATTCCCACTGCTCTATCAAGCAGTTAACGGTGGGCAAGTAACTGTAGGAACTCCGTACTTCGCAACAATTGCAGCTCCCATGAGCGTCCTTCTTCTTTTCCTCATGTCACTTGCCCCACTGGTGAGCTGGCGCACAGTCGATAAAGCAGTTCTCTGGACTCGAATTCGCTTCAGTGCATGGAGCGCAGTACTCGTCACAGCTCTTCTTATTGCATTTAATGTTCGAAAGCCCGCAGTGCTGTTGGCGTACTTCCTAGGTACCGCTGCGGCCGGATCTGCACTTCGCATGATTAGCTCAATTGTCGCTGCTGCGACGCGACGCGGCAAAACCTGGTCGTTCCTTCGTGCACCAACACTCGGTGGCATGGTGGCTCACGTTGGCGTGGTGATTTTGGCACTTGGCATAGTAACTTCAACTTCGTACACCACGAGAGACGAAGTTTCACTGGCACCAGGCCAGAGCACTGTGGTGGGTGGTCAGTACGTCAAGTACTTCGGCATGCACGAGGTAAGGGATTCACTCAGTACTTCGACACAGCTCATCGTCCTGGTGGGACATGATGAACTAAAGCCAGCCATCACTACGTTCAATGGAAGGTCTACGCAACCAGTTGGCACCCCAGCTATTGATTCAAATCTTTTGCGAGATGTGTACGTAACCTTTGACGCCGTTGGTGGCAACGGACAAACCTCTGGAGCACAGGTGCAAAACGACCTTCCTGCTGGCTCAGTGGTACTTGGTGTCACCGTCGAGCCTCTTATTGCGTGGCTCTGGATTGGTGGTCTCATCATTGGACTCGGAAGTGTCCTTTCGTTCCTGCGACGCAGGCACAACGATGAGGTGGCGAGTTGAGACGCAGTGTTGCAATTTCGAGCACAGTACTTCTCCTAGTCGTAGTTGTTTTTTCAGTATTCCTTGGAACTCGCCACGCAGTTAATGATGCGACCGGCATTAAGAGTCCACTGCTCGGAAAAATGGCACCAAATTTCTCTGGTGAAGAGTTGAAAACAAATGGTCCTGGTGGGACACTCACTCTTTCGAAGTACCGCGGAGACATCGTCGTCATAAATTTCTGGGCATCGTGGTGCGTTCCCTGCCAAGTCGAATCTCCGAACATCTCTACATTCGCTTGGGAGCAGAAAAATAATCACGTCCAAGTTGTTGGCGTTGTCTTTAATGACTCAGTTAGCTCAGCAACAACCTTTTCAAAAAAGTACGGCGATCTTTTTCCATCCATCATTGACACGGGCGGATTGATCGCAAATGGTTACGGCGTGACTTCACCTCCAACAACGTTCGTGCTCAATACCAAAGGCGAAGTTGTGGCAACGCTTATTGGGCCGGTTTCCACCAAGCAACTAAATGAAGTTGTGAATCGAGTGCGCGGATGAAGTTGATTACATCTTTCTGGACCTGGCTAGCGGCCTGTGTGCTGGTGATCAGTGCTGCATTTATTAGCGCTCCAAGTACTTCCAGCATGGATTCACGAATTGCGCATCTTGAAACTCTGGTGAAGTGCCCATCGTGTGACGACATTTCAGTTGCAGTGAGTAATTCCACGTCGGCAATTGCAGTTCGCCACGAAATTACTGCTTCAGTGAAGAGCGGAAAGACTGATACCGAGATCTTGACGTCACTTGAAAATAGATACGGCACTCAGATTCTCCTCAGTCCTTCAACGTCTGGAATCGGCACCATTCTTTGGCTTGGTCCACTACTTGTTGTGTTGGCCATAGTTTTTATCGGTCTTCGTCTCAGGGGTAGAACGAAGTGAACCGTGAAGAACAGGTTTTGAGAGACGAAATTACGCTTCGTGAAGCATCACTTCAAGACGCCAAGCGTGAGCTCGAAGCTGGGGAATTATCACAAAGCGATTATGAGCAAATTTGCGCTCGTGAAGAAAAAGCAATTGCTACTGCACTCGAAAAGATCAGTGCCCTTACAAATGCTGTGCCCAAGGTTGCGGTTCGTCGCATCAGAAAGAAGCGACTACTAGTTGTTGCGATTATTGCCTTCAGTCTCGCTGTCGGAACCATCCTTTGGTCGGCACTCTCTCCTCGCCAGCAAGGAACTTCAATTACTGGCTCAGTGCAGCTTGGAAACAGTGCTCAGGTAAAACAGCTTTTACTGGAAGCAGAAGCAGACATTGCTAACGGAAAAATTGCGACCGCTCTCGATGCCTACAACCAGGTCCTCGCAATCGATGCCAAGAATGTCACTGCACTTACTCAGGCTGGGTGGCTCGACTTCAGTGCTGGTAGTTCTTCAAAGAACGCAGAACTCGTTACAAAAGGATCACGACTAATTTCTGATGCTTACGCACTTGCTCCAAACAATCCAGCAACCGTGCTCTATTCAGCCGTCGTTGCTTATTCCTACGGTGAATCAAAGATCGCCAAGCAACTCTTCAGACAGTTCTTAGCAGTCAAGCCATCAGACGCTCAGTTGGCGGTGGCTACACCGTTCTTAAACAAACTTGGTATTACGCCGTAATTAGACGCTGACACCAAAAAGGCTCAGCGCAATACCTACTGCTCCACAGATCAGCAGTCCGCTGACAACTCCCTTTTTAAGCAAGAACAGCCAGATACACATAAACAGCAGTAATGGCCACTGCCAGCTGTGGTGGAGTGCACGAGTGAGAGGCACTGCGGCTCCAGCAATTGCTCCGAGAACGCAAGTTCCAGCTCCAGCAAAGAAAGAGGCAACATTCTTGTTTGCTCTAATTCTTTCGAATCGTGGTGCACCAATGAGGACAAAAATAAACGATGGAGCGAAGGCAACAAATGCTGCGATTAGAGCTCCGGTAAGTCCACGTGCGCTGTAGCCAACAACGGCCACAGTCTGGACAACTGGCCCTGGAGTTATTTGTCCAAGCGCTACTGCATTAAGAAATTGAGCACTACTCATCCAGTGATACGTAGAGACAACGTCATGTTGCATCAGCGGGATGATGACAAACCCACCACCGTATGAAAGTGCACCCACTTTTAGTGCGACCCAGCACAATGCGCCAACCCCAGAAAAAACTGCTCCATGACCAAGTGCCAAAGGACCTAGTAGTCCCAGTCGCTGATCTGATGAGCGAAGCAGGACTTCTACGAGGCCACAAGTAATAAGAGTCACCACAACAAATGGTGGGAAGAAAATTGAACTCAGTGCGCCGAGCGCTGCATAAAGGAACCAGCGTGAGCGCTGTGATGGTCCATTACAGCGTTGCCAACTGCCAGGGAGTAATTGGTACGCAGCGTTGAGTGCAACTACTGCAACTCCAGCACCAGCACCACCTGCTGCTCCAAGAATCCAGTTCATCGGATGCTTGGCGAGGAATAAAACACTTAAGCCAATGATGAGAGCGAGCCCGGGGAGTATGAAACACAATCCACCAAGTAGAGCGCCTCGAACACCACGAAGTTTCCAAGCGCAAAAAATTGCTAATTGCGTCGAAGCTGGCCCAGGAAGAAGATTTGTTGTGGCAATGCTGTCTTCAAACTCGGATGAATCAATCCAGTTATTTTTCTCAACACATAGTTTGCGTAGTAGTGCAATGTGCGCTGGGGGACCACCAAATCCGGTGACGCCGAGTCGGAGCCATTCTTTTGCAATAACGCCCAGTGAAACTTTCTCAGTCGAAGTATTCATGGCGACTGAAGTTGTTGTCTACGCCGTAACTCGACAGGTGTCGTCACCGCGTGCACGTGACGTGAGAGTGACCCGAGTTGACTTGGCTCCTAGACCTTCGAGCATTCCAGAAATGAGTCCACGGTCAACCGCACAGAGCACGGGGTGCTGCGTTGCTGCTGCACCGAAGGGGCAGTTGTCTGAAACAACGGACTGTGACGATCCCTTGGCTTCAGTGTGCGCGTCAAAGCCGTGCGCGGTCAGAATCCCGGCGATTGACTCCATTGCGTCTTTGACGGTGCGCGTTGATTCAATAGGCGCCACTGAAGATCCGAGAGTTCGTCCGTACTGCACGCCTACGTCGTGGGCCATTTGTTCTGCGGCGTCTGGGCCGAGGCGCTCAAGGGCCATTTCTAGAAGAGCCACCAAGAGTGCGTCACGTCGAACTGAGCCGTCCATAACGAAGTTCTCGTCAACAACGCGGTATCCCTTAGAAGGTCGTCCCACGGTGGTTTTTCGAACATTGTCAAAGGTGACGTAGCCAGCTTCGCTCAAGCGCTCGAGGTGGTGGCGAACAACGTTGGCGTGAACGTCACAGTGAAGGGCCAGGTCAGCTGCGGTGGCGCCTGGATTATCACGCAGAAAAAGGTAGATCTTTCGACGGGTGTTATCGCCGAAGGAGTGGGTGAGGCTCGTTACCGTTGCGGTGAAAAGTTCGTTGTCTAGGGGCGAATTAGTCACGTTTAAAAGTCTAGGTGCGCTGAAGCAAAATCCGACGGTAACCTCTGAGGACTACTAAAGGACTACCTTGACGCTCAGCCCCCAACTCCGCAGTGAAATCGGTGCACTTGTTGAACCGCAACTCGTTCGCACCCTCGAAGAACTTGGCTTTCTTGGAGCGATTGGTGAGGTAAACGGAGCAGTTCGTGTCGAACTAGTTCTCCCCGTTACCCAGTGGCCAAACCTCGATGTTCTAGAAGAGCGCATTAGAAGCATTAGCCCTGGAGCGAGCATTGTTGTTCGTTCCATGAACGACGAAGAGCGATTCGCACTTCGCAACTTCCTTCGTGGTGCCATGCAGGCTCCAGCTGGTCCCGGCCTTCACGACCACGGTGCTGACGCGAAGCCAAAGTTCTTGGACAAACTTTCACGCACGCGCGTGCTCGGTATTTCATCGGGTAAGGGTGGGGTCGGAAAGTCTTCGGTCACCGTCAACTTGGCTATCGCACTTGCGCAGGCCGGATTCCACGTAGGTGTTCTTGATGCTGACGTGTACGGCTTCTCGCTCCCAAAGATGCTCGGAGCAACAAATGATCCGATCATTCTTGGTGACACCGTTATCCCAACATTGGTGCACGGTGTTCGCTGCGTTTCAATGGGTTACTTCGTTCCAGACGAGCAGCCAGTTATTTGGCGTGGACCAATGTTGCACAAAGCAATCGAACAACTCGTCACCGAAGCATGGTGGGACGAGCCAGACTTTCTTCTCATTGACATGCCACCAGGAACTGGTGACGTTGCACTAACTCTTTCTGAAGTACTTCCACGTATTGAGATGTATGTCGTCACCACACCTCAAGCTGCAGCGCAGCGCGTGGCGCAGCGTTCTGCCTACGCCGCTCGAAAGCTCAAGCTCGCAGTTCGAGGCGTCATTGAGAACATGAGTTACTTCACTGGCGATGACAACAAGCGCTACGAAATCTTCGGTTCTGGTGGCGGAAAGCAACTCGCTGACGAACTAGGTATTGCGCTGCTTGGCCAGATTCCACTCGAAACGAAGCTACGTAACGGTGGCGACACGGGACTTCCGGTGATGATCAGTGACCCAGATAGCGAAGTTGCCAAGGCATTTACTGCTTTGGCGCAGACGGTAGCGAAGCAGGGTCCTGCCAGGGTCTATCGTCAAGAACTGAAACTTGTTTAAGTAACTAGGGGGGAATCATGGAACTACAGGGAAAGACTGCGGTCATTACTGGAGGCGCAAGCGGCCTCGGACTTGCTACTGCAAAGCAGTTAGCCAAGGCGGGCGTAAACCTCGTACTAGGTGACATTGAACAAGGACCACTCGACGAAGTTGTTGCAGAGTTCAAGGGCAACAGCGTGAACGTCATTGGCGTAAACATCGACGTACGAAGTGCTGATGACGTAAATCGTCTTCGTGACGAAGCGGTAAAAGCCTTCGGCACTGCACACATCATTTTTAACAACGCTGGTGTTGGTGGCGGTCCACTTCTTGGTACCGACAAGAAGATGTGGGACTGGGTTATGGACATCAACGTTGATGGTGTTGTTAACGGCATCAATACGTTCGTTCCTATGTTCCTCGACCAAAATGAAGGTCACGTGATCAACACTGGATCACTCGCTGGCCTCGGTGGCGTTCCGGGAATGGGTTCCTACTGCGCAAGTAAGTTCGCCGTTGTCGGAATGACTGAAGTGCTTTTCCACGAGCTCGCCTACACAGGAAAAGACGTGCACGCATCACTTCTTTGCCCAGGGTTCGTAAAGACTCGTATTCACGAATCAGGTCGCAACCTTCCAAAGGAACTCGCTAGCTTCGCTGAGAACCCAGTAGCGAAGGCCGTCCAAGGTATTGCTGCTGAAGCAGTGAACAGTGGCATTGACCCAAGCATCATTGGTGAACTCGTAGAAGACGCAATTGTGAACAACAAGTTCTGGATCTTGCCTCACATGCGCTCAGCCGTTCGCACAACAGAGCAACGCCTTCAGTGGATGCAAGGTGGCGACACACCAGGCATCGACCTCATGAAGGCCGCTAAGAACTAGCGATCAATACCGCTTGGGAGCTTGCTCTCGGGCCAATCAAGTAACGCCACCGCACTGCGACAAGCAAAGCGGTCGGTCATTCCCGCAACGTAAGAAACTGCTTCGTGCAGAATCTCAACTTCACTGGCTTCACCCTTCTTCTCAGCAATGCTTGGAATAAGTAATGGATTCTTCACGTAGTTCTCTACTAGTGCGCGAAGCATTGAAACAACAGCTTGGGCCTGCTCACGCGAAGGACCACGAAGATAAATGGTCTCGTAGTTAAAGGTTCTAAATGCGGCGAGTGCCTCGGCGGTAGGGCCGTCCATTCCAATGACGCCAGTTTCTCTAATTGTCTTAATCATGGCGTTAATGAAGCTGCCGAGTTGATTGTGTCGATTGTCGCCACAGCGCTCTCTTACAATCTTCGGGAGTTCGTGTCGGGTAATGATTCCAGCCGACACCGCGTCTTCAAAGTCGTGACACACGTAGGCAATGCGGTCAGCCCAGCTAACAACTTCACCTTCAGGAGTCATGGGAGCTGGCCTCGACCACGAGTGGTTTCTAATTCCGTCCAAGGTTTCAATGCAGAGGTTAAGTGGCAACAGAGAAACATTCGCACCCCACGTTGCGTGATCGAACCCGCCTTCAACGTAAGGATCAAGTGCTTCTTCACTGGCATGGCCACCGGGACCATGTCCACAGTCGTGTCCAATGGCGATCGCTTCAGCGAGGGCAACGTTGAGCCCAACTGCACGAGCAACACCAGTTGCTACTTGGGCAACTTCGAGCGCGTGGGTGAGGCGAGTGCGCATGTGGTCGTCAGGGAACACGAAGACTTGCGTTTTTCCGGCCAGGCGTCGAAATGCCGCTGAGTGCAAGATGCGGTCACGGTCACGCTCGAACGGCGTTCTAAATTCATCGGGCTCTTCTTCTCGGACCCGGTTGCCCGCTCCATAACCTCGAGTAGCGCCAGTAACGAGTAATGCGTCGAGACGTTCTTCGCGCTCACTTCGAGTGGCACCGATCCCAGCACTGGAGTTGTCGATAGTTGCTTTTGAGTCCTGGTGAGCAACGGTTACGTCGTCTCTCGTGCCCTCGTAGCCCTCCATGGTTGCGGCCCACCGCTTGTTGCGCTCACTGGCATTTTCGATACTCACGACCTCTATCTTGCCCCAGAGCCGTAACATGGTGAAAGTCGGCTATTTGCTTAGGAGCAGTAATGGATATTCGTATTGGCATTGTTCAGTCCATGAAGGAACTTGAACTCTCACTTCCAGAAGACATGAAGCAAAAAGACGTCATTAAAGAGGTCGAAGCCATCATTGGCACCGACAAGGTGTTGTGGCTCACTGACAAAAAGGGACGCCGCGTTGGTGTGCCCGCAGAACGAATTGCCTACGTAGAAATCGGTAGCGGTGCCACTGAGCGCGTTGTCGGTTTCGGCACGGCCTGATCTAGCGACACGTGCTCGACTATCACCTTCACCTCTGGCCACACTCAGAGTCATCGGTCTCGTATCAACTTGACCAGATTGCTGACTACTGCGAGCAGGCAGCTAGCGAAGGCGTAAACGAACTCGCATTAACTGAACACTCCAATCGCTTCGTCGACGTTATGAACGTCGTGGGTCCGTTCTGGGAAAAATCTGGACATGAGCCCACGTCAAAAGAAATGGCGAAGTATTTCGACTGGCACTCGCGTAACTCTCTCGAGCAATACGTTGAGCTCGCACAAAAAGCCAAGGACGAAGGGCTGCCGGTAAAAATCGGTCTCGAAGTTGATTACTACCGCGGAAAGATGGACGAAGTAACAAGTCTCTTGTCGCAGTATCCATTCGACGTACTCATAGGTTCAGTGCACTGGATGGGTACGTGGGAGTTTGACGACATTGATAACCCCGTCAACATGCACGAGTGGGACGTGCGAGACATTGACGCGTGCTGGCTTGAGTACTCACGTGCGATCGAAGAGTTGAGCGCCACCAAAGCAGTTGACGTACTCGCACACATTGACCTCGTAAAGGTTGCAGGTTTCTACGCGCCCAATCCCGCGCCCTACTGGGACATGATGGCTAACGCCGCTGGCAAAGCTGACATTTCAGTTGAGCTGTCTTCAGCGGGATGGTTTAAGCCAGTGGGAGAGCAGTACCCAGCCGAGGGACTGCTTGACCGTCTCGTCGCCCAGGGTGTCACCTTTACGACAGCTAGTGATGCGCACCGTTTGGAAAAAGTGAGTGCACGAGCTGGAGACTTGGCAACATTGCTTGAAGCTCGTGGCATCCACGAACTCGCAAGTTACGAAGCTCGTAGCCGCACAATGGTTCCTCTCAGGTCGATGTAATGGCCACACTCGCTGAACTCGCTGGGCTCCACACGAATCTTCAAGAAGTAACGGTTGACCATCTGCTTCGCTTAACGGCCTCGTGGTCACTGCTTTCTGACCTTTCATTTTCTGACATGGTGCTCTTCACAAGAGTTGTTGATCCAAAGTCCAGTGCTGATGAATACGTAGTGCTTGGCCAGATGCGACCGAACAATCGTTCAACGCTTATTGGTGATGACCTCCTCGGGCGAAAGCGCGCCGCAGACGACGTGCCACTCGTAAAGCTGGCTTTTGAAAGTGGCACACGAGTGGTAGGAGAAGTATCGCTTGATGGCTTTGACGACCAGATTCCCGTCTGGTGTATTCCTGTTCGCCACGATGGTCAAGTCGTGGGTGTATTGCAACGCCTCCAGGGCCCACTTCGTGGGCCGGCGTCGCTCTATGAGCAGGCCTACCTTTCAATTTTCGAACGACTTTGTGACATGGTGGCAAACGGTGCGTTCCCATTTAGAGAAGAAGACGTTGCCGGTGCAGGCATGCCCCGTATTGGAGACGGAATCATCTTGGTTGACGGTGAAGGACGTTTAGAGTTCGCAACACCTAATGCCACCAATGCGCTTCACCGACTCGGGGTCTACGCATCAGTAGAAGGGCGCACCCTTCGAGAACTTGGTCTAAAGGCCAGAGCCCTAGAGCGCTCTCTCGAACACGGAATCCCGGCGCTCGAAGAAATTAATCGTGGTCACGACATCGCAATTGTGTTGCACAGTATTCCGCTCCTCGATCACGGAACGGTGACTGGCGTTATGACGCTGGTTCGAGACGTATCAGACCTTCGCCAACTGAACCGCGTGGTACTTAACAAAGAAGCTGCAGTGAGAGAAGTTCACCACCGCGTTAAGAACAACTTGCAGACCATCTCATCGCTACTTCGACTCCAGGCTCGTCGCACCGACAGCGACGAAACCAGAGTGGCTCTTCACGAAGCCGAGCGTCGTGTCCGCTCAATTGCCGTAGTGCACGAAGTGCTTTCTCGTGAACCAGGAGAAGAAGTTGTCTTCGACGAAATTGTTCGTTCGATTGTTCTGCTGGTGGAAGATACTGCCTTGGCTTTTCACCCCGTTGAAATTGTTGTTAACGGTGAACTCGGAACGCTGCCTACCGACCTGGCAACGCCACTCGCGGTGGCACTGGCAGAGTTGCTCACCAATGCGGTTGAGCACGCGTTCACTGAATTCGGTCCGAATGAAAATGTCGCAGGAATTGTGACACTACATCTCTTCCTTGATGGCGAGAATGCGGTGGCAGAAATTCGTGACAATGGGCGTGGACTTGGTGACGACTTCACTTTGGATGTGCCAACGAGTCTCGGGTTGTCAATTGTGCGCGACTTAGTACGTGCACAGTTGCACGGTTCAATTGAGATGACGAATGTTCCCCAAGATCAGGGTGGTGGAACGTTCGTTCGAGTTACGGTCCCTACGACCGAAAGAGATTAAAGCTGGGCTTGACGACGGCGAGCTGCGAGCCATTGCTTTCGAAGCTTGCGGCGCTCATCTTCTGTAGTTCCGCCCCAAACGCCAGATTCCTGGTTTGTTGCTAGAGCGAACTCAAGACAGGCCTTTTGTGCGTCACAGTTGTCACAAACGCGCTTCGCTGATTCGATCTGGTCAGTCGCCATTCCAGTAGTGCCTACAGGGAAGAAGAGCTCAGGTTCTGTGTCACGGCATGCAGCGTCACTGCGCCAGTCGGCGTCGTCCCAGGCGTGTGTGCGGTTCCAGATCAAAGACATGAGTAATCCTTTGTTTTGCTTGAATTGCTTGGCTTTTTTGCAAAGTGCTCAAGCGAAGGGATTTAAATTTTACTTTCCCTCTGGTCTAAAAACAAGGGGTGATTTGGATTTATTAGAAAACACCCTCTGCGACCTGGCAAACTCTTTGAATGCCTGAGATTTTTGCCCACCGTGGCCTCCACATAAGCGAGCGCGAAAACACCATTGGTGCATTCAAAGCGGCCGTTGCCCTAGGAGTTGACGGCGTTGAACTCGATGCCCGCCACACCCGTGACGGCGTGTTGGTGGTGCACCACGACGCCCACATTGGCCACTTGATCATTGCTGACTCTCTGGCGAGTGAATTACCTGACTATGTTCCAACACTTGAAGACGTCATGAAGGTTTGTGATGGCGTCACGGTAAATGTTGAAATTAAAAACATTTCTTCAGAACCCGGCTACGACAAAACGGGTGACTTTGCCCGCAGTGTTCTGAACTGTCTGCACGAGAACAACTGGGAATCAAATGTCATCATTTCGAGCTTCGATAAAGAAACCTGTGCAGTCGTGCGCTCGTTTGACTCAATGATTGACGTTGCGTGGTTGCTCTGGAAGGAAGAGCTGAGCGACGCAATTACCCAGTGCCACGTTCTCGGATTTAACGCAATCAACCCTCACTTCAGCCAAGTGAACGCAGTCGTTATGCAAAAGGCCCATGAACTGGGCATAAAAGTCAATACTTGGACGGTAAATAAACCTGAGGACATCACTGCCATGGCCCAGCTCGGGGTAAACACGATTATTACTGACGATCCAGAAACTGCAATGTCGCTGACCAGGCAATAGGCGATTGATTGTTACTCGCCAGTAGGCACTAGATTATTCCCTATGAATATTGTCGTTTGCGTAAAACAGATTCCAGATCCGGCAGCGCCGCAATCCCTCGATGGATCGCACAACCTAGACCGTTCTGGAAAGTTAATCCTTGATGAGGCCGACACCTACGGTGTCGAGATGGCACTTCAACTAGTTGATAAAGCTGGTAGCGGTGAAGTGACTGTTGTCTCAATGGGTTCAGCCGCCGATCTTGCTGGTGTTCGTAATGCACTTGCTATGGGAGCCGCTAAGGCAATCATGGTGAGCGACGATGCACTGCGTGGAACCGATGCACTCGGAACCGCCAAAGTGCTCGCTGAAGCAATCAAGCGCGTGAACCCAGACCTCGTACTGTGTGCCACTGAATCTTCAGATGGTTACACCGGAACAACTCCAGTACAGGTTGCCGAGCTCCTTGGCCTTCCTTCAATCACCTTCGCTAAGTCAGTAACTGTTGATGGATCAACTGTGAAAGTTGACCGTCAGACTGAAGCTGGATACGACGAAGTTACGTCACCACTTCCATGCGTTCTAACTGTCACTGCTGGAGTTGTTGAGCCACGTTACGCATCGTTCAAGGGAATTATGGCTGCAAAGTCAAAGCCAGTTGAGATCCTCAGCATTGGCGACCTCGGACTCGCAGCAGTAACTGGACCAGCCGGCGCACGTCAGCAAATCACCTCAGTTGTTGCAGCAGAATCACGCGCAGCTGGTGAAAAGCACGTTGACGAAGGAAACGCTGCACAAGAAATTATTACGTTCCTCGAATCAATCAAGGTCTTGTAGGAGAACATCATGGCTATTTCAAACATTTGGGTAGTAGTAGAGCCAGGAACATCAGGACTTACCACCACATCACTTGAGCTTCTAACGAATGCTCGCACCTACGGTGCAACAGTTTCTGCAATCACATGGGAAAACGGTTCATCGTTCGCAGCGCAGGCTGGCGAATACGGTGCCACGACGTTGTTCGACGTTGGATCACTTGGCGGCGCACTCCCAGGAGCTCCAGTGGCATCTGCCATTGCAGCGCTTGTTGCAAGCCAGGGTGCACCTGACGCGATTCTTATTCCAACGAGCTACGACGGACGTGACATTGCGGGCCGTCTTTCAGCTCGCCTCGACCGTCCAGTTCTTACGAACGTAACTGGTCTTAGTGACGATGGCGGACTCGTAACCGAGCACCCAGCCTTCGGTGGAACACAAATTGTTAAGGCAAAGTTCACTGGCGAAGGCCCTGGAATTATCGTCGTTCGCGCTAAGTCATTCGCTGCTGAATCTGGCGGAGGAGCTGCTGCAAACGTTGTCAGTGCTCCGGCTGGAGACACTGGTGCAACCGGTGCAGCGAAGATTGTTACCTCACACGTTGAAGAGCGCACCGGTCCACAGCTTGAAGAAGCAGCAGTTGTTGTTTCTGGTGGCCGCGGACTGGGCGAAGCTGCTAACTACGTACTCATTTCAGATGCTGCGAAGCTTCTGAACGGTGCTGCTGGAGCGAGCCGTGCAATCGTTGACGCCGGATGGGTTCCTTACTCAGCTCAGGTAGGACAGACCGGCAAGACCGTTAAGCCAACTGTGTACATTGCGTGTGGAATCTCAGGCGCCACGCAGCACATGGTAGGTATGAAGGGCTCGAAGAACATTGTTGCTATTAACAAGGACCCAGAAGCTCCTATCTTCCAGATGGCAGACTTTGGAATTGTTGGTGACGTTCTAAAGGTTCTTCCAGAACTGATTACAGCGCTAAAAGCACGCGGTTAAGTTACTTTTCAAGGAATCCCCGGCCTTTTGGCCGGGGATTTTTTGCTTAATGACGTCTTTTGTCCATTTAACTCTTTAGGCTTGGTACCACTTATGAGCGATTCACTCTTGCATACGAGCTCACGCCGTTGGTGGGTGCTCGTAGTTATGAGCATTACCCAGTTGATGGTCGCTCTCGATGCGACAGTTATCAACATCGCTCTGCCAAGAGCTCAGGCCGAGCTGCACTTCTCATCTGCGAACCGCCAGTGGCTGATTACCGCTTACGCCCTGGCCTTTGGTTCACTGCTCTTGCTCGGTGGGCGACTGAGTGACCACTGGGGCCGCAAAAAGGTCCTCTACCTGGGACTCATTGGATTCGCTGTGGCTTCAGCGGTTGGTGGAGCAGCCAGCAGCTTTAGCGTTCTCGTTAGTGCTCGTGCAGTGCAAGGAATCTTTGGTGCACTGCTCGCACCGGCCGCACTCGCATCAGTGACCTCAACATTCACGAATGCAAAAGAGCGCGCGAAAGCGTTTGCAATCTTTGGAGCTATTGGTGGATCTGGAGCAGCGATAGGACTTCTGCTCGGTGGTGCGCTCACTGAATGGCAGTCGTGGCGTTGGTGCCTCTACATCAATCTCTTCTTTGCAGTGTTTGCAGTACTGGGTGTTGCTCTTTTTGTCGAAGGCTCCAAGAGAGAAAACAATGACCGACTCGACTACCTGGGAACCCTGCTCGGAAGTCTGGGGCTCTTTTTCGTGGTGTACGGACTTGGTCACGCGGTAACGACCAGTTGGAGCAATTCAGCAACGTGGGGCAGTCTTGTTATTGGACTCTTCCTCCTGGTTCTTTTCACATTCTGGCAAGAGAAAGCCAAGAACCCTCTGCTGCCACTTCGAATCCTTACGAGCAGAACTCGCGGCGGATCGTTAGTGGCAATCTTTATCACCAGCGTTGGCATCTTTGGGGTGTTCTTATTCCTTTCGTATTACTTGGAGGGAACGCTCAACTACTCACCACTTCGAACAGGTTTCGCATTCTTGCCTATGGTGATTGCCATCTTGGTGTCCTCGGCACTCGCGAGTGCACGACTGCTGCCAATGGTTGGGCCACGTCCATTGGTGCCGAGTGGAATGTTGCTTTCAATGCTTGGCATGATTCTCTTTACCAGGCTCACACCAGAAGCTGATTATCTCGGCCACGTTCTTCCTGGCCTCATTGTCGCCGGACTCGGTCTCGGAATGATCTTCGCACCAGCTACCGCAAGTGCCACCGCTGGAATTAAAGAAGAAGATGCTGGAGCGTCGTCGGCATTCGTAAACACCGTCCAGCAAATTGGTGGATCTGTGGGAACGGCACTTCTAAATACAATTGCGGTCTCGGTAACGCTTCGCGCAATTGCGACAGTGAAGCATCCTTCACAATTAGTTAGCGCGACGCTTCATGGCTACACCGTTGCGTTTTGGTGGGGCGCTGGATTCTTCGGAGTCGGAGCCTTGCTCACGCTGTTGATTCTTGATTCAGGAGTTCCTGAACTAGAAGGCGAAGCCGTAGCGCTGCACTAGATAAGTGGCCACGGATATGGCGGCCAGTCGCTGTCTTCATCAGGTAGCGGATACGAAGCGAATGTAACGAGGTCTTGAGCACGAACCTGGGCAAACGCTAGTTCGCTGGGTGAAAGATACAGCCCAAGTTCTCCAGTTTTGCCATTTGCGAATTCATTCACTGCTTCAAGGACTGAATCAGGAATTGGTTCTCCGGCGTAGTCCCAAAGCACTGTTCGAAGTTTGTCTTCCTCGTGGAACGTCAATCCGTTGTCAATGGCCCAGCAACGCTCGCCGTCATAAATGACGTGACCAGCTTTGCGGTCTGCATTGTTGGCAACAACGTCAAGGGCACAGAGTTTGTGAAAGTAGTCATCAAACTGGGGCATCTCTCGAAGGGTGAAGTAGTGGTCTTCGTGGTTGTCGTTTACCCAGTACTGAAGTGAACCAATTCCAAAAGGGAGGTCTTCGCGGGCAATGGTGAGTGGCACGGTGTCAAAACCGAGCAGCTGGTCGAGTTCATAGGTCGCAACTTCACGGCGCCACAGACCATCAGGAAAATCCCACAGCGGTCGCTCACCGGCTTCTGCCTTGTAACAAGCCTGGGCCGAGAGGCCGTCCAGAGTGATTGTTACCAGCAGCGCTTGATTGGACGATCCGGCCACACGTCCTTCAACTTCGACTGCTCCCTTGGAAAGAAGAGTTCGTTGCTGTTCGAGGTCCACAGTTACCTGATTGGCGGGCGGTGACCGTTAGTTCGAGGACAGTCATGACCCTTGGGGTCAAGTGGTCCCTCACAGAGCGGACAAGGTGGGCGACCTTTTTCAACGAGAAGTCTGATCGCAATGGCCAGACCTCCGGCCCATTCTTTGGAAAGTGTTAACTCCAGGTCATCTTCGTCGTCCATTGATTCAAACGTAACTTCGATGTACTGCTCGTCTTCATCAATCGCAATGGAGATATCTCCAACGGCAAAGTCGAATTCGTATTCTGGCTCAAGTGAAAAGTCGTCTGGCAGGTGACCCGGTCCACGCGCAAAGTCATTGAGCACTTGGCCAAGCCATTCAGCGAGAGCGGCGAGTTGCATTTTCTCGCACTTGACAATTACGAGTCTGCGACCTTGGCGCGCTTGCAGGAGGAATAAACGGTTACCAACTTCACCGCGTACTCCCACCATCACCTTGTCTGGTTCATCAAAGACGTAGTTCATGAAGGAGCGAGGTCCTTTAGCGAACCGGTGTTGTTAACGGTGAGAACTATTGGTGTGGTGTCACTGAAGGTGATTGCGCTCACGGAGCACGTAGAAATTACTGTGCGCTGAAAAAGATCGAGTGGCACACCCTGTGCGTAGGTGACGGCGGCCTTAATAGGGTCCGCGTGACTTACGACAACGATTGTCTTGCCACGATGCTTCTTAGCAAGACGCTCGAGTGTTGTCCACATGCGAAGTTGCATCTCGGTAAAAGATTCGCCTTCTGGGAAACGAAAAGTGCTTGGTGCATTCTGCACTGCGCGCCATTCCTTCTTTACGCGAAGAACGGCCAGCTTCTTTCCAGTCCACGTTCCAAAGTCACATTCAAGAAGTCCACGCTCAATGATGGGGCGAATCTTTAGAGCCTTAGCAATTGGAGCAGCAGTTTCTTTTGCTCGCTCTAAGGGAGAGACGTAGATGGCAGCTGGCTTGTGGCCGAGCTCGCTTATGCGTTCAGCAACGGCTTCAGCTTGGCGTTTGCCAGTCTCTGAAAGATGCAGTCCAGGAGCTCGTCCCGGGAGCACGGTTCCTGTGGTTGCAGTGTTGCCGTGTCGAACTAAAAGAATGGTGGTGAATGAACTAGCCATAGAACGACTTTAATCAGTGCTTAGTTAGAAGTAACCGGGATACGTCGTGGACCAGGATTAGCTTCCACTGGCCAGCGCTTCCTGGAAAGTTGTGCGAGCTTGTGCAGTAGCGCAACGGCTCCTGGATCGTCATCACCAGGGCGTGTTTCAATAAGACCCTTTTCCTTCAGGGCACTCATTAATTCGCGCCCTTTGTCAGTTCTAACAATCACGAGGGTCCAGTCACCAAAGGCACCGATTCCTCCAGTTGAGATGTCAGCGTGTTCTGCAGCGAAGTCAGGACAGTGTGTGCAACCCTCGCGTGTAAAGGCGTGTGCTTCTTTTAGTGGAACTTCGTGGAATTCACCGTCGTTGGTCCAGATCTGAAAGACACCCTTAATGTTCATCTTCTTGATGTCGGCACGCTTGATGTTGTACTTCGCTTCAAAGAGTTCTTCGAAAATTGCGTCGTCAAAAGTCTTGGAGCAGAGAAGTCCAATTGTGAATCCAAGACGGCGTGCAATCTTTCCTGCTTTACGTGATTGCATTGCACCTGGTGCTGAGGCCATGCAGCCCATTCCAACAAGAGCAATTCGCTCAGCGCCACCTTCGACGGCCTTTGGATAGGCGAGAAGGTTTGGAGAATAGGTGTAGCGAGACTTTGCAGTGTCTAGGACATCTTGGCGAGTTGTAGCAACGCGAGGCTCGGCGCGCCACGTCGTTCCGTCACCTTCGAGGCCACTTACCAGGGCGGCGTCAATTACGTCGTTCTCGAGGGCGTAGATGAGCAGTGTTGAAACAACGCCACCGTCTTGGCCGTTGTCGAGTATTGAAGCATCAGTTGACTTGGCGAGGAGAACATCACCAATGCCGTAGACCTCGTCGTCGGTGCGTTCACGAGCGAATTTGTGCGTGTCGATTTCGCTTTCCCAGTTTCTAAAACGTGGGCAAGCTCGGGTGCAAAGGGTGCAACCTGTTTCACCGTGGGTGCAATTGTCTCGCCCGCCATCAATATCGAGGTGCCAAGGCTTGTAAACACCGTTTTTTGATTCGTAATCAAGAACGTCGTGAGGGCACGCCACCACGCAGGCGGCACATCCGGTGCAGAGCCCCGAAGTTACGACTTCGCTGAATAGTTCTTTCCATTGGGGCTTCTCGATTGCCATGCAAATACCTTACTAAGACACGTAGGTATGACTTGCAGGTACGCTCGGCGCGTGCCTGAAATACTCGAAGTTGAGTCGTACCGTGAACTTGCAGACTGCGTGGTCGGTGCGACGGTTGTGCGAGGTTGGGCTGATCCTTATTCCGCTAAGAAGCTCTCTTCAGTCCAGCAGTGGGCCCGTGTCGTAAAGGGCCTAAGAATCACTGGAACATCGCGTCGTGGAAAATTGATGCTGATGGAAACATCTGGACCAATGCTCGGCATGCGTTTTGGAATGACTGGTGTCTTGTTGATTGATGGTGATGCTGGCATTGATGGACTCTTCTACGGACCTCACCGGTTTAAGAAAGAGTGGATTCGTGGTGGCATGGAATTTGATGACGGCAGAAAGTTGTTGCTGCATGATCCAAGGAGACTTGGTCGCTTTGAAATTGAACCAGACCTCAGTGAGCTTGGCCCCGATGCGTTGACGCTCACCAAAAAAGAGTTTGAGCAAATTGTCACAATCAACAGAGGTGAAGGGCCAGCACTTAAAGCTCGCCTTCTGGATCAGTCGGTTGTTGCAGGAGTAGGGAATTTACTTGGCGACGAAATTTTGTTTCGAGCAGGGATTGATCCTCGAACACCGTCTGGCACGTTGAGCGCTGATGAGAAGAATCGTCTCTTTAAAGCATTTACCCAGACCATGAGGACACTAAAGAAACGAGGCGGCTCTCACTTAGGTGATCACATGGAAGGTCGAAGCCCTGGTGGCATGTGTCCAAAAGATGGCGGTGCAATGCGCATTGACACCATTGGCGGGCGAACAACGTACTGGTGCTCAAAGCACCAGCGTTAAGCGCCGTTTAGAAGACCTTCCAGGTGCGCTGGCTCGTAAGGGCCAATGATGAGTTGCTCAAGAACTCCAATGCCAGTTCCACGCGCCGATGAAGCTTTCACAATGTGTTGAATGTGAATGTTCGGATGTTCCAGTGGATTGAGCGAAGAGAGTTCAAGAACTTCGCCGTCGACAACCGGCCCGCCGTGCCATTTTCCGTGTCCGTACTGCGGGTGTGAATACCCAGCTCCACGCATTTGGAAACGAAAGAGTGGAATCAGTTCAATTGTCTCGTTTCCGAAGAACAATGTCGCACTCTGCATCCAGCGAGTCTTTGGTGTCATGACAATGTCCATGCTCGCGGTCTCGTGAGTAATTGCGCCACCGTCTGTTGGAAGTTGAGCAGCGGATCTGCTGATGGGAGTTCCGATGCTGTCGTCAAAAGTCATGAAGTGCACGCCACGGTCCTCGAAGTTAAGTGGCGACCACAAGAAGCAGAGTTGTGGCACACGAGTTGATGGAGCACCGGGCAGTGGTTCGCCGACTGGGCGAACACCCCATGATCGGTCCTTGGTTCCATAGACAGTTGCTGGTAATTCAATTCGACCTTCTGGAGTTTCAATCCACCCAGACCAGGTTCCAAGCTGAGTAGCCCTGGTGACGTCCATGAAGATGCGAGGACCGTCGTGCATTGTTTGGCGAGGCTCTTCGTAGACAGCGGTGCGTGTTGTGTAGGTGAGGTCACAACTGAGTCCCTGCTCGGGTGCATT
>Ga0208382_1000114_pt1 | contig 28877 bp, 26 predicted proteins | sample CryBogCBE28Sep08_FD_184582 | JGI IMG/M metagenome (GOLD analysis project Ga0208382, IMG submission 184582) | Freshwater microbial communities from Crystal Bog, Wisconsin, USA - CBE28Sep08 (SPAdes) | ecosystem: Environmental > Aquatic > Freshwater > Lake | place: Crystal Bog, Wisconsin, USA...
GTGCTGGACGAGGTCTTTTTTGTCCCCTTACAATCAGGGGTAGTATGAAAATCATGTCCCATACCCTCACAAAGTCTCTGGCCCTAGTCGCTTTAGCTGCCTCAATGTTCACTATGGTTGGCTGCAGTACTACGCCTAGAGCAAAACCGGCCAATGTAGTTGACCGTACTGGCAATGTTAGCGAACCAGCGCCGCCTGGCTACTATCGCGTAAAGAAGGGCGACACCTTGGCTCGCATTGCATTAGATAACGGTCAGGCCCCGCGTGATGTGATTGCTTGGAATAAATTATCAAATCCAAATCAAATTGAAGTTGATGATCTGATTTTGGTGAGGCCGCCATCAGGTTCTCAATCAGCAAGCAAGCCAGCCGCCAAGTCTGCTGATACTGCTAAAGAGGATGCACCAAAAACTAAAGATACTGCTAAGGCGGATGCGCCTTCAATTGAAGTTGTTGCTGAGCCAGGTATTCGTTTGTCTTATCCTGCTAAAGGCAGAATTACGAGTGAGTTTAGCGAAGCGAACAAAGGTATTGATATTGCTGGCAAGGTTGGGGATCCAGTTCAAGCAGCGGCTGATGGCAAAGTGGTTTACGCTGGCAATAGTTTGCGTGGCTATGGCAACTTAGTGATCATCAAACATGACAATACTTATCTCACTGCCTACGCCCATAACAGCAAGCTCTTAGTTAAAGAAGGTGATGCGGTTCGCAAAGGCCAAAAGATTGCTGAGATGGGTGATACGGATACTACTTCACCTAAGCTTCACTTTGAATTACGTGTGAATGGTAGGCCAGTAAATCCAACGCCTTACTTGCAATAAGTAAGTTTCTTAGCCACCAGCAACCCTCGATGGCAACTGTTCTCGTCTTTGATATTGAGACCATTCCTGATGTAGCAGGATTGCGTCGTCTCGAAGACTTTTCAAAATCGATGTCCGACGTCGAAGTGGCTGCAAAAACTATGGCAGATCGCGCCGCCAAAACCGGTAGCGAGTTTTTGCCGCTATATCTCCAGCGCATCGTTGCAATCTCTTGTGTGATTCGTAGAACTACTAAAGATGGTTTACCCCAAATTAAAGTGGGCACACTGGGTACCGCGCAAGATGGCGAGAAGGTTTTGATCCAGGGATTCTTTGACTTGGTTGAGAAATATACGCCGCAATTAGTGTCATGGAACGGCAGCGGTTTTGATTTACCAGTCTTGCACTATCGCGCATTGGCAAACCAGATTCAAGCACCGCGTTATTGGGAGATGGGTGAGAGTCAAGAAAGCGATAGTCGAGAATTCAAATGGAATAACTACATCAGTCGTTATCACATGCGTCATATTGATCTCATGGATCTCTTGGCAAAATTTAACGGTAGAGCTAATGCGCCATTAGATGGCTTGGCAAAGCTGTGCGGCTTCCCAGGTAAGATGGGGATGGATGGTAGCCAAGTTTGGCCTGCATACCAAGATGGCAAGATTGATGACATCCGCCGCTATTGTGAAACCGATGTGGTCAATACCTACCTCATGTATTGCCGCTTTCAGTTGCTGCGAGGCGGCTTCTCACTTGCGGAGTATCAAGAAGAGATTGAGTTTGTAAAAGCGTATTTAGAAACACAATCTAAAGAGCCTAACGGTGCTCAGTGGCAAGAATATCTCCAAGGTTTTACACCCGATGCGTAGAGGGGATAAGCCAGTCAACATCATCGTGACTGAGCCGATTCGTATTGAATCTCTTGATCTGGATGCCCAAGGGATTGCACGCTTGGCATCCAATGAAGAAGAGCTTGCACAAGGACATAGCGGCAAAGTAGTTTTTATTCAAGGTGCGCTACCTACCGAGCTAGTGACCTATGTTGTTACCCGTGAGAAGGCTCGCTTTAGCAAGGCCAAAGTCTTAGACATACTAAAACCTGCAGTGTTTAGGGCGCAGCCCAAATGCAAAGCCTTTGGCGTCTGCGGTGGTTGCACCATGCAGCACTTGGATATTCGGGCGCAGATTGCGATGAAGCAACGCGTATTAGAAGATGACTTGCAGCATATTGCTAAAGTTAAACCAGAAGAGATCCTACGACCCATGGGCGGCCCTGCTTGGGAATACCGTCACCGTGCGCGTTTAAGTGCAGTGAACCGTTCAATTAAAAAAGGGACGGTATTGATTGGTTTTCATGAGGGGAAGAGTGGCTATGTTGCTGACATGACCGCTTGCGAGATATTGCCTAAGCATGTATCCGATCTATTGCCAGCAATGCGTACATTGGTGATGGGTTTGTCTATTGTCGATCGCATGCCACAAATTGAAATCGCAGTAGGTGAACCGGAAGTGCCGAATTCTGACGACCCCATAAAGTCTCAGGCGGTGACAGCTTTGGTATTTCGTAATCTACTTGCCTTAACAGCGGATGATGAACAATTGTTGCGAAACTTTGCTGATCAACACCAGGTCTGGATTTGGTTGCAACCCAAAGGTATTGAAACGGTGGCACCTTTTTATCCTGAGACGGGTAAGCTTTGCTACCGCCTACCCGAGTTTGAAATCGAGATGCCCTTCAAACCGGCTGACTTTACGCAAGTTAATCACATGATGAATCGTGTTTTAGTCAGTAGGGCGATTCGTTTGCTAGAAGTTAAACCAAGCGATCGCGTCCTGGATCTATTTTGCGGCATTGGTAATTTCACATTACCTCTCGCCAGAAAATCCAAAAGTGTTTTGGGTATCGAGGGTTTGGAAAGCTTATCAACTAGAGCGAAAGAAAATGCCCAGCATAATCAGCTTGCTGATAAGGCGAGCTTTATGCAAAGTAATTTGTTCGAAGTCACAACAGAAACCATTGCTTCTTGGGGTAAAGCGGAGCGCTGGTTAATGGATCCACCACGTGAAGGTGCGATGGAAATCTGCAAAGCTTTGGCTGATCTCCATGCCAGCAACAATTCCTTGATGCCTGACCGTATTGTCTACGTCTCTTGCAATCCAAAGACCTTGGCCAGGGATGCTGAGATACTTTGCCACCACGCTGGCTACATCTTAAAAGGGGCTGGAATTGTTAATATGTTCCCCCATACCTCGCACGTGGAGTCGATGGCGGTCTTCCAAAGGGTCTAATTCAGGCCATATTTACCCGAAGTGTATGGCATTAAGCGCTAATTCGGTGCCGATATGCATTTTGCGGTGCAAAAATCGTATAAATGAGTCTTCTATAAGAGTAGATTGAAGTTGTGCAGTGATTCATTGCTGCTAACGGTTTTATCCACTACTAGGAGTGCGTCATGAGAGCCTCGGATAGTTTGGCAATCTTATTAATATTGATTGCACTGTCTTATGCGGTCAGCATGTTTGTCGCTAACTAATTTATTTAGCTACAAAAGAGCGAAGACAGAAAGTAAAAAGGCGCCCGCAGGCGCCTTATGAGAGCGATAGTAAATGTCGCTTAGTGTCTATTACTCTCTATTACCCCCAACAATACCGAGCAATGCTAGTAAGTTGGTGAATACGTTGTACACATCTAAGTAGATCGCTAGTGTGGCCATGATGTAATTAGTTTCACCGCCATTGATGACGCGCTGTACATCAACCAAGATAAATGCAGAAAAGATTGCGATCGCTAGAACCATCACAGTCAACATCAAAGCAGGCAACTGCAACCAGATGTTTGCTAAAGAAGCGACGATCAAGAGCAGGACACCTACCATCAACCATTTGCCCATACCAGCAAAATCACTCTTGCTAACAGTCGCAATGGTTGCCATCACAGCAAAGATAGCGGCAGTGCCACCAAAAGATAGCATGATGAGTGCAGCACCGTTGCTATAGCTATTGAGGGTGTAGCCAACCAAGCGGGACATCATGATGCCCATGAAAAAGGTAAAGCCTAAAAGCAAGAGAACCCCGACGCCGGTTTCTTTATTTTTCTCAATCGCCCAGAAAAAGCCAAAGGCTACTGCCATGAAGACGATGAAGCCGATGAAAGGACTTCCAGCAAACATCGTGAAACCCATCGCCACACCAAGCCAAGCACCGATGATGGTTGGAACCATGGAGAGTGCGAGTAGGGCATAGGTATTGCGCAGTACGCGGTTGCGTACTTGAGGGGTGCTAATTGAGCCAGATTGGCCAAAGCCGTAAGAGTTGAGATCGCTCATATGGACTCCTTCTTTTAAAGTAAATACATAAGCCCGTGCAGGGCTGTTGATAGTAAGTATAGACAAAGCAGCCTAATTTCAAGGGCTAAGTTAAAAAGACTACAAACCATGGGGTTATGCCCTGTAAATTCAATGGCTTAGGACTGCTTTTATAAGGGTAAATACCCTCAGCCGATGTATAATTCGGGGGTCGTCGAATCGGGGCAGACTTATTGTGACCCTTTTCGACTAATACCTTTGAAATCACTATTGGAGTTTTGCATGGCTATTGAACGCACCCTTTCTATTATCAAACCCGATGCTGTAGCTAAAAACGTTATCGGCAAAATTTACGACCGTTTTGAATCTGCTGGTTTGAAGATCGTTGCTTCCAGAATGGCGCATTTATCCCAAGCTGAAGCGGAGCAGTTCTATGCTGTTCACGCAGCCCGTCCTTTCTTCAAAGATTTGGTGAGCTTCATGGTTTCTGGTCCAGTAATGATCCAAGTATTGCAAGGTGATGGCGCTATTGCCAAGAATCGCGATCTGATGGGTGCCACCGATCCTAAGAAAGCTGACGCCGGAACAATTCGTGCTGACTTTGCTGACAGTATTGATGCTAACGCAGTTCACGGATCTGACGCTCCTGAAACCGCTGCTGTGGAAATTGCATTCTTTTTTCCTGGCATGAACGTTTTCAATCGTTAATTCGAAACCTATTTACTAAATAAGTAGGCGTATTGACCTCCCCGCGCGTAAATCTCTTAGATTTTGACGCTGACCAAATGGCAGCGTATGTCGCGGGGTTGAATGAAAAGCCCTTTAGGGCAAAGCAACTCATGCAGTGGATTCATCAGCGTGGTGTATCGAACATCAACGACATGAGTGATTTAGCAAAAAGCTTCCGAGCTTGCTTGCTGGATGTGGCAGAAGTCGTATCTCTCCCAGTCATTAAAGATGAACTTGCCAATGATGGTACCCGTAAGTGGTTACTGGACGTTGGCGCAGGCAATGCAGTCGAGTCAGTCTTTATTCCAGAGGATGATCGCGGTACTTTGTGTATCTCTTCGCAAGCAGGCTGCGCAGTCAATTGCCGGTTTTGCTCCACCGGACGCCAAGGCTTCTCACGCAATCTCACTTCTGGCGAAATCATTGGCCAATTGTGGTTTGCCGAACACCTCTTGCGTAATGAACCTGGTGCAGTGCGGCGTGTTGAAAAGTTTCCAACACCCGGCTGGGAACATGTTGGCCGCGTGATTTCGAATGTGGTCATGATGGGAATGGGCGAGCCCTTACTCAACTATGACAACGTGGTGACCGCATTACGCTTGATGTTAGATGACAGGGCCTACGGCTTGTCACGACGTCGCGTTACCGTATCAACCTCTGGTGTCGTGCCGATGATTGATCGTTTGGCACAAGATTGCCCAGTAGCATTAGCAGTCTCACTGCATGCGCCCAACGATGCATTGCGCGATCAGTTGGTGCCACTAAATCAAAAATACCCTTTACGAGAATTACTCGGTGCATGTGAGCGTTATTTGCCATTTGCCCCAAGAGATTTCTTAACCTTTGAGTACTGCATGCTCGATGGTGTGAATGATTCTGATACGCAAGCAAAAGAACTGATTCGTTTGCTGAGCAACATTAAGTGTAAGGTTAACCTCATTCCCTTTAATCCATTCCCAGAGTCTGGCTTAAAGCGTTCACCACCACAACGCATACAAGCATTTGCTAATATCTTGTTAGATGCTGGCATGGTGGCTACAGTTCGCAAGACCCGCGGTGATGACATTGCCGCCGCATGTGGGCAGTTAGCTGGTGACGTGATTGATAGAACCCGCGTACGCGAACGTGCAGTACACGAAAAGGAAATCATCCAGCCGGATGATGATGAAACGCTTGAGTCAGTTCAGAATATTCAATGGCTTGATAAGTTAAATTAAATATGAGCACCAATCATTCCTTCTCGCCTCTGCCATTAGGCCCCGCACCTAAGCGCGCAACCCGCCAAGCAAAGGTTGTTTGGAAAACTAACATCATTACGATTGGTGGCGATGCTCCAGTCCGCATCCAGTCGATGACCAATACCGATACTGTTGATGCAGTCGGCACTGCAATTCAAGTAAAAGAATTAGCCCGCGCTGGTTCTGAGATGGTACGCATCACAGTAAACACCCCAGAAGCTGCCGCTGCAGTTCCGTATATTCGTGAACAGTTAGACAAGATGGATGTTTTGGTCCCATTAATTGGTGACTTCCATTACAACGGCCACACTTTGCTGAATGATTACCCAGAGTGCGCCAAAGCTTTATCAAAATATCGCATCAACCCGGGTAATGTAGGTAAGGGTGCTAAGCGCGATCCACAGTTTGCGCAAATGATTGAAGCTGCCTGTAAGTACGACAAGCCAATTCGGATTGGTGTGAACTGGGGTAGCTTGGACCAAGAGCTTCTAGCCGGCATCATGGATAGTAATGCTGCTGTAGCTGTACCAAAGACTGCACAAGAAGTAATGATCGAAGCCTTGATTCAGTCGGCGTTGCAGTCGGCAGAAAAAGCAGTGGAGTTGGGCATGAACCCCGACCAAATTTTGTTGTCATGCAAAGTGAGTAATGTGCAAGACTTAGTTGCCGTATATCGTGATCTGTCACGTCGCTCTGACTATCCCTTGCACTTGGGATTAACCGAGGCTGGCATGGGTAGCAAGGGAATCGTTTCTTCTACTGCTGCAATGGGCATCCTCTTGCAAGAAGGTATTGGCGATACAATTCGGGTTTCCTTGACGCCAGATCCAGGTGCACCGCGTGAGAATGAAGTGATCGTAGCTCAAGAGATATTACAAACTATGGGCTTGCGCAATTTCACACCCATGGTGATTGCTTGCCCTGGTTGCGGTAGAACGACCAGCACCACCTTCCAAGAATTAGCTGCCAATATTCAATCCTACTTGCGCCAACAAATGCCTATTTGGAAGAAAACCCATCCAGGTGTTGAAAATATGAACGTTGCCGTGATGGGTTGTATTGTAAATGGACCTGGCGAAAGTAAACATGCCAATATCGGTATTTCATTACCCGGTACTGGCGAGACTCCAGCGGCACCTGTCTTTGTGGATGGCGTGAAGGTGAAGACCTTACGGGGCGATAAGATTGCAGAAGAGTTTCGAATCATTGTTGATGAATACGTCGAAAAAAATTACTGATAAAAATGACCGAGGATAAAAACAAGAAGACCGAAAAAACGCTTAAGATTAATGGCGTTCGCGGCATGAATGATTTACTGCCAGCAGACGCTGCGAAGTGGGCTCATCTTGAACATGTCTTACGTGACTTAACCCGTGCTTACGGCTATGAGTTTTTACGCACCCCAATTGTTGAAGCAACAGCAGTCTTTCAACGCGGTATTGGTGAGGTAACAGATATTGTTGAAAAAGAAATGTATTCCTTTGAGGATCGTCTCAATGGTGAGCAACTGACTTTACGCCCAGAAGGTACCGCTGCCATCGTGCGCTCTGTGCTTGAGAATAATTTGATATACGAAGGACCTAGGCGTCTTTGGTATACCGGCCCGATGTTTCGCCATGAGCGCCCACAACGTGGCCGCTATCGTCAGTTCCACCAGTTTGGGATTGAGGCCTTAGGCTTTGCCGGCCCAGATATCGATGCTGAAATTATTCTGATGGGTCAACGCCTCTGGGATGAGTTGGGTTTGAAGGGCGTACGACTAGAAATCAATTCACTAGGTCAGGCGGATGAACGCGCTGTGCACCGCGCTGCCTTGGTAACGTATTTTGAGAAGACTACCGCGCAACTCGATGAAGATTCACAACGTCGTCTATTGACCAATCCTTTACGTATTTTGGATTCTAAAAATCCAGCGATGCAAGCATTGATCGAAGGCGCACCCAAGTTGTTGGATTTCTTGGGCGAAGAATCACTCAAACATTTTGATGCGGTGCAAGCATTACTCAAGGCAAATAACATTCCCTGCAAGATCAATCCACGTTTAGTTCGTGGACTTGATTATTACAACCTGACTGTATTTGAGTGGGTGACGGATGAGCTCGGTGCACAAGGCACGATTGCTGGCGGTGGCCGTTATGATCCTTTGATTGAGCGCATGGGTGGTAAAGTAGCGCCTGCTTGTGGTTGGGCCATGGGTATGGAGCGTGTTTTAGAGCTCATGATGGTTTCAGGCTCATTGCCCGAGGCAGTACCTGGCTGCGATATTTTTGTTCTGCATCAGGGTGGCGAGACTTTAACTGCTGCCATGATTGTTGCTGAGCGTTTGCGCAGTGCCGGTATTGATACCATCCTTTTTTGCCCACCAGATGGCAAATCGGCTAGCTTTAAGTCGCAAATGAAGAAGGCAGATGCTAGTGGAGCTGCCTATGCAGTCATTATTGGGCCTGACGAGTTGGCTAAAGATGAAGCCCAAATCAAAGACCTGCGTGGAACTGGTGAGCAGCAGTCAGTAACCCTCGATAAAGTGCTAGATGTTGTAATTGACGCTTTAGTAGACTCCTCCGAATAGAATTACCCTATAACGATATTTATTAGCTTGGATTGATATGCCTTTAGACCTAGAAGAACAAGAACAACTTGACCAGCTCAAAGCATTTTGGCAAAAGTATCGCAATCTCATTACTGGCGTTCTGACGGCTGCCTTGTTGGTGTATGCAGCCTATAGTGGTTATCAGTGGTGGCGTAGTAGCCAAGCTACGCAAGCATCCCTACTGTATGACACGATGATCGTTGCTATCAGTAAGAGTGATAAAGATCAAAGCTTACGCGCTGCAGATGATTTGCAACAGCAATTTGGACGCACTCCTTATGCCTCGATGGCTAGCTTGGTCGCCGCAAAAATTGCCTCAGATGCTGGTGATACCCCTAAAGCAATTGGATACCTGCGTTGGACATCGAAGAATGCTTCCAATGCTGGTTATGAGGCTTTGGGTAAATTACGTTTAGCTTCTCAGTTAATAGAGCAGGGTACTGAGAAAGATTTTGCCGAAGCTGATGCCATTTTGAAAGATAAACCTATTAATGGATTTGAGGCGTTGTGGTTAGAGCGTCGCGGAGATTGGTATTTGGCGCAGAATAATGCTTCCCAAGCTAAGGCGAGTTATCAAGATGCTTGGAAGAAATTAGATCAAGCAAAAGAATTTCCTGAAGAGGCGCGTCGCCTCTTGAAGGTTAAGTTGGATGCTGTTGGAGGAGTTGCTCAGTGATGATTCACACAATGCGTTTGGTAATCATAGCGAAGTTCGCTACAAAAGCCCTTATCGTTAGCTCTGCCATCGTTGCTCTTTTAGCCTGCTCTGGTGGCGCGCGTGTTCGCAAGCCCGCTGAGCTTGTTCCAGTAAGCAATCAATTTGATCTCGCTCCTGTTTGGGCAACCAGCGTTGGTTCATCCGAGACATTTAACTTTCATCCAGTGGTTACAGGCGATGCAGTATACGCAGCATCGCATCGTGGCAATTTAGTGAAGATTGATTTAGCCAATGGCAATAAGGTTTGGGAAGCTTCTGTACCAGAGCGGATTACCGTAGGTCCAGGTTCTGATGGCCGTGTTACTGCTGTTGTGACTACTAAAGGTACTGTTTACGCCTACGACGATAGCGGTAAAGCCCTTTGGAACGTCAGCGTCGGTAGCGAAGTATTAACTGAACCAGTGGTTGCTGGCGGTGTTGTCATTATTCGTGCATTAGATAATCGCTTTATTGGTTTGGATGCGCAAACTGGTGCACGTAAGTGGACCTATCAGCGTCAACAATCCGCACTGTCATTGCGGGTGGGCTATGGCATGTTAGCGATTGGGAATGAAGTGATTGTTACTGGCTTTGCTGGCGGTCGCTTTGGCATGATCGCAATTGCGAACGGTGGTTTGGTTTGGGAAACTCCGATCTCATTTCCGAAAGGGTTCTCTGAGATCGAGCGTTTAAATGACGTGACAGCTAAGCCTAGTATGGAAGGCGAGATTCTTTGCGCGGTGTCTTATCAAGGGCGCATTGGTTGTGGTCAAGCCCGCACCGGTAATCTGATTTGGTTTAAAGATTTCTCAAGCTTCACGGGTACTGCGCAAAGCGCCGATATGGTTTTCTCTGCCAATGAAAAATCACACGTGACAGCATTTGCCACCAAAGACGGTAATCAGGTTTGGGAAAATGACAAATTAACGTTTAGAGATGTTGGTGAGCCTTTAGCTGTTGGTAGGGTATTGCTCATGGGTGATGCGCAGGGTTATGTGCACGCATTCTCACAGACGGATGGTCAGATGGTTGCCCGTATACGTCACGACAGTAGTCCAATCACTGCTGCTCCTATAGCGGCGAATGGCCTCATTCTGATTCAATCTCAGGGTGGAAAAATAGCGGCGTACAGTCCAAAATGAATCCAGTCATCACTATTGTCGGTCGTCCTAACGTTGGGAAGTCCACACTTTTTAATCGTCTGACGCGTTCGCGTGACGCACTAGTGGCCGACTTTTCAGGCCTCACACGAGATCGTCACTACGGCAAAGGTCGTATTGGTGAGCGGGCATTTATTTGCGTTGATACCGGTGGTTTTGAGCCAGTAGCAAAGACTGGCATTGTTGCTGAGATGGCAAAGCAAACCAAACAAGCGGTTGCTGAATCTGACATCGTGATCTTCTTGGTGGATGGTCGTTTAGGTATGGCGCCACAAGATCGTGTGATTGCAGATTTCTTACGCAAGACCGGTCGCCCGATTATTTTGGCAGTCAATAAGACCGAAGGCATGCAAGCCGGTGTTGTGACTGCCGACTTTCATGAACTTGGTCTAGGCGAACCTTTTCCAATTTCATCTGCCCATGGTGATGGTGTTCGTGGCATGCTCGATGATGCTTTAGATGCCTTAGGAATTGCAGAACCCGAAGCAGAAGATTTAGTTAACGATCCAAACCGTCCAATGAAGATTGCGGTAGTGGGTCGTCCTAATGTTGGTAAATCCACCCTGATCAATAAGTTGATCGGTGAAGAGCGTGTGATTGCATTCGATATGCCTGGCACTACACGTGATGCGATTGAGGTTCCTTTCGAGCGCAACGGTAAGCCCTATATCTTGGTCGACACCGCTGGTTTACGTCGTCGTGGAAAAGTATTTGAAGCGATTGAGAAATTCTCAGTCGTGAAAACCTTGCAAGCGATTGCCGATTGCAACGTGGTGATCTTGATGCTCGATGCTCAACAAGATATCTCTGAGCAAGATGCGCATATTGCCGGATTTATCGTTGAAGCAGGGCGTGCACTCGTAGTTGCTGTGAACAAGTGGGACGGCATTGACTCCTATGTAAAAGAGCGTGCTCGTTTAGAAATTGCACAAAAATTACGCTTCTTGGATTTTGCTAACGTTCATCCCATTTCTGCGAAAAAAGGTACAGGCTTAAAAGAGCTCTTTAAAGACGTTGATGCTTCTTATGCTGCAGCGATGGCGAAGTTACCAACTCCACGTCTCACCAGAATTCTGCAAGAAGCGATTGAACATCAACAACCTAAACGCGTTGGTATGGGCCGTCCAAAACTGCGCTATGCACACCAAGGGGGCATGAATCCCCCCATTGTGGTGATTCACGGCACTTCATTGAGTGGCGTCACGGATAGCTACAAGCGATACTTAGAAGGTCGCTTCAGGGAAGTATTTAAATTGCGCGGCACCCCATTACGTATTCAGATGAATACAGCCAAAAACCCTTACGTAGACGCAGATAAAGGCAAAAAGGGTAAAAAGTAGCCAAGCTAAATGTTGTGGGATAAGATTTCAGTATTAGCTGTGCAGAGCAGGTTTTATTTACATAAAAAAGCAAGACTCCCTAACTAAAAAACGAATAAGGAGCAGTATGAATAACAAAGCAATTCAATTACTTCAGGATCCATTCCTCAATACCCTGCGTAAAGAGCATGTACCTGTGTCAATCTATCTAGTGAACGGTATTAAGCTCCAAGGCAATATTGAATCATTTGATCAATATGTTGTTCTCTTGCGCAATACCGTTACTCAAATGGTTTACAAGCACGCCATTTCTACCATCGTCCCAGCGCGCGCAGTGGAGTTCCGCATGGAAGAAGCTAGCCCTGTATAAAACCGGAGTAGATGCCGCGCGCGCAGTTCTGGTTGGAGTAGACTCCGGACGCGAAGATTTTGCTGATAGCATGGCCGAACTCAGTCTTTTGGCTGAGAGTGCCGGTTCTATTCCTGCAGCCAGTGTGATTGCCCGCAAAGGCAAAACAGATCCTGCTTTATTTATTGGATCGGGTAAAGCCAATGAGGTAAAAAGGGTGATGGAAGAACAGGGCGCCGAATTGGCCATCTTCAACCATCCGCTATCACCGACGCAACAACGTAACTTAGAGCGTCAACTTGGTTTTCATGTGATGGATCGAACAGGTCTGATCTTGGATATTTTTAGTCAAAGAGCCCAAAGTCATATTGGTAAGACCCAGGTTGAGTTGGCGCAGGTTAGATATCAAATGTCGCGTTTGGTCAGGGCCTGGAGTCACTTGGAGCGTCAACGCGGTGGTATTGGTGTGCGTGGTGGACCTGGCGAAACCCAGATGGAGTTAGATCGCCGGATATTGGCAACCAAGGCTAAGCGCCTGGAAAACGAGCTCGAAAAGCTGCAACGTCAGCAAAGAACGCAAAGACGGGCCCGTAACCGGAAAGATGTTTTCTCAGTCTCTTTAGTCGGGTATACCAATGCCGGTAAATCCACCTTGTTTAATTCATTAACCAAGGCAGGGACCTATGCTGCAGATCAGCTATTTGCCACTCTAGATACCACCTCCAGAAAGATGCATTTAGAGGGTTTAGGCTCGATTGTGGTCTCCGATACCGTTGGATTTATTCGTGAATTACCTCACCAGTTGGTTGAGGCCTTTAGGGCCACTTTGGATGAAACCATCCATGCGGACCTAATTTTGCATGTGATTGATGCGTGTAGCCCTGTAGCTCGTGAACAGCAGTCTGAAGTTGAGGCAGTTTTACGGGAAATCGGTGCTGATGACATCCCCCGGATCGAGATCATGAATAAGATCGACCAAATGCCCCAAACCTTCCTCAATGGTGCGCAATTGGTGCGGGATGCCAACGGCATTCCAAGTCAGGTTTTCCTGTCCGCCAAGACTGGCTTGGGCCTCGATTTGTTACGCTCAGCGCTGGCGGAATGCTCCCAAATGACTGATAGAATAAGGGTCGAGCACAACCGAGCCAAGAAGCAATTGGCCCCTAATGAGTTTTTATCCCCTTTACCTGAACGACCAGAATCTTCTGAATTTAATTCCATCCCGAATCGAAGCTATACACCTAATGATGCGTAAATTACTCGGCCTGTTTTCGGTCACCGATCCCAGTAATGGATCCAAAGATGCTAAAGGTGAGCAGGGGAGTGAACAAGCTCCGAAAGTCGATCCTGTTGCCGAAGATCCAAATAAGACCCCCCAAGCGAATCAGCAGCCAGCTAAACCAGATGGTCCGCCAGACTTAGACGAGTTATGGCGTGACTTCAACGACCGCATTGCAGGTATTTTTGGCGGCAAGAAAAAACCAGAGTCGTCAACAAGCAAACCAGCAAGCAAACCAAGAAATAAACCCAGCAGCACTGACATTCCTCAGCCTGAAGATCGTGTGAACAGAAGTAGTAATAGCGGTGGTTCTAATAATGGTGGCAGCACCGGGGGTCCAAGTTTTAACTTCACCAATCCCTTTAGCTCTAAAGCCAGTTTTTTGCTAGCAGCTGCCGGCGTGTTCTTTGTATGGATTTGTAGTGGATTTTTCATTATTCAAGAAGGTCAAGCAGGAGTAATTCTGACTTTCGGCAAATATGATTACACCGCTAAGCCTGGCATTAACTGGCGCATGCCTTGGCCCATTCAATCCCAAGAGGTGGTTAACCTTTCAGGCGTGCGCTCGGTAGAAGTTGGTCGACCTGTATTAATTAAGGCAACGAACCAAAAAGATTCATCGATGTTGACCGAAGATGAAAATATCATCGACGTGCGTTTTGCAGTCCAGTACCGATTAAAAGATCCAACTGATTATTTATTTAATAATCGCGATCCAGATTCATCAGTCGTTCAGGCAGCAGAAACAGCAGTTCGCGAGATCGTTGCGCGTAGCAAGATGGATACCGTCTTGTATGAGGGTCGTGAAAAAATTGCGATTGATTTAGCTAGCTCGATTCAGAAAATTCTGGATAGTTATAAGTCAGGCATCTATGTCACTAGCGTCACTGTACAAAATGTTCAGCCACCAGAGCAAGTGCAAGCAGCCTTTGATGATGCGGTGAAGGCTGGTCAAGATCAAGAACGCTTAAAGAGTGAAGGTCAGGCGTATGCCAATGACATCATCCCGCGTGCAAAAGGGACTGCAGCGCGTTTGATTCAGGAGGCTGAGGGCTATAAGGCTCGCGTCGTTGCTACTGCTGATGGCGATGCCGGTCGCTTCAAGCAAATCTTGGTGGAGTATTCCAAGGCGCCGCAAGTTACACGTGATCGTATGTATATCGATACGATGCGCGATATGTATAACAACGTCACGAAGATTTTGGTGGACACCACCAAGAGCAATAGCTTGCTGTATTTGCCGCTCGATAAAATCGTTGCACAAGTTAGCGCTGAAAGTGCTCAAGCAGCTAGCTCACAAACCAATCAAACGACTCCAACAGGCTCAGTCAGTGTTGGCGGTACCACCGGCAATCCTCCGGCACCTAGTCCTATAACAAATACTCCCAATCCCTCAGTGAGTAGCCCTACCGCAGTGATTAATAGCGGCGGAGTAGGTGATAAACGTGACGGCTTGCGTAGCCGCGATCGGGAGTCTAGATAATGAGTCTAAATCGCCTGATTGCAGGGTTGTTTGCCCTGATTGTATTAGCTTACGTGCTTTCATCGAGTATTTTTATTGTTGACCAACGTAAGTTTGCAGTGGTGTTCTCATTTGGACAGATTGTTCGCGTGATTGAGAAGCCAGGCCTGCAAGTGAAATATCCAGCACCCTTTGAGAATGTTCGCTTCTTTGATCGTCGTATTTTGACGATTGATAATCCAGAAGCAGAGAGATTTATTACAGCTGAGAAAAAGAATTTGTTGGTAGATTCTTATGTGAAGTGGCGCATTGTTGATCCACGCAAGTTCTTCATCAGCTTTAAAGGTGACGAGCGTTTGGCTGAAGATCGTCTGACGCAGTTAGTGCGTTCTGCTCTGAATGAAGAGTTCACAAAACGCACCGTACGTGAATTGATTTCGGATCAGCGTGAACAGGTCATGCAAGGTATCCGTAAAAAGGTAGCTGACGATGCCTCAGATATCGGCGTCGAAATTGTCGACGTGCGCTTGAAACGGGTCGACCTCTTAGCAGAGATCAGTGATTCTGTTTATCGCCGCATGGAAGCAGAGCGCAAGCGTGTTGCTAATGAATTACGGTCCACTGGTGCTGCAGAGTCTGACAAGATTCGCGCAAATGCTGAACGTCAACGCGATACGATCTTGGCTGAAGCTTATCGTGATGCACAAAAGATTAAGGGCGCGGGGGATGCCAGGGCAACTGCCTTGTATGCTGAAGCCTTTGGTCGCGATGCACAGTTTGCCCAGTTCTATCAGAGTCTTGAGGCTTATCGTAGTTCTTTCAAAGACAAGAAAGACATTGTGGTGGTTGAGCCCAATGGTGAGTTCTTTAAGTTCTTACACAAAAAATAAACGAAAGTGAATAATTCGGATTATGAATCGTTGGTTACTTCCTGAAGATATTGCTGATGTATTGCCGGCCGAGGCTCGTAAAGTCGAGACTCTGCGTCGTGCCATCTTGGATTTGTATCAATCCTATGGCTATGAGCTTGTAGCGCCTCCCATCTTGGAATTCCTGGACTCCTTGTTAACGGGGACGGGCTCTGACCTCAATTTACAAACCTTTAAGTTAGTCGATCAATTATCTGGTCGCACTTTAGGTTTACGTGCTGATATGACGCCACAAGTGGCGCGTATTGATGCGCACTTATTAAATCGCACTGGTGTTACCCGTCTTTGCTATGCAGGTTCTGTTGCGCACGCCCGAACTCCAGTCGGCAGTTCAGCACGTGAAGAGCTCCAACTTGGCGCTGAGATTTATGGCTGCGCTACTTGGGAGGCGGACTTTGAAGCGATTGCTTTATTGCTCAAGACCTTAGGGTTGGCTGGTCTGGATAAGGTCTATCTCGATCTGTCGCACGCAGGTATCTTGGCTGGCATTTTGGATGGTCAATACCTTAGCAAGGAAGATATCGAAACGCTTTACGGCTTGCTACAAAGCAAAGATCGTCCACGCCTGAGCATTTGGGCGAAAGCATTGAGTCCCAAAACAGTAGATGCATTGCTTGCTCTGACAGAATTCAATGGGCCTTGTACTGAGGTGCTGAGTAATGCCAAGAAAGCTCTGCCTAAACACAAGCTCATCGATGAGGCGCTTGCGCAGCTTGAGCGTTTATCAACGGCCGCTGCCTCGCTGTCTAATGATTTAGAGCTCAGTATTGATTTGGCAGACCTGCGTGGTTATCAATATCACAGCGGTGTGATGTTTGCTGCATATGTCGATAAGTTTCCGCAGCCAATTGCCCGTGGCGGGCGTTATGACCATGTTGGTCAAGCGTTTGGACGTTCACGTCCAGCAACGGGTTTTTCATTGGATTTATTGACGCTGGCCAATCTGTCGCCAATGAGTGTGCGCAAGCCTGCCATTGTTGCGCCATGGATTGATGATGCTAATTTAAACCAAGCCATTTCTGATTTACGTGCTCGTGGCGAAGTGGTCATTCAGGTGATGGCTGGCGATCAAGCACAAACTGCTGAATATGAATGTGACCGAGAGTTGAGCAATCAGGGCAATACTTGGGAAGTAAAGAAAAAGTAAGAAAGTGCAAATGCACTAGTAAAGAATTAAACCTATTTTCGCCATTATTTTTTTGGATTTTATTATGTCTTCAAAGCAGCAAGCACACGGTCGTAACGTTGTAGTCATTGGCACCCAATGGGGCGATGAGGGTAAAGGTAAAGTGGTTGATTGGTTAACCGATCATGCACAAGCAGTGGTGCGTTTTCAGGGCGGACACAACGCTGGCCATACCTTAATTATTGGCAACAAGAAAACTATCTTGCGTTTGATTCCTTCTGGAATCATGCATAAAGAAGTGATTTGCTACATCGGCAACGGTGTGGTGTTATCACCAGAGGCCTTGTTCAAAGAGATTGGTGAGTTAGAAGCTGCTGGTCTAGATGTTCAGAGTCGCTTAAAGATCTCTGAAGCGACCACTTTGATTCTGCCGTATCACGTTGCGATTGATCATGCGCGTGAGAAGAAGCGTGGCGAAGCGAAGATTGGCACGACTGGCCGCGGTATTGGACCGGCTTATGAAGATAAAGTGGCGCGCCGCGCATTACGCGTGCAAGATTTGTTCTATCCAGAGAAGTTTTCAGAGCAGTTACGCGAGAATCTCGAATATCACAACTTCATGCTCACCAACTACTACGGTGCAGAGCCTGTTAATTATGAAAAGACTTTAGCTGAAGCCATGTCCTATGCAGAGCGCTTGAAGCCAATGGTGGTGGATGTATCGAGTGCACTATATGCCGCTGAACAGGCTGGTCAGAATCTCTTGTTTGAAGGTGCACAAGGTACCTTGCTAGATATTGACCATGGTACTTATCCATACGTCACTTCCAGCAACTGTGTAGCAGGAAATGCTGCTGCGGGTTCTGGTGTCGGCCCTGATTCCTTGCAATACATTTTGGGTATTACAAAGGCGTATTGCACACGAGTGGGCGCAGGTCCATTCCCAAGCGAGTTATACGACCATGACAATCCTGCAAGACAAGATCCGATTGGCGTCCGTTTAGCCGAAGTCGGAAAAGAGTTTGGCTCTGTCACAGGTCGTCCACGTCGCACTGGATGGCTCGATGCCGCAGCTTTGAAGCGATCGATTCAGATCAATGGTTTGACTGGCCTTTGCATTACTAAGCTTGATGTACTGGATGGCTTTGAGGCCATTCGTCTCTGTGTAGGCTACAACTTAGATGGCCAGAAATTAGATGTATTGCCCCGTGGCGCAGAATCTGTTGCCCGTTGTGAGCCTATTTATGAGGATTTCCCTGGTTGGAAGGGGACTACCTTCGGTATCCGTGAGTGGGACAAACTTCCAGCGGAAGCGCAAAAGTTCCTGCGTCGCATTGAGGAAGTTGCCGGCAAGCCGATCGCCATGGTCTCCACAGGCCCAGAGCGCGATGAAACGATCCTGCTCCAGCATCCTTTTCAGGATTGATGCAAAATATTCAACTTATTTTATTTATTCAACATTTGTAAGCAAAGCTTAGATCATGACCGCACGCACTACCTGCAATAGCCTCCAAGTTGCTACCCCTTTGTACCGCTTCATTGAAGATCAGGTTCTCCCCGGAACTGGCATCAAGAGCGCTGATTTTTGGAAGGGTTTTGACGAACTTGTCAAAGATTTGACTCCGAAGAATGTAGCTTTGCTGGCTAAGCGTGATCGTCTGCAAGTAGATTTGGATCAATGGCATAAAGCCAACCCAGGCCCGATTAAAGATATGCCTGCCTATCGCAAGCATTTAAAAGAAATTGGTTACCTCGATGAGGTTCCTGGAAAAGTATTGGGTACCACTAAGAATGTGGATGATGAATTGGCTCTGCAAGCTGGCCCACAATTAGTAGTGCCAGTACTCAACGCTCGTTATGCGCTCAATGCTGCCAACGCACGTTGGGGCTCTTTATATGACGCTCTTTATGGTACTGACGTTCTCTCCGAAGAAGATGGCGCTACCAAAGCTGGTGCCTACAATCCGATTCGTGGCGGCAAGGTAGTTGCCTACGCGCGTAATTTCTTGGATCAAGCTACTCCTTTAACCAGCGGTTCGCATCGCGATGTAGTGGCGTATACCGTTGATGGTAATAAGCTTGCTGCCAAATTGAAGGATGGCAGCACTACTGGATTGGCTGACGAAAAGCAGTTTGTTGGTTATCAAGGTGACGCTGCTGCGCCATCGTCTTTATTACTGCGTAACAATGGCATTCACATTGATATCCTGATTGATAAGACTAAGACCATTGGTTCTAGTGATCCTGCTGGTGTAAATGATGTGGTGCTTGAAGCAGCCCTGTCTACTATTTTGGATTTGGAAGATTCGATTGCTGCTGTTGATGGCGATGACAAAGTGCTCGCCTATGAAAACTGGTTGGGTATTCTGAAGGGTACTTTAGTAGAAGAAGTGCAAAAGGGTGGCAAAACCTTTACGCGCACCTTGAACCCAGATCGTCAGTACAAAGCTGGCATCGGCGCAGTAGACGCTAAAGACGGCGTTGTGACATTGCATGGTCGTTCACTCTTGTTCCTGCGTAACGTTGGCCATTTAATGACTAACCCAGCCATCATTACTGGTGAAGGTAAAGAGATCTACGAAGGTATCTTGGATGCGGTAGTGACAGTATTAATTGCCTTGTACGACATTAATCGACCAGCTAGTCAGACCATTGGTAATACTCGTAAAGGTTCTGTCTATATTGTTAAGCCAAAAATGCACAGCCCAGAAGAAGTTGCTTTTGCTGGTGAGCTGTTCGGCCGTGTTGAGAAACTACTTGGCCTGCCTGCTGATACCGTCAAGCTTGGCATCATGGACGAAGAGCGTCGCATGAGCGCCAACATTAAGGCTGCTATTGCTGCCGCTGGTGCACGCGTTGCCTTTATCAATACCGGCTTCTTGGATCGTACCGGCGATGAAATGCATACTGCTATGCACGCTGGCCCAATGATGCGCAAGGGTGATATGAAAACCAGTAAATGGTTATCAGCCTATGAACGTCGTAACGTTTTTGCAGGTTTGGATTGTGGCTTACGTGGCCGCGCACAAATCGGTAAAGGAATGTGGGCAATGCCAGATTTGATGAAAGCCATGTTGGAGCAAAAAGGCGTACACCCTAAGGCGGGGGCTAATACTGCCTGGGTGCCATCACCAACAGCTGCTACTTTGCATGCACTGCACTACCATCAAGTAAACGTAGCTGAAATCCAAAAAGAAATGGAAAAATTGGATGGTTCCGCCGAAGCAGAGGCTTTGATCAATGATCTATTAAGCATTCCAGTGGTTGAAAAAGCGAATTGGTCTAAAGAAGAGATTCAGCAAGAGCTGGATAATAACTGCCAAGGTATTTTGGGTTATGTGGTGCGTTGGATTGATCAGGGCGTAGGTTGCTCCAAGGTCCCAGATATTCACAATATTGGTTTAATGGAAGATCGTGCAACCTTGCGCATCTCTAGCCAACACATTGCTAACTGGTTGCTCCATGGCATCGTTACCCAAGCCCAAGTCAATGAGACATTGCACCGTATGGCTAAAGTGGTGGATGGTCAAAATGCTGGCGATCCATCATACAAACCAATGATGCCGAACTATCAAGATTCATATGCCTATAAAGCGGCTAGTGATCTGATCTTCAAAGGTCTCGAGCAACCAAACGGCTATACAGAGCCTTTGCTCCATGCATGGCGTTTAGTAGTGAAGCAGGCTGCTGCGAAGTAATTTCAGCGCAGATTGGTTAAGAATGGATTTGTCGCAAGGCAAGTCCATTTTTTATTGGCCCAATAATTGACCATGTTTAGCTTTTTAAATCCCTTTTCTAGACCAGTTAGCCAGTTGGGCTTTCAGTTCAATGATGGTGGTAGGGGTGCCATTGGTTTTAAAGGAGAGGCGGGAGACTGTGTAGTGAGGTCAATAGCCATAGCCACTAATCTGCCGTATATGCAGGTCTATGAGGACTTAAGGCTTGCCAATGAGAGGTATGCTCGATTGCGAAATGACAAACTAGCTAGAAGGCTAAATGCCAAGGGTTCATCACCCCGAAACGGCAATCATCGCAACGTCTTTCATGACTACATCGTAGGATTGGGATTTCAATGGGTGCCAACCATGAAGGTTGGGATGGGTTGCCAAGTCCACTTACGTTCTGACGAACTTCCCAAGGCCATTTTGATTGTAAAGGTCTCAAAACACTTAACTGCAGTGCTCAATGGCATCATTCAAGATACGCATGATCCCTCTAGAGGTGGAAATCGATGCGTATATGGTTACTACATCAAAACTTAAAGTAATTTCTTAAGTTTTGAAAAGTGCACGTTTAAAGTTAAAAATAGCTATAAAACAGCCCAGAAATCCTGATTCTGAGTGATTTTTAGAAAGTTAAAACTTACGGTGGGCGTATTTAAGATTCCAAGCCTCTTTATACAGGGCAGTCATCCCAATCATCACCGAGGTCGTCCAGGCCAGCGAAAAGAGTCCAGTAAAGGCTATAAAGAACGCCATACTTTTCCATCCTACGGGAAGAATGTCTGAAACAAAGCCAACCGTGGTGTAGCAACTTCCCGCAAAGAGGATGGCTTGGACGGTGTCTGGGATGAGATTGAGCCAAATGATGATTCCAGACCAAACAAAGATTTCCGAGATGTGAATCAGGGCAAAAAATATGAATGCGACATAAAAATGGAGAAAGATCCAGTTATGTTGCTTCTTCTCAAGATTTGCCTTAGTAAGGCGCTCAAAGCGCATCACGATATGGTTTAGAGCGCTCCCGTGGAATACGAGGATGAGGGTAAGTCCAGTCAGTCCAAAGATGATATCTATGAACAAAAAGGTAAATGAAAAGCCAGGGGAGGTCGGGAGTATGGGGTGCATTCAGTTTCTTCAGTATTTAATAGTTATCGTACCCCAATGCAGAGCCTAGCGCTAAAGAGGATAATGACGCTTTGTTACTACTATTTGCACTGTTGATCCCATTTTGAGTACTGTTCGCACCCCCCAGCAAGAACGCTTCTTTTTGCTTGCCTTGGCCGGAATACAGTTCACCCATATTCTCGATTTCATGATCATGATGCCTTTGGGGCCCGAGTTCATCCGAGTTCTGAACATCAGTACACATCAGTTTGGTTTATTACTTTCTTCGTATACCTTTGCTGCAGCAGTTGCGGGCATCTTTGCGACGTATTACATAGATCGCTTTGAGCGTCGTCAGATCTTATTGAGCCTATATATCTGTTTCATTGTTGCAACGTTAGCGTGCGGATTTGCCCCTAACTATCACTCCTTATTTATAGCAAGAGCTTTTGCAGGTGCTTTTGGCGGGATTTTAGGCTCATTGGTGCAAACCATCATCGCGGATTCCATACCATTTGAGCGCAGAGGTAAAGCATTAGGAACTGTGATGGCGGCATTTTCTGTCTCGACCGTGGCTGGCGTGCCACTTAGTTTATTTTTAGCTAATCACATTTCATATTTGGGATGGCGTGCACCATTCATTTTTATTGCCTTAGTTTCCACAGTTATTTTGTACTTGGCTTATCGCAATATCCCCAAGATTGCTGGGCACCTTGATCATGTGCATGAGGGCAGTCGCTTTAGACAAATCTATGAGATTGCTATAGCGCACCACCACCTCAGAGTATTTATATTCATGGGTCTCATCATGTTCACAGGTTTTTCTGTCATTCCGTATATCGCGCTGTATTTGACATCTAACGTCGGTATTGAGAACGCTTATATTTCTCTAGTCTATCTTTGTGGTGGAGTTGCTACCTTGATGAGTTCACGTTATATCGGCCATATGGCGGATAAGTATGGCAAGGTAAAAGTCTTCAGAGTATTAGCAATTATTAGCTTGGTACCGCTATTGGTGACTACCAATCTTCACCCCGTGCCCCTGTGGATAGTCTTAATTAATTCAACGGCATTCTTTATTCTGATATCGGGCCGTATGATTCCGGCAATGGCCATGGTGAGTCAAGTGGTTGAAGCCAAAATCCGCGGCACCTTTATGAGTCTTATTGGTTCAGTGCAAATGCTGGCTTCAGGTATTGCCTCTGTTGCTGCTGGTGCGATAGTCACTATTGGCGCAGAAGGCAAGATGGAACACTACAACTTGGTTGGCTACGGGGCTGCAGCTTGTGGCTTGCTTACATTCTGGTTGGTGGGATATATTCATTCTGACCAAAAGGCCAAGTAAGCAAAATTGCTGAAGTCGACTACTTACAATTGATTGAATAAGGTACAAAATGATCGAATACAAAAGACCTGATGGCCAATTGGTAAATGCTTATTTAGCGGAACCTAAGACAGCAAATGCTCCTGGCATTGTGGTGATCCAAGAGTGGTGGGGTCTGAATAATCAGATTCAAGGGGTAGCTGACCGCTTGGCTGAGGCAGGCTATCGCGCCTTGGTGCCAGACTTGTATCGAGGCAAATTGGCGCTTGAAGCGAATGAGGCAGAGCACTTAATGAATGAGCTCAATTTTGGTGAGGCTGCAGGTCAAGATATTCGTGGTGCTGTTCAGTATCTAAAGTCGACCGGTAGTTCCAAAGTCGCAGTGACTGGCTTTTGTATGGGCGGTGCCTTAACAGTTTTATCCGCATGCAATGTTCCTGAGCTTGATGCTACCGTTGTTTGGTATGGTTATCCGCCGCTGGAGTATGTAGATGCAAAAGCCGTGACCAAACCGATGATGGCGCACTGGGCTTTGCATGATGATGCCTTTGCTATCGGTGGTGTCGACCACTTAGAAGCAAAACTCAAAGAGGCCGGCGCTCATTTAGAGTTCTATCGTTACGATGCTAAGCACGCATTTGCCAATGAAGAGGCCGACTCCAGAAATCTTCCATTCTTAAAGTATCAGGCTGATGCAGCTAAGCTTGCTTGGACTCGCACTATGGATTTTCTTAAGAAGCAATTGGAATCCTAATTCATTACATTCATATACCGTCATGCATCTCTTCGCCGAAAATCTAGCAGTAGAAATTTCTAGTTACTATCGCAATCTAGCATTGGCTCATGGTGTAATTCCCAAGGTTTTCACCTTAGTGAATAGCGATGGCGATCAATACCTCTTTTTCATTGATGATCTCCGAATGGAAGAGGCTGAGGAATCACAGTTCTTGGCATACATTATTCACGCGCATGATGCCGTTTGTTACGCTAGGGGGACGCTGGTGATTTTGGACAAGACACAGCAATTGATCGAATTTGCCGTGATTGATCGGGACAACGAAGAGGCTATCGTTTGCTCTGCTGAGTTAACGCGCGATATGGATGACAAGCCAATTGGCCTCACTGAGTTTGAGAAAACCTTAGCGCCTAAGAGAACCATTTTCTTTGCGGGTTTATTCAAACCTCAAAACCTCTCCGAAGATAGGGTCGAAGACTTTCAGAGCCTATGGGATGAGATGAAGGGCAAGATTCTCCACAGAACGATGGGGATTTAATTCACTAGCATGACACCCCAGCAGAAGCAGTCTTTCGTAGAGGGTTTTAAGGTGATGTCGCACTCTGGTGTGACCATCTTGACGTGGGGATTTGTCACGGGTATCGCCATGGCCAAGTCAACCCTCACAGTGCATCAGGCGCTGGCGATGAGTCTGCTGGTCTATGCCGGTTCATCACAGTTAGCAGCACTTCCGCTCATTGCAGCAGGTCTACCGATTTGGATGATCTTAATCACCTCATTTATGGTGAACCTGCGTTTTGTTATTTTTAGCCTAGGCTTGCAGGCTCACTTTTCTTATTTACCTATGTGGCGCAGAATTTTCTTAGGCTATTGCACGGCAGATTTCAGCTACCTTTTGTATACGAAACGTTATCCAAAGCCGCAAACATCTCAAGAGCTTCATGATGACCTACAGCATCTACGTTTGCATTGGATGATGGGAATGCAATTCTCTAATTGGTTTGTATGGCAAGTTGGATCTATTAGCGGTATTCTTATGGCCAGTCAAATACCAAATAGTTGGGGCCTTGAATTTGCTGGTGCCATTGCTTTGTTAGTCATCATCGTTCCCATGTTGGATCGCGCCTCAGCGCGTTGGGCGGCATTGACCGCCACAGTCGTTGCAGTTGCCACATATGGCATCCCATTTCGACTTAATATTGTTTTGGCAATTGGAGCGGCATTAATCGTCGGCATGATGACCGATAAGTCACCCAAAGGGAGTCTGCCCTAATGCAAAACGATTTGAATATTAGTTTTCTGATCGTTGGCATGCTCTTGGTGGCTGCCTTATCTCGTAGCTTCTTTATGTTGTTTGGTGAGAGGATCAAAATCTCACCCTTCATGTTAGAGGCCATTCGTTTTGCGCCATTGGCTGCGATGATTGCGATCTTGGCTCCAGAGATCTTTTTGCCTGCCAATGCATCCAGCGTTTCTCAATTTGATATCCATCTCCCGAATATCTGGGGCGGTATAGCAGCCCTGATTGCCTTTTATTTCAGCAGAAAAATGCTCTTCACTTTAGCGGTGGGGATGACAGTGTTTGCGGCTATCCGCTTTTGGGCTTGAAAAAGGGCTATTTGCCCCCATATAAGGTCTAGCAAGAGTATTTGGTGCCCAGGAAGGGACTCGAACCCCCACAACCTTACGATTGCCAGCACCTGAAGCTGGTGCGTCTACCAATTTCGCCACCTGGGCATGCCACTATTATAGAGGGATGGATGAATTGGTAACTTTTCTAGCTCAAATGGCTTTTCCCTTCAGACTTGATCGTTTGATACAGTGGGCTTATTCATAATAAAAATAGATATCAATAGATATAAATACAGGGCAAGTATTGCCGAAGGAATTAAATGCGTAAAGCAAAAGACTTGGTGCCTCGCGAGGCTGACCGCTTAGGCACAGTTCAAGGGCATCGAGATGGATTTGGATTTGTTATTCCGGATGATGGTGGTGAAGATATTTTCCTTTCGGAAAAGGAAATGTCACGCGTCATGCATGGAGACAGAGTGAATGTACGTGTATTAGGAACCGATCGACGTGGTCGCCCTGAAGGGCAGATTGTTGAGGTTGTTCTGCATGCTAACAAGGTTGTGATTGGCCGCCTCTTAAATGAGAATGGTGTATTGATTGTGGCACCAGAGGATATGCGGATCGGCCACGATATTTTGATCCCGCCCAAAGCACACGGTAATGCGAAGTTAGGTCAAGTGGTGAGCGTTGAGATCATCGACTATCCAGATAGCTATCGACAAGCAGTTGGCCGCGTTGTAGAGGTCCTAGGCGAGATTGATGATCCAGGTATGGAAATTGAGATTGCTGTGCGTAAGTATGGTGTTCCTCATGAATTCTCAGCTGCGGCGATGAAAGAAGCAGCTGCGCTGCCAGATGCCGTACAACAAGTCGATCTTGAAGGTCGCGTTGACTTACGTGACATACCCCTGGTGACGATTGACGGCGCAGATGCGCGCGACTTTGATGACGCCGTCTATTGCGAACCTGTCATGTATGGCAAAACCAAAGCATGGCGCCTCATTGTGGCGATTGCTGACGTTTCTCATTATGTAAAGCCAGGCCATCCATTAGATGACGAAGGTTTATTGCGCGCAACATCAGTGTATTTCCCAAGACGGGTGATTCCGATGCTTCCCGAGAAGATCTCCAACGGTTTGTGTTCTCTGAACCCCGGCGTAGATCGCTTATGTATGGTCTGTGACTCAGTTGTCGACAATAGCGGGATTGTTTTGGCTTATCAGTTTTACCCGGCAGTCATGCATTCGGCTCAGCGCTTTACTTATGACACGGTGTGGGAGATTCTATCTAATAGCAAGGGGCCTGAAGCTGCACGCTTTGCTGATTTCAGACCGTTATTGGGCAATCTCTATTCTCTGTACAACATCTTGCTAGAAGCCCGTCATAAGCGTGGCGCTATCGAGTTTGAAACGACTGAGACACAGATCATTAGTAATGAGCTTGGCAAGATTCTCAGAATTGAGCCACGCATTCGTAATGACGCCCATCGCTTGATTGAAGAGTGCATGTTGACGGCTAACGTTTGTGCAGCTGACTTTATTGATAAGAACAAGCATCTGAGCCTGTATCGTGTTCACGGTGAACCCTCTGAAGAGAAATTGGTGACTTTGCGCCAGGTATTACGTACATCCGGCTTATCTCTAGACGGTGGTGAGAAACCTAAGCCAAGAGATTTTGCCAAGCTAATGCGTGAGATCAAAGATCGACCTGATGCCAATATGTTGCAATCGGTTGTGCTGCGTTCTATGCAACAGGCGATGTATCAGCCTGATAATGAAGGCCATTTCGGCTTAGCGTATCCAGCGTATTCTCATTTCACCAGCCCAATTCGCCGCTACCCAGATTTGCTCACACATCGGGTGATTAAATCAATCCTAGCGAAGAAGCCTTATGTACCTGTGTTGCCTCCGTTGGTTCCATTGAATCTAACATTGCCACGTAAGGGCAAAGGCAGGGAGAATGCAGTCAATGCCAAGAAATCCCATAGCGATGGAAAAGATGCTGCCGCTAAAGGCACGAGATTACCGAAAGGCGCCAATGCGGCTTTACCCATTTGGGGGCAATTAGGCGTTCACTGCTCATCTAACGAACGACGCGCTGATGAAGCATCCCGCGATGTTGAAGCGTGGTTAAAGTGTTACTACATGCGTGATCATTTAGGTCAAGAGTATGCGGGCGCTGTTACTGGTGTCGCTAACTTTGGTCTGTTTATTCAGCTAGAGAATCTTTTTGTTGAGGGTATGGTGCACGTTACCGAACTCGGTGGAGATTATTTCCAATACGACGAGGCACGACAAGAGTTACGGGGTGAAAGGACGGGGATTCGATATCGCTTGGGTGATCGAGTACATGTTTTGGTTAGCCGCGTCGATTTAGATGCCCGCAAGATTGAATTTAGTCTGGTTAAGGCTACTGGTGCTGAAGGCGGTGGATCTAGTAGACGCCAATTGATTTTAGCGAGCGATACTGGCAGGCCTAATAAGACCGATGCTTCCAAAAAAAGTCGACCCTCAAGTAAAACACCTACTAAACATGGTGGCGTCAATGTGAACGCCGCTAAGTCAGCAGGAAATCTAGGGGCCTCTCAGTCGAAGACTAAAGCGAGCCGCAAAGGTGGAAAGCCGGGTGGAAAATCATCCAATCCAGGAAGATCTTTAGGTAAGCCTGCCGGCAATAAACCGCCAGTACGTAGTACCAAGGCTAAGCGAAAGTAAGTAAAACAGAATGAAACAAATATTAGTCGGTTTTCATGCGGTACAAGCGAGGCTTCGAGTAGACCCAGCAAGTTTGAAGTCAGTGTATTTTGACTCTGGTCGTCGCGATCGCCGTATGGGCGATTTTTTAAAGCAAGCCGAAGAAGTATTGGGCGAACGCTTGCATGCTGCTGATGCAGAAAGACTCCATAAGCTCACTGGTCATGATCGTCATCAAGGGGTTGTCGCCTTGGCTGAAAAAATGACTGTATCTCGAACGATTACGGAGGTCATTGAAGATGTTGCGGGCACACAGGAGAAGCCACTGTTCTTGGTACTCGATGGTGTTACTGACCCCCATAACTTTGGTGCCTGTTTGCGAGTTGCCGATGGTGCAGGCGTGGATGCGGTAGTCATTCCTAAAGATCGCTCAGCATCCATTAATGCAACAGTGAGTAAAGTATCTAGCGGTGCCTCTGAGGTGATCCCGGTACTGACCGTTACCAATCTAGTGCGTAGCATGCGTGAGATGCAGGAAGCGGGCGTCTGGTTGATTGGTACCGATGATGAAGCTACTAAATCCATCTATGACATTGACCTCACTGGTCCAATTGCGATTGTGATGGGTGCTGAGGGTGAGGGCATGCGGCGTCTAACGCGTGAGACTTGCGATGAGCTCGTACGCATTCCTATGCAGGGTGTGGTTGAAAGTCTGAATGTCTCAGTTGCAAGTGGCGTAT
>Ga0208382_1000132_pt1 | contig 26861 bp, 38 predicted proteins | sample CryBogCBE28Sep08_FD_184582 | JGI IMG/M metagenome (GOLD analysis project Ga0208382, IMG submission 184582) | Freshwater microbial communities from Crystal Bog, Wisconsin, USA - CBE28Sep08 (SPAdes) | ecosystem: Environmental > Aquatic > Freshwater > Lake | place: Crystal Bog, Wisconsin, USA...
GTAATCCCCTTTAAACGAGAAAGTTGGGTATCTGTTTTGGGGACTAAAAAGCACGTCGATAAGTTTCTTATGGACGTTAAAAGGTTTAATCGTGTTTTCTTTGACCGATATAAAAAGTTTTGGTGGAACAAAAAGGAGTACAAGTGAACATTACTTTTACAGATGTTATGGGAATTCCTAAAGAGTTTTTTCCTAAACCAGCTTCTTCATCCATACCAGATTGGTATAAGAATATGGACTCGTACATGGCTAAAGGAAAGATTCCTGATGGAAATGGGATGACTACAGCGACGATTAAACGTTGCATGCCAGTGTTTGATGCTATAAGTAACGGTTATATTTTGCACACTTATGCTGATGTTTATATTAAACAAGTTCCTATAGACTATGTGGACAAAGAGCACTTTGAAAAAACTAAGGAAAGCAGATTTCTTTCAAAAGAAGAAGTGGAAGAAAAAGGGATGCCTACAACGCAAGCTCATTACGAGTGGCCTTCTTTTGGCCCTATACAATTTCATCCAGTAGAACAAGCCCCTAATCATCCAAACAGGAATGGAACTCCGAACTCTTATCCCAAATGGATAAACCCTTGGTCAGTTAAAACCCCAAAAGGGTACTCCACACTGTTTATACAACCTATGCACAGAGAGTCTGTATTTACTATACTTCCTGGTATTGTTGACACGGATGAGTATGATTCACCAGTTAACTTCCCATTTGTACTTAACGACCCTAAGTTTGAAGGAATGATTCCTGCGGGAACCCCAATGGCACAGATTATTCCTGTTAAAAGGGACGCATGGTCTATGAAAATAGGTACAGAAGAAGACTTAGAGCATCAAAAAGAAACAACAATTAGGCTTAGAACATCTATCTTTGATTCATACAAAAACAAGTTTAGACAACTAAAAGAGTATAAGTAATGTCTATAAATAAGTTTGAGTTTTACACCACAGAAGAAGCATTTCCAAACATAACTTCTGGTACAAGTAACATTCCTGAATGGTATAAAGGCGCTGCTCCGCTAAAGCCTATAAAAAGGCTGCCTGTAACCGATGGTATGAAGGCTTGTATGCCATTTTTAGACTCTTTCTTAACGGGATACCAAATACCTTTGCATCTAGATATTGCAGTAGAGCAAATAAACGGTAACCCCATAATTACTTGGAGAAGAGGGGACTTAAAAGCGGTAGATGTTAGAGAGCGAAATGAAAGCTCTACAATGCCTATACCTCATGGTTGCTCTCCTATTGAGTTCCTTTGGTATCACCAAACTTGGATTCGTGTGCCAAAAGGCTATAGCATCCTCGCTATCCATCCATTAAATAGGTTTGATTTGCCTTTTGTTACTGGTAGTGCTGTAATCGATGCGGACTCTGTTTTTGGTCCAGGAAATGTCCCCTTCTTTTTAAAAGAAGGCTTTGAAGGAGTCATTCCTATGGGAACTCCTATTATGCAAGTGGTCCCTTTTAAGAGAGAATCATGGGAAGCTAAAGAAACAAAATCGGTGTTTATAGACGGACAAAAGTTTAGAAACAAATCCGTCTTAAAAGGACGTGGTTTTTACAAAAATAACTTATGGCATAAAAAGGAGTACAAATAATGGCATCTAAAAAAGACACACTGACTATTGGTTGGTGCGACAACGGCATGACCGATGGCAAATTTACGCAGGGACTTGTCTACACCATCCTTGAGGCACCTAAGATGGGCATCAACGTCACTCACAGCGTCCGTGTGCACGGCAATCAGATTGGTCGCCAGCGCCAGGTGCTCATTGACGGATGGTACGACCAACTCAAAACCGACTGGATTCTTTGGGTAGATAGCGACATTGCTCTAACTGCTGACGTGCTCCAAAAGCTATGGGAGACAGCCCATCCTGTCTTGCGCCCAATCGTCTCGGGCATCTACTTTGTCTCCAAGCAAGATGAGGGAACCCTAAAGTTTCCACTGCCTGTCATCTTCAACGACATTGACGAGCACACCATCCAGCACATCCATCCTCTGCCTGTCAACGAAGTCATCAAGGTAGACTGCGCTGGCTTTGGTCTTGTTCTCATGCACAAGTCAGTGGTTGAGAAAATGCGTAAGGAATTTCCTAATGAGTCTCTCTTTGCAGAGAAAGAAGGTCTGGGAAGAGAGTACGTCAGCGAAGATATCGTCTTCTTCCGCAAGGCAAAGGCGGCTGGTATTCCTGTTCACGCTCACACGGGCGCCCTTGTCAAGCATATGAAGCGCTTTGACTTTGACGTCAATTACTACGAGCTGTTCTGGTCAAACTACAAGGAATAATAGACCTGATTTTCTAGACCCTGTGCGGGACAATTGCTGTCATGCGTGGCACACAAGTACAGGGTCGCTTCAAAGTAGAGTTTGAGCACCAATCTATCGACGAGGGAATCGTCGATGAGTTGCGTGCGCCTGTAGGAACCACCGTCAACTGGTATGTGTGGGACCAGGACTATTTCACCAATAATCCCGACATTGTCCTTGACGATATCTACGACGTTTCCAATCAGACCGTTGGTCAGGGTCGCCGTTGGAAAGACCCCTTTGAAATGCCTGTCGTCATGGCTCAACTCCTACGCTCCACCAACATCATGAATGAGCGTGGATTTTACGTGACGGACACCTTGCGTTTAGTTATCCCTGTGGTGGACGTCCAGCGACTCCTTCCATCTATGGTGGGAAATCCATCAAACCACATTAAAGACCGTATAGAATTTCAGGGCGAAATCTTCATCCCTACTCGTGTACTTACACGTGGACGGTATGCAGACAACTACGCCGTCTTTACCATTGACTGCAACCAGGTCAATTCTGAGGAAATGGTTAACGACGTTCAGTTCCAATCTTTTGTTCAGTAATGTATTGTTAGTACACCCAACCCCCTATTGAAAGGCACCACATGTCAGACGTAACTCCAGTATCACCTGCTGATACAACAGCAGCTGTGACCACAGACGCAACAACCGCTCCTGCTGCAGATGCAACAGCACCAGCTGCAGACGCAACAACCGCTCCAGTAGCTGCTCCAGCAGATGCCGCAGCTCCTGCTGCAGACGCAACAGCACCAGCTGCTGCTGCTCCAGCAGACGCAACAACTGACGCAGCTCCAGCTGACGATTCAGCTGCTCCTGCAGATGATTCAACTGACTCAGATGACGATTCAGATGATGACTCAGACGATGATTTCGATGACGAAGACTTCGATGACGAAGACTTTGACGACGAAGATGACGAAGACGACGCTGAATAAGAAAGGCTAAACAATGGCTAAGAAAGCTGCTCCTGTAAGCAAAGGCAAGGTCGAAAAGGTAATGAAGGAATACAAAGAAGGAAAACTTCATTCTGGCTCAAAGACTGGTCCCGTTGTGAAATCAAAGAAGCAGGCTACAGCCATCGCTCTTTCTGAGGCTCGTAAGGCTTCTAAAAAGAAGTAATGTTTACCAGACTTAAGCCCGCACCAGTTCCGTATCCTAATGGAGGAGGTCTTGCCGCTATGAACAAGAAGCAATCTGCTTCTCAAAAGCTAGAGGTTGAGGCTATGCGAAAGAAGCATGAAGCGGAACTGGCACGGCTTAAGGAAAAGCATTCTAAAGAAAATAAGCCCATGACACCAAAGGCAAAGTAATGGCAAAAACTATTAAGATTAAAGGCGAAGGCCACACAATCAAGAAGAACAAAAAGGGCGATGTGATTGTTGACCATGCAGGTAATAAGGGCAAGTACGACAAGATTGACTTGACCAAAAAGACTAAAGGTAAAGTCAAGACCATCGACCAAGGCGTAAAGGCCACTAAAGATTGGCATAAGAAGAATGGCTAAAGCAAAGTTAGGTTCAGGAGCCCGCTTCAAGAAAGTTGAAGAAGAGGCAAAGAAGTCTGGTGCCAAAAACCCTGCTGCAGTTGCAGCGGCTGCTGGCATGAAGAAGTACGGCGTTAAAAAGATGGAAAAGATGGCACAAAAGGGCAAGAAGAAGTAAATGGCAGAGTCACCAGCATGGCAACGCAAAGAGGGTAAGAACCCTAAAGGCGGTCTCAATGCCAAGGGTCGTGCATCTGCAAAGGCAGAAGGACATAACCTAAAGCCTCCTGTTAAGAAGGGCGACAATCCTCGTCGTGCATCTTTCCTAGCTCGCATGGGTAACATGCCAGGTCCAGAGCGCAAGCCTAATGGCGAACCAACTCGCCTTTTATTGTCCCTGCAAGCATGGGGCGCATCATCTAAGGCTGACGCTAAGAAGAAAGCAGCCGCTATTTCTAAGAAGAACAAAAGTGGCAAGTAAGCCAGTCTGGGAGAAAAAGAATCCCAAAAAGAAATCCACTCCTCTGTCTTCTGGACAGAAGGCAGCGGCTAAAGCCCGTGCTGAAAAAGCGGGTCGTCCATATCCGAACGCCGTAGATAACATCTGGGCGTCTCGCCAATCGAAAGGAAAATAACATGTGCAAAGCATGTGGATGCGGTTGCTCAAAGCCTAATTGCAAGGGCGCCTGCAAGAAGAAGCCTTCTACCAAGAAGCCTTCAACCAAAAAGGGCAAGTAATGGCTAAAGAGCTTTCCCCTAAGCAAAAGAAGATTGCCGCTATGGGCGGTAATCCAAAGAAGATTGACTCCGCAGATTTTGCTGCTCTTCGCAAAGGCAAGAAGATGTCAACAGCCAAGAACCCAAAGGTTATTACTAACCGAAAGAAGGGCATGTAATGGCTAAAAAGATGTCGGATGCTGCTCAAGATGCTAAGGTCATGAAGAACATGACCCCAAAGCAGATGGTAGAGTTTAAAAAAGCAGATAAAAAAATGGACAAGAAACCTATGTCCAGAAAACGGGATACAGAATTGGACGAAAAACTTGCTAAAAAAATTAAAGGAAAAAAGTAAGTCTATTCAGTTCTACCCTGTAGCAAATGACGTACCCAGCTACTCCCCTGCTCCATCTACGGGGACGTCAGGAAACATCCCTGACTGGGTACGCCAGATGCCAAAATACACAGATGGACAAACAACCTTTATTTATGAAGGTGGTTCATCTAATTTAACTATAAAAAATTGTTTACCATTTTTAGAAGCTCACACTTCTGGCTATGTGATGACTTTGCCTTGCGACATCCAGGTTCGCCGACTAGACAATGGAACCCCTAGGTTGACCTGGGGTCCTACTATTCCTGACCCTGTTAGAGCCCGACCAACAGTGGAAAGCTATATTCCTCAAATGAATGGGTACGACCCACTAACGTTTAGTTGGATGCCCCAATGGTCTGTTATAACTCCTCAAGGGTACAGCTGCCAGTTTATTCACCCTTTAAACAGAATTGATTTGCCTTTCTACACCTTTGGGGGAGTAATTGACACAGATAAGTGGGGGGAAGCTGGAAACCATCCATTTGTCTTAAAGCAGGGTTTTAAAGGAATAATCCCAAAAGGAACTCCAATAGTGCAGGTAATCCCTTTTAAAAGGGATGATTGGAAGTCGACTGTTACGGACGATTTGGGGGGAAGGTACATGAAAAAAATTAGAGAAAGAGATAGCGTCCTTAAAGGATGGTATCGAAAAAATGCTTGGTCTAATAAATCTTATAGGTAATTTAACCCTGTAAATGCTTTCATAAATACGTATCCTTATCGATAACGGAACTCCGCTGCGGAGCCCGTCTACTGTTCCCACAGGTTGCGATAAAGGGGTTTGCTCATGGCTCACAAGCCTTGGTATGAAGAAGTTGCGGAAATGAATGACAAGAACGAACGAGAAGAATTTGTTCGTGGTGTCTTCGGCTTTCGCCCTAAAGAAAAACAACCCATCGTCGCAATGCTAGTCGCTGGTTATATAGGCGGTAAAGTTGCTTCGAAGGGTAAGCGTAAGTGAGCAAACTTAAGCACATACACAGCGCCCTGCATCAAGCAAGCCTAGATACAACCAGAGTCCTGGGAGCCCATCTTCGTTCTGAAACCCGTGCATCGGGTTGGCCCCATGAGATTACTCGTCGCATGCGAGTCTCCTATGATGGCGACTCATTCCATGTGCATTCCCATCCAGGCCATTCTGCACAAGTAGCGGACCTGGAATATGGCACTCCTAGCACACAGCCAACAGCTGCTATTCGCCGTTTCTCCAACCGCACCCATGAGGCAGAGTCTTTCTTGACAGGTCGCATGCACCAACTCCTAGGGAAGTCACTATGACATTTCTTCTTTCTGAAGACAAGGCTCTTCGTGACTTGCTCAAGGGCATGACCGTTACTGACCAAAAGTCAGATGCATCAGGAACTGCCACTCGCAATGTGGGCGTGTACTTCGGTCAACCTGACCAAGAAGTTCGTCAACAGGCTTACCCATACATCACCATTGACATGATTGACATATCTGAAGATATCCAACGGTCTATGCGTGGTTTGGTTAAGCCCGTATATATGGCTGACCCCAACACCATGCCTGATGGTTCTAGCTATGATTCTGCAACAAATGATTGGTATATCCACTGGCCTATTCCAGTAAACATCGATTACCAAATCACTACATATGCCCGTCAACCACGGCACGACCGTGAGCTATTGGCGCAGATTATGTACAACAAGATTCCATTGCGGTTCGCCGTACTGGAGGTCGACGACAATACTTCTCAAGGAACTATTCGTCGTATCGACGTTCTGGACATCGCAAAGCGTGACGTCACAGAACAAGGAAAGCGTTTATTCGTAAACTCTTTCACGGTGCGAGTCTCTAGCGAGATTGCGCCCGAACTTTACAAGTCCGCATATAAGGCGCTCGAAGTCGTTGTTACAGGCACGGAAGGCACGTTTGTTCAAGGACAAACACAGCCACCGTTTACAGCCGTTGATTCGTTCACTATAACGAGATAACTCGGAACCCACCCCAACTAGTTAAGGAGAAAAAATGGCTTATAGCCGCCCAGGTGTGTACATCACCGAAACACTTCTTTCTGCCCCTATTACAGCGGTAGGAATTGCTAATGCTGCTGGCGCCGTTGCTGCACCTTTTGCACAAGGCCCAGAAGCCGTCACTCGTGTGACATCATGGTATGAGTTCGCCACTCGTTTTGGTGGATACAATGCCGCATTCCCAGCAACCTTTGGAGTAGCTCAGTTCTTCTCTAATGGTGGACGTGAACTCTTTGTTAAGCGCATCCTTCACAGCGATGCAGCTGCTGCAAGCATTCAGCTCATGACTTCAGGAAGCACTTCTGTTGCAACCATCACAGCTAAGAACCGTGGAGCTGATGGCAACAACCTTCGTGTCACTGTTGAGACAGGTACTGTCAGCAGCACCTACACTCTCAATGTTTACAAGGAAGGCGTTGCAGGCACCGCTATGGACGTCACCAATGACGTTCTTCTTGAGCGTTATGAAAACGTTGTCTTTAACGACTCTACCTCAAGCGACTACGCTCCAACTGTTGTGAACATCGTTTCCCCTAACATCACTATCAGTGCAACAGCATCAGGAGTTCCTGTTGCTACTGTATATCCATTGACTGGTGGTTCTGACGGTGGAAACATCTCATCTACAGACTACACCGCTTACAATGGCGGAAGCACATCTGTCTTTGAGGAGTTCACCTCATTTGACCGTGCTTTTGTTCTCTTCTTGCCAAATATCAACTCTTACATTAACTCTGGAGTTTCTGGCATCTACTCGGCAGCTATTTCATGGGCAGAGGCTAACGACGGCTTTGTTGTCGTTGAGACCCCTGAGAATGAAACCACTGCAAACGCAATTACCTATGCAGCAGGATTGACTTCATCAAGCAACGCTGCTGTCTACTTCCCACACCTTTACATTACTGACCCAATCGGTCGCAGCAACCAAGCTCTTCGCAAGGTTGGCCCATCGGGTGCTGTTGCTGGTTTGTACTTGGGTACAGATGCAACTAAGGGCGTCTTCAAGGCTCCTGCAGGAATTAACTTGCCTTTGCAGGGAATCATTGCAACCGAGAAGTCTTTCTCGTCTGCAGAGCTAGACAGCCTTAACTCTGGTACTTCTCCAGTTAACCCTATCCGTCAAGTTCCAGGTGCTGGCCTTTCTGTTATGGGCGCTCGTACTTTGAAGCAAGATGGCACAGCAAACAAGTATGTCAACATGCGCCGTTCCTTGATTTACATCAAGAAGCAGCTCAAGTCATTGACAGAGTTTGCTATCTTTGAGAACAACGACGAAATCTTGTGGCAACGCATTCGTACCGTTCTCGACGTGTTCTTGAACCAGTACCGTAACCAAGGTGGTTTGCGTGGCGCCAATAGCGCTCAGGCATACTTCATTGTTTGCGACGGAACCAACAACACTGCAGCATCTATCCAAAATGGACAAATCAATATCCAAGTTGGTGTGGCGCTTCAATATCCAGCAGAGTTCATCGTCATCGACCTCAGCCAAAAGACGCTGAACTAATCTAAGGGAGATATACACACATGGCAACAATTAAGAACAACCGCTCAACGTTAGCCACAGACCCAGTACGTAACTTTCGGTTCTTGGTTAACTTTAACTTCCACGACAGTGCAAGTTCTGCAACCACGTCTGTAACCACCGTCCCTATGGGCTTTACCTCGGTATCAGGAATGGCTGTAACAACAGACTCTATTCCTTACCGTGAAGGTGGATACAACACCACAGTTCACCAGATTCCAGGACAGACCACTTTTGCTCCTTTGATGTTGCAACGTGGCGTCATCCTTGGAAGCCGTCAGAACTGGGATTGGATGAAGCAACTGTTCGCAACCGTACAAGCTGGTGGCAGCACCTTGGCTTTGGGTAGCGACTTCCGTTGTGATATCGAAATCCAGGTACTTAACCACCCAATCACCTCATTGGGCGCAGACGTCCTCAACGGTGGAACCGCTACTTCAAACCCAACAGCTGCGTCTGTTGGTACAGACGAAGTAGCAATGCGTTTTATGGTTTACAACGCATGGCCTACCTCTGTTGCGTACTCTGACCTCAACGCTGGCGACAACGCTCTCTTTGTAGAGCAGATGTCTCTTGTCCATGAAGGCTTTGACCTTAACTGGGGAACAACCTCCACCTCAAGTGGAACAACCGTCTTTACAAGCGCACCAGCATTCTAATCTAACAAAGGAATAACATGACGAACACCATTAGTGCAGCGGCTAACCCCGCATTGGCAAACGACCTGCTTAAAAAGGCAACACAGGAAGAAGACCTTCCTGAAATTAATCCTACTATCCAACCTCCCTTGGATAACGTGGTTGAGCTTCCTGGTGGGTACATCACACCCACTGGGGAGCTTATCCGCACCGCTGAGGTTCGGGAACTTAATGGAGCTGATGAAGAAGCAATTGCTAAGACCAACAACATTGGCAAAGCTTTCTTGACCATGCTTCAACGAGGAACCATCAAGGTTGGAGACCAAAAGGTGACAGAGAAGATTCTTGACAGCATGCTTGCGGGAGACCGTGATGCTTTGCTCTTGGGTATTCTCAAGACTACTTTTGGAAGCACCACTGACTTGGCTATCTTTTGCCAGGGATGCGGTGAAGCGAAGACTGTAGAAGTTGATGTCAATACTGACATCAAAACCAAAGTGCTTGCTGACCCTATCAACGACCGTGTCTTTACGGTTCAAGGCAAGGTTGGCGAAATCACTGTTCAGCTTCCTACAGGAGTCACTCAAAAAGAACTCATTAACAATGCGGATAAAACAGTCCCAGAACTTAATACCCTTTTGCTAGAGAACTCTGTTACCAAAATTAACGGCAATCCTGTTTACAGCAAGATGCAGGTACAAAACTTGGGAATTGCGGACCGCAAGTTGATTGTAGAAGAGATTAACAACCGAGCCCCTGGACCACAATTTGATGATTTAACCGTTACGTGTCCTGATTGCGAAAGTGAGGTAACAGTTTCCATTAATTTGGGAAATCTGTTTCGCCTCTAACTTAGCATCCTATGTAAGACTCTTTGCGGAATGGGCAGCCATTTCAGACTTACATAGCGGATGGACGTTAACCGAGATTAAGCAAATGTCACCACGAGAGCGTGAGAACTGGCTAGAACTAGCCAAGGCGCAGTACGGAAGGAGTGTGTCAGCAGATGGCTGATTTTTCCAGCAGCATCAAAGGCCTGTCTAAACTCCTGGGCGGCGCCAAAGGTGAACTGCAAAGTATCGAAACTCTTCTGGAGAAAATCGATACCGTAGGTTCCAAGGCTCTTGGACGCATGAAGGGCGTTGTCTCTTCATTTGGTCAAATGCAACTTGGTCGTGGAACCACGATGGGGCTGGGTACTGATGGTGCAAGCATCCCCACTGCTGGAACAGAAGGCAACAAACTTCAGGGTGCGTTAGCAACATCTGCAGCACAACAGGCAAACGCAAGCGTTCCACGCATGCCAACAATGCCTACAATGACCAAGGGTCAGGCATACGGTACTGCGGCTCTTGGAGCTGGCTCTGTTCTTGCGGCATTTCCCGCAGGCATGTACGCCGCTGCTCCAGACTTGGGAACAGTTACCTCTACTGCTGCTGGGTTTTATGGCGCTGCCATTACAACTGGAGTAAACCGTAGTACGTTAGAACGTTCAACCATGAATGCCATGAATGGCAGCTTCGGTCGAGGAGTTACCAGTCCTACAGACATGGCTGCAGCTGCAGCACAGCTTACTCAAGGATACAACTACTCTGCTGGAAGCAACGCCTACCTGCAGACAATGAGTGAAGTAGGTGGTGCTGCTCGCTACCTGAATATGAACAACGCCACCGCTGCTCAAGCCATTGGTGGATTTCAAACAGGCTCTATGGGAGCCAATCTGTATCAGTACGGTATTGCTCAGTTTGACGCTAAAGGCAATCCTCGCTCACAGGGCGCAATTGCTACAGACTTGTACAAGTATTTCTTTGGAAATCAAAAGCTAAGTGCAGCTCAAGTGTCTGCAAACTTGCAGTACGGAACTGCGGGCGCATCTTTGCAAAACATGGGGTTCTCATCTGACCAACAGCAAATCTTAGCTCAACAGTTTAAGATGATTGCGTCTGGTCAAAACCCTGACCTAGCATCACAGTCGGGTGCAGCAAACCCAGCAGCGGCATCTCAGCAAATTACAGCGTCGCAAACAAGTTTGCAGCTACGTGCAGAACAACCAATGCTTGATGGATTTGCCAAGGCAGCTACTGTCGTAACAAACCTTAACAAAGCTATGGCGGGTCTTCCAGATGCATTCTTTACTTTAAAAGGAGAGCTGCAAGGAATTGCGGGTTCTAACATAGGTTCAGGAATTGCTTCTTTTAGCGCTGCCTTAACCGCTGGTATCAAGTCTATTCTTGATGCTGTTGTTGCCTTGAGAGCCATTAGCTTGTTGAGTGGAACTGGCGGCAGTGCATTGGGGGGAATGCTGGGAGTTGAAGGAGGAGTTACTGGAGCAACAGCCGCAGCTGCTGGAATGGGCTTAGGAGCAACGGCTGGAGTTGCTGGTCTTGGCGGAACATTGGCTGGACGACAAGTATCTCAAACTAATACAAAAGTTCTTAATAGCGTAGGAGTTCATAGCCAAACGGCATCTAAACTTACGGGAATTGGCCTTGGAGCAACTGCGGGAGCTGGTATTGGTTTAGGTATAGGTTCAGCTTTAGCTCCATTTACATTTGGAGCGTCCGCACCAATTGGCGCCGCTATTGGCGCTGTTGCTGGAGGAATTGCAGGGTTCTTTAACGGTGGAGCAAGCTCAGGTTTTGGAGCTTCATTCGGTCCACATGGTGGCGGAAGTTCTACAGGAACAACCTCTATGCCTACCTCTCCAGTTCCTGGAGTAGCTCCTTCATACGGTTATGGTGCTAAAGATGCTTCTGGTATTTGGAATACATCATCCAGCAATAGCCACACAGGTTTAGATTATCCTGTTCCTGAAGGAACAAACATCATAGCTGTTCGTGCTGGAACAGTGATTGATGAAGGTCTTGGAAAAGATTATGGAATTTACGTACAGATTCAACAAGAAGATGGCTATCAGAGTATTTATGCACACTTAAGCGCCAAGTCTGTGCAGGTAGGGGACACTGTTGCCGCTGGTCAATCTATTGGAAAATCTGGCTCTACAGGAAACGTTAGCGGACCACACCTTCACTACGAAGTTCGTAAAGGAAAAAACAATCCAGTAGACCCTAAAACATATTTAGGAAGTAACAACTCTATTGGCATTGTGTCTGGAAGTACGGCAGTTGTTTCAGGAACTATTTTGGGAACGGGTAGTGAGCAAGATTGGGCAAAAACATTTCTTCAAAAACTAGGAAAGCCTGTAACTACAGCTAACGTTCAAGCCATGACAACCTGGATGGCGTATGAAGGCGGACAGTGGCATAACACTGCTCACTACAACCCTCTAAACACAACACAGCCAGCAGCGGGTGCTACCAATATGAATAGTGTGGGAGTTAAGTCTTACAAGAGCTGGGACCAGGGATTTCAAGCAACTATAGACACCATCAATAATGGTCGTTACGGAAACATTCTTGCTGCGTTGTCGAAGGGCAATGATACTGCTGGAGTACTAAAGGCAGTAAACCATTCTCCATGGGGAACCCACATTACAGGAGCAGGTGGCGGCGCAAGTGGCTATGGAGCTTCTATGCCTTCCACAAATGCGGGAAGTACAATTAACCACTTTAACATGCCAATCACTATTCAAAATGCATCTGATGAAGAAGCTGTTCGTCTTGCAAACAAAATTCAAAGCATTATTGAAAATAAACAGGCTATTACTATGAGCGGAAGTAGATAACCATGGCTGCACCTAAGTACCCTAAGACTTCTCCTCAAGGCACTCTTAAAGGAAAAGACCCACTACAAATAGCACAGCAAATTGCTGCAACACAGGGTGTGAAGGACGCTATCACTGCAAGTTTAGCCTCTCAACAAAAAAGCTTGACTAAAGCTCAAGATAGATTAGCTTCTATTAATACTGCCATGATTAACGCAAATAAAGCGGCTGCTGCAGACAAAGCTGCTATATCACAGCTGTTAAAGCAACCGCAATCAAGTGCACGAGATGCACAGATTGCAAAACTAAATGCTCAATACACTCAAGATAACAACTCTTATTTGTATTACAAAAAAGAGTATGATGCTCAAGCAGTAACTGTGGGGTCTATTCAAGATACTATTAATCACTTAAACAAAGAACTTGCTGCTGGAAAAATCTTTGCCCCACCTGCTAGTAGCAACGCCTCTCCTAAAGGAGGAGGAGCCAGCAAAGCTGATAACGGTGCTGGTTCTACCATAACCTATAAATACAACGCTCCGATGGTAACTTCTGCCTATCTAGGTAAGGGAATCCAGTCGCAAATGTTAGGTGTTCCTGGCTTAATTACTAGCCCTCAGTTTGACAGCTCAATTGCTCCGTGGTCAGATGGCAAAACTGCAAAAGGCGTTATCCGTATGAGCAAACACTTTGCAGACATTGCTCCAAAGCCAACCAACTCAAATGCTCCTGGAAGTACCAGTAGCCAAATTTACGACCCAAATCCTTACGGTTTGCGATTTCTGTATAACCCTACTTCTGTGTCTATGGCATGGGGAATTGTTGACAGCTTCTCTCCACAATTTGAATCCATGGGGTTAGATAAGGCGCAAAACGTAAGCGTTGGTTTGATGAAAAGCGCTATTACTTTTTCTCTTATGTTTAACCGTATTGGAGACATGGCGTATATTAATGCTAATGGATTTAAAAATCCATCAGACTTTTTATCTCAAGAAACAGCTTCAGCAATATCTCTATACGACAGCCTTCCAGGAGTAACTGCTGCCCCTATACCTACATCGCCTTACCCTTCTGATGTAGATGTTGAAGAACTCAAGCAAATCTACAAACGTGGAACTATGTATGACATGGAGTACTTGTTTAGAACAACAGGTGGTTACAGCAGTCAATACAAATCTACTTTAAATGGCAATACAGCGGATAAAGGTTGGTTACAACCAATTCCAGTCGAATTGCATCTTGGAGATGGATTACGCTATTTGGTTCGTGTTTCTTCTTTAGATTTACAGCATTTAGTATTTAATGAACGAATGGTTCCCGTTATTACTACTGTCAACATAACTTGTACAAGGTATTTTGATGGGCCAGAAATGTTTACTACCGTATCTACCAGCAGTACAACTGCTGGTCTTAGCTCTTCTGATGTTTTTGGTGCTGCTCAAACGTCAGCAACAACTGTGGTGAAGTAAGGATAATTATGGCAATTTATCTTGATAGTCGGTATGCGGATGGCCCTGTTTTTAAAGCTTGGGATGCTCGCAAAAATGAATACCACATTACAGTGTTTCGTCAATGGCCTTCGTATTCTTCTTCGTTTTTTATTTACGAGTGGGTGCAAGGTGACCGTTTAGATAATGTTTCTAACAAATTTTTGGGTAGCCCCGATTACTGGTGGCAGATATTGGATGTAAACCCAGAAATTAACGACCCAGTGAACATTGCTCCTGGAACAAAACTTAGGGTACCAAATGCGTGACCCTGAACGCCAAACCATTTACGGAAGTAAATACTCCATCACGTTTCCTGATTTTCCAGGAATGACTCGTTTACCTAGATACATTACTGTCCACCAACAAATGGGACATCATGACATTGTTGAGTTGTACTACCAAGCTTTAAGCCCATTTATGGTTAAGTCATTAAAAACAGGTGTTCCTGTTCAAATTAAATTTAGTAACGATAAAACAACGGGAACATTTCTTGGGTATGTGTCAGACGTCAAGTACCCAATTGCCCAAACCTTAGAGCGTCCCGCAACAATCACGTGCGTATCTTCTTCATACGTAATGAAAGAAAGAGCATCTAAAATTTGGACTAATCGTACAGCTCCTGAAATTGTGTCTGAGATAGGCAAGAAGTTTGGGTTTACGGTAAAAACAACTCCTCATAAAACACGGTTTAGTCAACAGTCTTTGGCTGGCCATTCCTATTGGGAAAAGATAAACGAGCTTGCTGCCCGTATAGGCTATGGTGTTAAAGTTATTGGAACTGAGCTGTACTTTCATCCAATTGACGTGATGATTGATGAATTTGTGTCTACTATTCCCATTCTTTCTTTTTCAGACCCTTTTATTAATTCTTACACAAATTACAACGGTCAAACACTTAATAAGTTTGAACCAAAAATGGGTGACTTTGTAGAAGCAGAAACCTATAACAGAACTACTAAAAACGTAGCTGGTGTGGACCCCATTACAGGTAAGTTGTATAAGGCACAATCGTCTCCCCACACAGTAGGAAAACAAGTTCGGCAATCAATTACTGCTCCTTTATTCTCAACAATAGAAACCTCTACAGTTGTTGGAAGCTCACAAATGGCACAAGATATGGCTGATGCAAAGGCACAGCTATCTCGGTTAGCTATACCCGCAAGTGGGGATGCCTTAGGTGACCCACGAATTTCTCCTTGGTCTACTATTCAAGTTAAGGGCACAGGAGATTCTTCAGATGGTTTTTGGGTAGTTAAATCTGCCGTTCATACTGTGCACTACGATGGACGGTACACAACCTCGTTTACCTGCGCTACAGACGGAACGGGCATGAACCAACCTTCAGCTACTCGTCCTTCTGGAGCAACGGCAGTACCTATTAGAAACGTTATTTCAGAGCTAACTAAACCCCAAACAAAACCTTCCTCCTATAAACTTGCAGCGGCTACAGCAATGGTTAGCCAATCCTTAACGGGATTTAACAAGGTTCCAAGAAGATGGGTAAGTCACAATGGCTAATGAAATCGCTATAGCGTTGCCTTTTTCTATTGACCCTTACGGAAAAGTTGCGTCTACACAGTCACAATCCAAAATTTGGGCAGATAGAGTTTTATCCATTATTGGTACAACCGTACGTGAAAGGGTAATGAACCCGTCTATAGGAACAATCATTCCTTATGCAATGTTTGAGTCTACAGACACAGCCACAGCTGAAGTCCAACAAGAAGTTGAATCAGCTTTTCGCCAACAACTGCCAGCTCTAAACTTAGACAATGTAGTGGTAACACTTGATTCATACACGGACACTATAAAAATACAAATTACATATGACCTACCTAACAACTTAAAAGTAACAACCAATCTTGGAATTATCAACATTTCAGGAACCAAGCCTTCGTATGAGGAGATATCGTGACCGTACAGCCATCGTCTATTCCAATTTCAGTAAACTACACAAGCCGAGATTACTACTCTCTTCGTGACGACCTTATTACTCGTGTCAAAGACCGCTTACCTAACTGGGCTGGAACAGATGAGGCAGATTTTGGAGTAGCTCTCATAGAAGCTTTTGCTTACTTGGGTGACTTGATTGCTTACTATGTAGACCGTAACGCAAATGAAAACTCTATCTACACAGCTACTCAGCGCAATAGCCTTCTTAACATTGCTCAAACATACGGCTATATCCCAGCAGGGTATCGTCAGTCATATGTTGAGCTTACCTTTACCAACTCATCGACTTCAGATGTAACTATCCCAGCAGGAACAGTGGTTTCTGGACAAGTAGTAACTAATGATGTTGTTCAGCCAGTCTACTTTACTACCGTTGCTGATGCGACTGTTCCTGCAAGTAGCTCGGACACAGTCGGTGCTGAAGAAGGACAAACAGTGCAGCAAGTCTCTGCAACTGCAGACCCAACATATGGAGAATTAATTGGTACTTCTGATGGTTCTCCTTCTTTAAGTTTTGTATTGGGCAACAACCCAGTTGTTGATGGAACAGTGAACGTGTATGTACAAGACGGTGATGTGTATACAAAGTGGACCCAAGTACAGCACTTGATTGACTATGGTCCATTAGACCTGGTGTACACTGTTTCTTACGATGAATATAACAATGTTTACGTTAACTTTGGTGACGGTGTAGCTGGAGCAATCCCTGTCATTTACTCCTCAGTTCGAGCCACATACATTGTCGGTGGGGGAGTTCTTGGCAACGTGTCTACAAATCTTTTGGATACTTTGGTATCTGTACCAGGATTGTCGGAATCACAACTAACTGCTTTGCAAGGAATTATCTCTGTTACCAATAACATTGTGGCTGTTGGCGGGTCTGACCCCGAATCTAACGACCAGATTCGTTATTCGGCACCTCTAACGTTACGTGCATCTAATCGTGCGGTTACTTTACAAGATTTTAACAACCTTGCCACCACAGTGAGCGGTGTAGGAATCGCTAATGCTGTGGCTTCAACATGGTCATCGGTCACCATTTACATCGCTCCTACTCGAAATGTCAACGACCCAGACCCACAGCCTGGCCTTGATAGCAACGGAAACCCAACACCAGAGTACAACTCATTGGCATCAGGAGTAACTACTTTCTTGTCAGACAAAACTCTTATTGGAACAACAATTACTGTTCAACCACCTACCTATGTAGACGCAATTGTTACTGTGTCGTATACCAAAAAGCCTCAGTACACAACTGCAGAAACTGAGTTGGCACTAAAAACAACAATTATTTCTACATTTGGATATACCAACTTAACATTTCAACAAACAATTACTCCACAAAATATTGAGTACTACCTTAACCAACTTCCGCAAATACAAAACGCACACATTACAGCGTTGTCTCGTTATGGGGGCTCAGGATTAAATACTCTTACTGGTGCTGCTAACGAAATCTTTAGATTCCAAGAATCAAACATCAACGTAGGTTCGTAATGTCTGACCCTGTAAAACGTCTACATGGTATTTACAGAGGAGTTGTCCAGGACAATAAAGACCCTCAAAGTCATCGCCGCATTCGTGTGTCTATTCCTCAAACAACAGGCAATGAGATTACGGATTGGGTATGGCCTGTAGAGCCATCCAGTGTTCATCTGGACGTTCCCTCAATAGGTCAAGGTGTGTGGGTGTCGTACAGCGGAGGCGACCCTGAATATCCTGTATGGCATGGAGTATTTGGCACGCATCAGGGTGCCAGTAAGCCAATTAAAATAAAGCCATTGAGCAACTCCACTTCGTTGACGGGTATCACTTCATACATTGTTGTGAACACATTGCCTGATGGAACTCAAGAGGTAGATTTAGTAGCGTCGTTGTTAGCAATGGCAAATAAGTTAGTAAATCTAGAAAGCCGTGTCCATACACTAGAGACGACTCCAGACGTAGACCCAAGGTAGTTCAGCAGGTAAACGGGAGGCAAAACCGAGAAAATAGACCGTTAGGTTTAGAAGGGAAGTTTGATGGCAACATACTACGGCGTCACCGCCTATTACCCAGGTCAGGTAAAGTCTGACTTTGGCACGCACATTAACTTTACCGAAACCATTATCGCCAACCATGTTAACGCTCTTCAGTCAGAAGTTACAGCGATTGAAAGCACGTTGGGCTCTGCCATTACTACAGGCTCTGGTTGGATTGGCTCCTTTGACCAAACCACCGTTAACTGGAATACCCTTAAGGACCGTATTGCCAACATCGAGTACGGAATTGGGACCATCCTTGGGGAAATCAACCCAGCAGGCGGTGCATCAGGGCAAGTATTGACCAAAAACTCGTCTAGTGATTATGACTACTCATGGCAGACGATTAATGCGCTTCCTTCGTTCACAGGAAACGCTGGAAAGTATTTAACCAACAATGGCTCTACTGCATCATGGGCAACAGTCGAGGCGACTATCAACCCATTATTTCTTATTGGAGCGTAAGGTATAGTCCATGGCTAACTACGGCGTTGGAGTATACGGTGCATCGACCTATGGTCAAACGGCAAAAATTGGCTACTCAGTTAGCCCGATGTCCATTACAACTATTAACTTTTCTGAAGTGTATGTCTATTGGCAAATACCAACAGGAACATATTCCAAGGTTCGATTAGTTCGTAACCAAAACAGCTACCCAGAACATTCAGAAGACGGCGTAATCATCTATGAAGACACTGCCATGAATAGAACAGTTTTTAGAGACGGTGAAGACAACGTTAACTCTATTGCTATTGTTTCTGGTAAGCCTATTTATTACACCATGTTTTTGTTTACACAAGATTTAGTATGGGTAAACGCAGGTTCTGCGGGTGCAATTGTTGCTGCTGACCATAATTTGCAAAATACTTTTATGAACATGCTGCCACGTGTCTTTACCAGCAAAGAACAAAGTCCATTAGCAGAAATTGATACAACCTCTCCATTGTATTTAATGATGGACGGGTTTACGTTTACCATGGAAGATTTTGTTACTCGTCTTGATTTGCTTAATCCTGACCACACACGCATATCTACTCCTGCTGAAATTTTGCCGTTAGAGCAAGTACATGTTGGATTAGACCCAGAGCCTGGAATCCCTGTTAAAAATCAAAAGCAACTTATTCGTGAAGCAATTTACATGTACACCAACAAGGGAACACCATCAGGACTAACGACTTACATTGAGTCATTGACGGGCTATTACCCACAGATAACTGTCTCCCCTAATCTTTTGTTAAATGTTCAAGATTCAACGTTCTACCAAGCAATAGGTAACTGGCAAGCAACAGCGGGCACTCTTTCTTCTACGGAAGAACTGACCCCTACATCAAATGCAAATGCCATCGATGAAAATTACACGTGCAAAATCGTAGCTTCAGGTGCTGGCTCTATGACGTTAGGAATGGATTCGCCCATTCTAAAGGGAGTCCCTATTACTCCTGGACAACAGTACGTATTGTCTGCACAGATAAAGTCTCCTACTAGCGCTGGAACTATAACGCCATCAATTGTTTTGTATGATGGAAAAGGTAACGCCATCGGTTCCCCTATTGTTGGAAGTTCTACTTCAGCTAACAACACTTGGAAGAGCATATCCGTTACGGCAACGGCGCCTTTGTTTGTATCCGACTCAGTTCAATCGGCAACAGGTAATGGCACAACTACTGTTTATACAACCTTTGATAATCACAAATTTGTTGTTGGAGACACCGTTACTGTTACAGGCTTTGCCACGTCAGCCGCAAATACCTCATCAGCAACTATTACTGCGGTTACTACAAGTACCTTTAGTATTTCCAGTTCTTTCTCTGGCTCTACTGCTAACACTGAAGTAGGAAATGCAGTCAACCATAACACCAGCGCATTTTATGCGGGGTTAAAGTTCGCATGGTCTGCGTCAGGGACTTATTACGTTGACATGGTCTGCTTACAGCAAGGCTCTACACCAGCGTATGACGAAGCTCGTGCTCTTACTATCTTTGTCAATCCTAACAAAACAAACTTAATCAACAATCCATCTTTCGAACAAAACGTTACAGATGGTTGGACAAAGACTGGCGCAGTCACTGTTACCCAAGATACAGATATTGACCCGCAAGTGTATGCAGGCTCTAATAGTGCCAAGCTCGTTGCCACAGGTGCCTGGTCGTTTACCTCCAACACTGGAGCAATAAACAAAGGTCAGTACTACACCGCCTCTGCTGAAGTGAAGGGCACTGGTACGGTTACCATGACCATAACAGCAGGTTCTGACGTTCAGACATTTACCATTCCTGCCAGCTCAACATGGGGTCGTTATGCGGCAACGATGATTGTTCCTGTCGACTCCACTGCTACAGGAATCAACGTGTCTTTCTCAGGGGCAGCGGGAACATTCCACATTGACACCGTTCAACTTGAACAGTCCTTCAAGGCAACAGAGTACTTTGACGGATACCTGCCCGAAGCCTATGGCGCTGTATGGACGGGAACTCCAAACAACTCTCCATCAGTCATTTACTTGAGCAAGCCAATCAAAATGTTTAGATTGGGCAACACGCTCAATGACTGGGTTCCCAAGGGCACTTTTTGGCGAATCAAGTCTTACGCTGGCTTGGAGTACACCAACCTTTCGGTATAAGATGCTGGGATGACATCCCTACTCATCGCCGTTCTTATATCAGCACCAGCAGTTACTTACGTCATTGAACTGATTGAGCTTGTTACGTTTGGATTTTTTGGCGTATCGACTCTCAACAAATACCTTGCATTGCCATTGAGCGCTGGAGCGCTGTGGTTGATGCACGTGCGTGACCTTAAGTTGATTGTTGCATCGCCCGCAGCAACGTTGGTTGCCATCATGATTAGTCGCTACCTCAATAAGCCAACTGTTGCCCAGATGCCACGTTTGCGTAGCTTGTAATGAAGCAGATAATCGTCATCTCATATCAGCAAGACGTCGACGTATCCGATGGTCTGTCACAACTTCTTGCCAAGTACCCAAAAGCAAAAGTCTTATTACCTCTTGAGGACTACACGCTCTTTGCTAAAAGTGCCCTCAAAGTAATCCTTGAACGAAACGCCAAGTTTCATCTTTTCTTTTCAGATGATGCACAAGCAGTGATGAACTCAGGACTCAATGTTGAGGACATGACGTTCTGCTCTAATCCCAACCGTGAGGTCATGCAACACGTGCACCCCTATGACGTGCTCGCTCTTGTATGGGACGACAGCACCGATGCCCACATCACCCTGCACACGCTGGAAGATTTTGGTTTAGAGTCATGGGACATCAGCAATGGCTTGGACATCATCGAGATTGATGACTCGGATGAGACAGCCGATGAGCTCTTTGAAGCTGTACAGGACAGCATGGCTGCCTTTGTGGATAACCTGTCCGCCTATGTGGTCACCACGGTCTTAGACGCCCTAACCCAGAGCGTTAACAACCATATCGACGAGTTCGAGCGCCGCAAAGACCTCCCGCCCACCGACGACTTGGAGTAGGCTCCCACCCGTGGAAATTCCTCAGAGTGCCTTTTTAGCCAACCTCACCGATTATCAGTTTCGTTTGCTGGCTGTTTTGTGCCACAAATCGGGCTCTGAAGGCCGTTTTAAGGGCTCTCTAGCCGAGTTGGGTACATCGACTGGCAACGTTAGCGAGAAGACGGTCAGGAGAGGCTTGAAAGGCTTGGAGGAGGCGCAGTTCATCAAGCGCATCCCGACCAAGCGAGCCAATGGCTATCGGGGAATGGACATCTACGAGATGATGGACAAAAATGTCCAACAAGTTCCTGAGATTGTGGACAAAAATGTCCACGCCTCACGTGGCTATAAGTCACGTAGCAGTATGGCTAATAAGCTATTAGTACCTAATAGCCATAATAGTAATCAATTAAAAGAATCTAAAACCGAAGGTTTTACAAAGGAGATAATCATCCCTATGAGAAAATGGGAAGATGATGGAGACGATTTGGCGGGCTTTGGCCTCGTGGAAGAACGAGACGCCCCGCAACCCAAGATTAGAAAGTCCGACCCCAAGACTCGGGGCAAACGACCTGAGCACGAGTGGACAGCACTTGATGTCGCATCTGAGTTTAGTTTCCGAGTTGGTCGCAAGTACCCGCTCCTTCCAGGAACCGTCAACGTCAGACAGCTTGCAGGAGCACTCTCCAAGTTCAGAAAGCAATACGACACCAACGCTCTGATTGAGTTAGAGTTGCTGCGCCTGTTCATGGCGGATGAGCGCAACTTCAAAAACGTGGGCGATGAAGCCCCGTTGTTGTACAAGTTGTACCTTGCATCGTTTAAAACAAAGATTAATCAGGCACGAGAGAACCTCGGTTTGAAGAAGATAAACGCTGTCCTCGAACCTGTGGTTAAGATGGGCACACTCGTTGCTAGTGATGGTTTGGTCTTCCAGAACACCATAGCGGGACGAGCTCAATTGGAACGTTATGAGAAGAAGCTAAAGGAGGCGCAAGCGTGAGAGAAATCTTCGGTTATCTTTTGGTAGTGTTGGCAACAGCATCAGCGATGCATCTGATTAAAGGAGGAAGCAAGTGGCTAAGAAAGTAAGCAGCAGTGTTTCAGTAGAAGCACGTAAGAACATCGAAAAGGGTGGCGCATGGTTAGCCACGTTTACTCTTCGCAATGAAGACACTGTGGAAGTTGTGTATACAGCCACTACTGCATGGACAAACGCCAATGCATGCAAGCGCTGGCTAAAGTCGCAAGTGCAAGAGCGCACCACACGCAAGACCATCAAGTTTGAAACTGTTGCCACAGATGCCAACGACAAGGCAACTGTCATCGTCGGGTCGTTGTTCTTCAAGTCATGAAGTTTGATTGGGATAATCCCATAAAGCGTGAACACCCCAATTGGTTTCTCCGTCATTACGGAAACCTCATGGGTCGCATTGCTCATTTCTGTTTGAAACGAGCTGAAGATTATCAAACTGTTTGGGAAATTCCTATGGAAGACGAAGACGAGATGTGGGACCGCAATAACGACATCGATTGGGAGAAGCTTCAGTTTGAATACAAGCGCTGGAAAGATGACCACTGATGTATGACATCAACACGCTCTCTCCTTTGAAGAAACACTGGTTACTACGTACCTCGAACATTCCTCGACGCTTTTTAGGCATGGAGCCAAGCGATATTGCCGAAAAGACTGGCTCGTTTTCTCCTCATGTGCAGAACTGGATTGACACTGTTCTAGAGGGCAAAATCATCAAAGGCATTGGAAACATTGGTGTTACTGGTATCGGGTTGCTCTTTGATGGAGCGCCAGGAATCGGCAAGACCACAACTGCTGTCGTTGCTGCGATGGAAGTTGTGCGACACATGCCTGAAGATGAGCTTCTTGCTGCCAAGCTTTTGCAAATGAAGGAATCTGATTACGGGCTAGGTGCACGAGTGGTGTATTACTTAACCTATCCAGAATTTTTGTCTAGAAAAAAGTCAACCTTCGACGCTGACCCCGAAACGAAGAGAGACATGACTTATGAGTTGGATGGTCTTCACGGGCGGTCGAAGTTTGACTGGCTTAATGTTCGCATACTTGTTATTGATGATTTGGGTAAAGAATACGGCTCAAAATATGATGACACTTCTTTCGATGAGATTCTTCGATTACGGTACGATAAGGGATTGCCTACCATCGTGACAACAAACGTTCGGTTAGAAGATTGGGAAGCTCAGTACAAGGAAGCCATGGCGAGTTTCGCAGGCGAAGCGTTTAATCGAGTGCCTATCATTGGTACTGACTTGCGAGGCGCATGATGAGAGGAAAGCAAATGGCATCCCCTTGGAGAACTATCCAAGTGTTCATCTCGTCGCAAGCTGCTGGCATTTTTGAGGTAGAAGTTGATACGCAATCCAAAGCATTGCGATGCAACTGTCCAGTATGGAACAAGCGCCAATCTTGCAAACATACTAAGTTCGTCAGTCAAAAGATGATGCTCAATCATGGTCATTACTCCATCACCGTGGGTGAAGAGGTAGACGAAGACATTGACGTTGAAGACCCCAAGAAATTTAGAGAGTACGTACTAAAGTACGCTAAGGTAGAGGTACTGTGAAAGGCGGGGACATTTCCAATGTCTCCTCTCCGCAAGTTATCGCCACTACTACGCTCGTAGTGTCTTTAAAAGAGGTCGAAGAAAGAAAACTTTTGTCACGCAAAGTAACGCATGTTCTGGGTGAGATAAACATGCTGGCAGCAAACAAGCTGTGGCTATTGTCTAACGAGTATGGTTTATCGTTAGAGCTTGCTGGATTTGCAGACCAAGGTTGGACAGAAGAACTTCTTGATAAAGCCTTTGAGCGGTTAGAGCGTCGAGTAGTCAACCCATTTAACTATTGGGAACTATACGAAGATGTGGATGAGTTAGTAGGAATGCTTCCTTATCGACCCAACCTCAAGGCGGTCATTGACGTTCCAGGGCAAGTGGCACGATACGGTTCAGCAGGAGTAGAGTTAGACAACATATAAGGGGGAGCAGTGGCGGCAGATAACGAACACCGTTTAGTTAGCAAGGTAATTCGTGACAGGGACATCATTCCCGCCATTCAGCGTGGTGTAAACGACACGTGGTTCCTTGATGACGATAACCGCAAGGTGTGGGCATTTGTCCGTAAGCATTACAGCGATTACAGCGAAGTCCCTACGGGCGTCACCGTTCTTGACCATTACCCTAATTACAAGATTCTTGATGTTGAAGACAGCATCGAATACCTGCTCGACACGATGGTTGCCTTTCGTCGTCGCTTACTTACTCGTCAGGGACTAGAAGCATCAATTGAGCAACTGCAGGCACAAGACCATGAAGCTGCGTTGTTGCAGATGGAAGCCACTGTTTCTCGAGTTAACGCCCAAGGAGTTATTGGCACCAACGAGGTAGACCTCACCAAGAACGTTGAAGAGCGCTACAAAGAGTATCAAGCCATACAGAACCAACAGTTCCTTGGCATACCTACAGGATTTGAAAAGATTGATGAAGCCACCGCAGGATTACAAGGCGGTCAACTTGTAACGGTTATTGCTCCGCCAAAGACAGGTAAGTCGCAGATTGCGTTGCAGATGGCTATCAACGTGCACGCTCAAGGCAAGATTCCTATGTTCCAGTCCTTTGAGATGAACAACCACGAACAACAGCAACGCCATGACGCTATGCGTGCCCACATTTCCCACAGCCGTTATCGCCGTGGAAAGCTAAGCCCAACAGAAGAGACTCGCTTAATTGACATGCTCAATGGCATGGAAACTATGCACCCATTCCACCTTGTCGATGCAGTCAGCGGAATTACCGTCTCAGCATTGTCTGCAAAGATAGAGCAGACCAAGCCAGACATTGTCTTTGTTGATGGTGTGTATTTGATGTTGGATGAAATTACTGGCGAGATGAACACGCCACAAGCGATTACTAACATTACTCGTGCCCTCAAAAGACTTGCACAAAAGACAGGTTTGCCTATCGTCATTACCACTCAGACGTTGTTGTGGAAGATGCGAGCAGGCAAAGTAACAGCAGACTCCATCGGTTACTCATCCTCATTCTTCCAAGACTCGGATGTTATCTTGGGTTTAGAACCTGTTGAAGAAAACGAAGAAGTGCGAAAGCTAAAGATTGTTGCAAGCCGTAACTGCCCTCCTAGCGAAACTGCATTGACATGGAATTGGGAAACTGGTTGCTTCCATGATGAGAACTTCATGACAAAGTGCAAGCACTGTATGGATTGGTTGAACCGATAGTGGATGTTGAAAAGGTTCTTCTTAACCTAGACCTCAAGCTGTACTCGCAACGTGGCGCTGAGGTGTTGGGGTTATGCCCAATGCACAAACAGCGTGTGGGCAAAGATGACCACAACCCATCATGGTGGATTAACTCAGAGACTGGTGCCCACATTTGTTTTTCGTGTGGGTACAAGGGAAATATCTACACTCTCGTCAAAGATGTTCTAGGACTTAGCTTAAACGACGCTAAAGCGTTCATTGCAGACAAGGCAGAGGTTCCCGTTGATGCGCTCATGAAGCGTCTGCACGAGTTACCTCAATATGTTGTTCCAGAACAGACCATAGCCATGTCCGAAGCTCGCCTTGCCGTGTATGGAGAGCCACCCGCTATTGAGTTAAAGAAGCGGTTTATTACTGCAGAAACAGCAAGCAAGTGTGGAGTGCTGTGGGATTTCAAAATGAGCGCTTGGATACTGCCTATTCGTAGTCCAGAAGATTTCTCGTTGTGGGGTTGGCAAGAGAAAGGTGCTACGGGACGGTACTTCCGTAATCAACCTGCAGGAGTAAAGAAGTCCCGCACTGTTTTTAACGTACAGAATTTGCAAGAAGAATTACTTATCGTTGTTGAGTCACCGTTAGATTCTGTTCGTCTAACAGGTTTGGGATACAACTCCGTCTCTACATTTGGCGCCATGCCTAGCGATGAGCAAGTCAAGATTATGCGCCGAGCACCTCGAGTCCTAGCTGCTTTTGACAATGACGAGGCAGGAAAGAAGGCGTCAGAAGCCATTCGAGTATCTGCAAAAAAGTATGGAATTGAATTATCGTTCTTTAATTACGAAGGAATAGACGCCAAGGACGTTGGCGACATGACTCAGGCTGAGATTCAACGAGGAGTTGAGACTGCCAAAGATATGATTTTCGGCAAGGCTGCCTACCTATGATGGACTTAC
>Ga0208382_1000142_pt1 | contig 26102 bp, 35 predicted proteins | sample CryBogCBE28Sep08_FD_184582 | JGI IMG/M metagenome (GOLD analysis project Ga0208382, IMG submission 184582) | Freshwater microbial communities from Crystal Bog, Wisconsin, USA - CBE28Sep08 (SPAdes) | ecosystem: Environmental > Aquatic > Freshwater > Lake | place: Crystal Bog, Wisconsin, USA...
CGCTAGGTTAGCCAACACCAGACAAATAAATAAGAAATCCGGTAATCGAATACCCAACTTAGACGGCTGTATTTTTTTGCTCAAAATAATCTCCAAAAATCTCTATCTCAATCATCGGCTATTCTGCCGATTTTAATTCCTGTATATTTAACGTCATACCAGCAAGTTTTTTATCTTCAGGAACGGCAATGTTATTTCAAACAATACTTCAAGCTCTTTTAAGAAAAAAAAGGAGTGTAGAAGTGCGCCCTAAAAAAGAACTATCGCCCATGGCTCATAACATCTTACAAAAACTTGCTGATCTTCACAAAACCAAAGCAGAAGATCAGGCCACTATAAATCCTGCAGACAAGTCGCAAAATAAATAAGCTTTATCTTTCAAACTACTTACAAACAACCCCTTGAACGCTTGACTCTAAAGTCGACGCGTCAATCGCCATAACTTCGGACTTGCTTTTTTCAGAGTAAACCTCAGCCAATGTTTTTGACTTAGCATCAAAAAATAAATAGGACATCCTGTAATAGAAGTAAGATTTGGCATCACAATCCATGGCGCCACTCGCGCTCACTAGATTAAATAATTTACCGCTCGGTGAAATCTGATCGTTATTAAAGTGAGTCGAAACAGTAAACCAGGTATAAGGACCGTCTACCTTACCCCAGCCTGATAACAAGTATTGAGTTGTTAAGGTATTTTTAGCAAGGATAAGATCTTTATCATTCGCAGCTGCATGTGCCTTTCCTGCAGGAGCAGAATGATTTGACTTTTCTTTGACTGAGTGTGATTGCTCTGGCGATGAATTCGCATGAGCAAAACCAGTCTGCAAGAGTACTGTCACACAAAAAAATATGGGTGCCAGAGCTTTGCTCGACAAATGAATGTTCACCTGCTGCCCTCCACCTTTTGAAAGCCATTCCATTTCTCAAATGCTGGGGGAATTGGGCTGCCTTCAACAAGGCCATAATAAATAGGTTTGCCATCCTCTGTAATGGCAGCGTAGACTTTTCCAAGAGTAGGATCAATTACAAAGGCAGCTTGAGTACTTAGACAATCCTCACTTGCACAGCCAACACCAAGAATTTGTGGCCCCACATAAACCATCTGCTTACTTTTTCCTATCGCGGTAAGAAGGGCTGAGTAATCCTCGCCCATTAAGATTTCAAAAGTGGTTTTTCCATTGCCGGCCTGAATAAATCCTAGGGAAGAAGTCCCCACCATGAGGGGCGCATAAGTTGCTAGATGCCGACTTAAAACTGCAAACCTTTTTTGCTCTTGAGCTTGCAACTCTGCATGGTGCGCATTTTCATCTAACTCGGACTTGTATTCCCAGCCTTTAAACCCAAAATAGGAGATCACCCCAAGAAGAATGAGGGCAGCAAGGAGCTTTAGCAACTTACTGCCAAGCGAGCCAATGCTCATAAAAAGTGTTTTTAGACTTAAATCCATACTACCGTTCGGCTATTAATTGTTGGGATTCTAGCGAGATTAAAACTTAAGCACCACTATATATTAAATTTCAGCCCAAAATAGCTCACTCAATATGGGCCACACAAGGGTAAAAATAAGAATGGTCGATTTTAAGCGCTTACTCATCCCAAAATGCCCCCTAGCCAACATCCGCAAACTCATAAAAGCCACTAATAAAGCACTGCAGTGAAGAGTTCTTGCGGATCATGAAAGATTTGTAATAATCGAGCAATAGGGGCGATACTTTCACCTCGCTTGGTATTACTGCATTTATATCCAACTTGGAGATGTGATGGGCAATCTTGATGACGCAATTAAGGAGCTAAAGGAAATTAACGCTCATTTAGCCGTTATTAGCGCTAACCTTAATCAAAGAGACAAAAAGTCTGACGAAAGTCTCAATGTCATTAGAAAAGACTTATGGAATATCAAAAATGTTGTAGCGGACGAAAATATTCAGAATAAAATTGTCCAAAGGGGAGTGGAAAGAGCTCTTGCTAAATTAACGGCGTATCTAGCTATTTCAGGCCTAATGCTTTACGTTGTTACGAAGTTCTTATTGCTCTCTTAAAATCAATTTAATCCTCCTGCGATAGAAAATTATGACGCCTGAAGAAATTGACCGCCAAAAACGATATCTGCATATCTCCAAGCTTTTGCACACAGCAAGTAAGTCATATGAGAATGCTTCGCTAGGTATTATTCAAGGAAATGCTGAGGTTGAGATTTATAAGCAAGTGAAAGATGCCAATGAGCTTATTGAGCTTATTTATGATGAATGCCTCCCCCCACGCCGCTCAACTCCACTGCCAAGCATCCCCAAAAAACGTGATTACACTATCCTCAAAATTATTGGAATTGCCGGAATAGTGTTGGGTTGCTTATATGCTTTTGTTGTGCTTGGACCTACCGGAGACCTCAGTAAGACCTGGAAAACCGAAGACCTTCAAAAAAACGTAGCCTATCCTAAATAAATGAGCTCTTGTAGGGATGATTCATTTGCATCCCTATTATTTAGCAAATAGATCTACCCCCAAAATCTCAACGGAGTAGTCGACTTTTCCAAATAATGTATTAAAAAGGGTGGGATTCTTAGTTTGGTTCACCACTTGATACCGAACAAGGTAACTTAACTTGCTGGTAACTAATTTTGTCTGACAAGATCTTACCGTCTTTTCACCCGCTAACTCAGCAATCTGATTAAATGCAACTGTTGTGGCGCCATTAATTAATTGGTCATTGCCGCGTATGCTTTGGTTAAGCATAATTTGCACATTCTCATCACTGCATTTTGGTAAATCGCGGTGAAAATAACTGTACAAAGTAGCGCCAAATATTGCCAGTAGAATAAAAATGAGGAGCGCAAGCATAGGAATTTTATTTCTAAAAGAGTCTTCAGCCATCGCTTCTTTAAGATGATGTATCTGCTCTTCTGGAATGTGATTAGTCATCCTAGATTACTGGCTTTCTGCCTTGACCATCGGCAACACATTCATCGTGACATCTTCGGTATTTCCTTGATCCTCTGAAGCTTGCACCAAAATGCCATCTTCAAGTAAGCACTTTAATGTGCCATTTACTTTTGCGTCTGGATGTACATTGAGCTGCCCGTAAGTCACATCCCCTAAAACAATGGCGCCCGGATAAATCTCAACCCGCCCACTTGCAAATACAGAACCTTCTATTCTGCCAACAATCACTGCATGGGATGTATGAATATCCCCCTCTAAGAATCCAGAACGCCCAATCACCACAGTTGATTCAGTTGACTCAGGTAACTGGGGATGCTCCTCAAAAATATCTCCAATCAGATGGCCAGATAGCAAGAGATTTCCCAAATGCGAAAAGTTTCCCACAATAACTGAGCCCTCCCCAATGGTGCTGGAGTAGGTCAACTGTAGGTCTGATAATGGCGCTTTTTTAGTAAATTCAAACATGTATTTTTACCCTCAAGAAACGGCTCGCCGCATAAAAAATTATTGCAATGCAATCTCTACTAGTTTGATCTGCTTGCTTCCTGCAACTGCAGGGCGAACGCGCCATCCCTGAAAAAACATTTCAACATTATCCAAGTCTTGCGTCATGATGACAAATGGGGGCGTGCCTTTAAATGACTGCGCTGTGTTTGCGTCTATATTTGCAATCGTTTGCTTGCCTGAGCCATCAGTCACACAAACGACCTGTTTGACTAGCATCTTAATATTGACCACATCTCCTGGCTTAGAGGGATTTACTGCTTGATAACTTTGAATCTGCGTATCGGGTTTGTAAGGACAATTAGTCGACGAAACCGGCAATGCTACAACTAAAGGCGCAGCGGGATTCAACTCTTTAGCTGGTACTTCTTTGACGTTTTGGGTTGATACGTCCTTAGCAGATGGTTCTTCAGGCTCTTTTGTGTCCAGAGGAGTCTGCATGCTGACTTCGATTTTATTGTCAGGCTTTTCAAACAAATTGGACAGCCTTCCAATCACATCTCCTTTGGTACCTAGGCCATAGACCCCTACGACTGCCAATGCTCCAATGAGCACAAAAATCCGAGCCTTTGAACTCGAAGGTGAGTTCCCATGAGAGTTTTCATGTACAACTCCGCCCACCTTTTCCACTAGGACCTCTTGCCATTTCACTTTCTCTAGGCTAGCTGAGTTTTCCAAATGACTATCGTGGACTACCCCTTTCATAGAATCGAGCTGTTGTGAGTGCGGTACTTTTTCTGATCCCAATGTTGATGACTGAGAAATCTGATCCTCTGCAATGATTTCTTCATCGGCTTCTTCTGGCTTTTCTAGAACTGGAAGCGGAGGCTCCAAAAGAAAGTCGGACTCATTTAAGCCAAGATAGGCTCCCACTTTTTGCGCAGTACGCAACTTTAAGTTATGACTATAAAAAGAAGTTATGCCGCCATCCTCTAGCTCTAGAATCATTTTTGTAGAAAGGCAGCATATGCTTGCTAGCTCAGCTCTTTCAAGACCTTTAGCCTGACGAGCCTTCTGTAAAGCGGATCCTATAATTTCTGTCATAGAAGCATTTCGCGTTAAATTTATAATTTAATATTGCATTGCAACAATTAAAATGTTGTCGCTGATTAAGCGCTTAATTGTTGAGTGTATTTATACCCTTATAACTTGATAGTATCAAACATTAGAAAAGTTCATTATTTGATAAAAATCCACCTCTACAGCCTCGGCTTTTAGCCGAAATAACACTGTTAAAATAACAATGTAGATGGCAACTCAATATACAAATCAATCCATTAAATGCAGATAATTTGGATTTCTGGCTCCACCTCCAAAATGAAGCAAGTCAAAATTACGGGCGGGACCGTAGTGAAGATAGCTATCCTTTCATTTAGCCTATTTGTCTTGATAGGTATTGGAATCCATTTTTTAGGCTTTAGAGTTGCCATTCGTTTCAGCCCAGAAATGGCTAAAGATATGGGTGGGGTGATCACTAGACAGGAGATGAGTCAGCTTGAGACGATTTATCGGGAAAAACTCGACAAACTTCAGCAACAATTGCCCCAAATTGAGGCAAAAGTGAATGACTTGAAAACCCTTAAAGATCAATTTTCGGAACTTGCAACCCCAACCCCAGTGAAAAATAAATCCATCCAAGATAACTAGGTATTTAAATCTAGCCAGTAATTTGCAAAAACATCGGGGATTATTGTTATATGATGCTCTTATATTAATAACCAAGGAATTCAAAAATGGCCGATAGTAATCCAAAGGGATCATTGTTTGTTGGTGAAGGCGTCATCGTAAAAGGCACTTTTGAAGTCCCAGAAATGGCTGTGGTTGCCGGTCTTGTTGAGGGTGAATTGAATACCAAAGAAGTGCTGGTTGATACAACCGGTATTGTCAATGGCAGAATTAATGCCGAATTAGTTGAGATTCGCGGTGAAGTTACACAAGGCCTTCATGTAACGAACCATCTTAATATTCGCTCAAGCGCGAAAATTACTGGATTAACTCAATATGCTGAAATGAGCGTTGAAAAAGGTGCTAAGTTAAGCGGTGAGTTAAGGGTTATTGATAGCGTTAGCCATCAGAGTCCTGCGCCGACATATAACAACGCAAACAATGCCGATGATGAGTAAATGATTTCATTCAAATAAAAAAGAGCGCCTTTGCGCTCTTTTTTATTTATTCAAACGAACAAACTATTTACTTTTGATTTTTGACCAATTAGCCTGAAATATTGCCGCAGAATCAATTTGACCATCTGGCTCCTCGCCATTTCTGGAAATCATCAAGCCATTTAACTTGGCCCCATGCTCGATCCCGAGCTGACCATATGTGATATCGCCTCTTACTTCGGCGCCCTCATGAAGCTCAACGCGCTCAGTTGCATAGACATTCCCCTCAACACGTCCTGCAATTAGCACTCGAAATGCATAAATATCCCCCTGGACAAATCCAGAACGTCCAAGCGCAATACTGACATCCTTACCTTGGCGCGCTTCAATATTGCCAATAATGCGACCATCAATGCGCATGCTTTCATTAGCAACAAGTCGGCCATGCACCTCAGTGGCTGGCCCAACAATAGTCTCAAAGGATTCCATTGTGGGTTGCAAAAACTTAATAGACTGTGACTTTTTGAATAACATGATTTATATCCTTATGACCACCATAACCTATCGGAGCAATAGAATGGGGTACCCAGCGAACTTTCCCCATATTTTATCGACTATTGGTTTAATTTTCACTAAATGAGTATAGATCGCTAGAAATTGGCTTGTAATTGAGTTTATTAATCATCACCAATGCTTAAGTTAGTAATGACTAATTTAATCTCGGGGATATAACAGGAAAAGAACTGTAAGACAAACTCAATCCAGAATATGCCGCATTTAGTCTAATTGCTAAGAGTCTGAATATCCGCTAATGGTATCAAAGCACTTTAAACTGGATCTTCTTCGACGACAGCCCATGTGCTGTCGCCTAGTTTTTTGACGGCCATAGAGTAAACCCAGTTATTCGGGATCCCACAACTCCAATCCTTGGGACCATTCTGAATGAGGATATTCACGGCATTGCGCTCGTCATAATACAAATGATAGATCTTCCCATGAATGGGATTAAAGCCAAACTTAGCACTGTGAACCATCTCAGTTGCGTCCAGTCTTGCCTGTAAGGCTCTAGCTTGTCGCATCAATACTTCAGCCTGCTCCATAATGCGATCATATTCAAGCTTGGCATTTTGGCGCGCCACATTTACTGCCTTATCTTTCTCTTCAACCACTTTAATGGGCGCAAATACCGGAGCACTCACTTCCATAGGGTATTCAATAGCAGCGTGTCTTGCTGGATCCGTATCTTCTATTCTCACAAAAACTCCCAATAATGCTTAATGAATATTCTATTGCTCAGCGCTTATAAAAGCTCAGAGTTACTTCACCGAGATCAATCCCAAACTTGCTCATCTTGGCCTTGTTCAACATGACTTTTGGCGTGACCAAATACATCCAGTCGTTAAATTGCACATGATAAATAGTACCGTCCACTGGTAGGGCCAAGGTGTAGGCCCAATTGAGCGCATTGCCGGCAGAGTCACCGAGCGCTTCACCCACCACATCATCAGCCCTACCCACATACTTGCCTGGGGATATTTCCGTTAATGTCCAGATGCGCTGTTGTTTAGTGCCATCAGAGTAATCAAAACTCTCATCTAAGGTGCCAACTTTCTTGCCATCAATCACTTGCCAATTGGCCTTAATCAATACGGTAAATCTTTTCTTCACTACACCGCTACGATCCGTAAAAATTCCATAAGCATCGATTGTTCCCGAAAAGTATTCACTCAAATCTAAGGTGGGTTTCTCATTGGCGTACTGAGATACATTTGGGCTAGAGCATGCCAATAACAATAAGCTAAAAAATACGACGGGAGCGAGCTTTAACATAAAAGATTTCATAAACTAACAAGCCTCATTAAATAGCGGTGGTGGGCAACTCTGACCAAGCAATTCTGTACGCAACTTTGGCGCACTGGTTTTTGGATCCAACCAGATACCAAAAAAGGCTTTGGAGAAATCGGCCCCTGGAATTTGCGCAATTTGCTTGCCATCATGAAAAAAAATGGTACCTTGCTTAGGTAAGAAGACGGCAGTTAAGCTCTGACCAGATTCCACATTCGGCAAGAATGTCGCTAACTGCTTACCCCAACTGACTGCCTGAACCTCGGGCACGCCAATTCTTTTCATTTCATCTACGGTTCTATTGGCAATCGAGTTGCCGCTAAATGATTTTTGATAACGTAATTCAAGAGCAAACTCACCAGAGATAGCATTGGCACCGCGATAGAAAGAGGCGTCATAAATGTGCAAGCCCCACCAGGTGAGTTTTCCACTACCTTGAAGTCTGCTTGGATTAAGAGCCTCATTCATATACGTTGCATCATGCGCAAAGCCAGCTGAAGTCAGCAAGAGACTTGCTGCAAAAAGACTTAATACACATTGGAAGGCTTTCATACCCCCACCTTCTGAGCTCTTGCTTTAACCAGTCTTAATGCGCTTGGTCCAAAGACCCTAGAAATGGTATGCCTATTTTTAGCAAAAAATTGATAGCTGACCCTCAGGATAGGCTGTAAAGCGGGCCTTGAAAACATCCAAGCTAAGAATGGCAAGTTCGCTCGTTGATAAGCCTCGGAGAAAACAGTTACTCCATGGATCAAGGTTCCATCCGCATATTGCCCATACATAGCCGCTAAAGCCTGCTCACAGGAAACACCCACTGCTTGCGGATCGTATCGCTCTGAATTGATATCGATAAAGTCCAGTAAGCTTGCCTCGTTTCGTCCAGATAAAAACAAAATTTCGGCCTGACACAAAGGACATGCGCCATCGTAAAAAAGAGTGAGTCTTTGCCATTTGCTCGTCATCAAGCAAGTGTAAGACTTATTCAATAAACTAGCTGAGAGCACTCACACTATTCCAATGGCCCCATGACACTACTACCACCCTCCTTTCGCGCCTTGGTTATCGGCTCTTCAGGAGCCATTGGATCTGCCTTTGTGGAGATACTACAATCTGACGCAGCTTGCACAGAAGTGGTTGGTACCCATCGTAGTTCTGAATACCGCATCGACTATCAACACCCAGCTACCATTGAAACGGCCGCCAAAGAACTCGCCTTAGGTGGGCCTTTTCAGCTCATTATTAATACGATTGGCGTACTGCACAGCAAAGACTGGATGCCGGAAAAGAAATTGGCTGATCTCAATTCAGAACAACTCATGGATCTAATGAAAATCAACGCCATTGGTCCCGCTTTAACGATTCAACATTTTTCAAAACTCTTGGACCCACAGCATAGTGTTATGGCTACTCTATCAGCTAAAGTGGGTAGCATCGAAGATAACCGCCTAGGTGGCTGGTATAGCTACCGAGCCTCTAAGGCAGCTCTCAATATGTTGATTAAGACGGCAGCAATTGAACTTGCTAGAACTAAACCCAATACCGGATTAATCGCACTTCACCCAGGAACGGTAAATTCAAGACTCTCGCAACCTTTTCGTGGTGAGCAAATTGGCAGGCCAGCTTTAGATGCTGCTGCTGACATGCTGAAAGTTATTCAGAATCTTGGCAAAGAAGATTCAGGCTGCTTCTTTTCTTACTCAGGTGAAAAACTACCCTGGTAATCACTTGCATCTACAGCTTCTTATGAGTCCCATCGCATAAAGGACCATTCTCAGACTGCTTACAGCCACAGAAATACACAGTCTCAGTTTTAGTAGCAACATACTCCAATGGGGTGCAATCGGTTGACTCATGCATGCCATCACATAAGGGCTGTTTCTTACTAATCCCACATGAGCACCAGTAATAAGTCTTACCCGCTTCTACTTGCAGTAGATAGGGTTCATTTTTAGCGGTCTTTTCTTGCATAGTGAGGCCCTCAGAAGTTATTTTTTATTTGAATTTGTCTTTACGCTAGCGTACTGCCTGCTTGATCTAAAAATTCTGCAAGACTCACAGCCTCTCCGATCTCTTTTGGCAGTGCATCCCTTGCCGAAAATACACCCAAGACTTTTCCGGCAGCAGACGTAATGGGTAAATGCCTAAATCCCCTTTCAATCATGATGAGGACGGCATTCGACACAGTCATTTCAGGGGTGATGCAATGGGGCTTAGGCGTCATCACAGCTGACACCGAAGTCGTCTCTGGATTTAAGGGCTTAGATACCACTCTAGTCATCAAATCTCGCTCAGTCAGAATTCCCAACAGCTCACCGCTAATATCCATGATCAGAACTGACCCTGTATTCGCCTTCGTCATGATGCGCGCCGCCTCTAATACCGTCGCTTGAGGCAATAGACTCACTAAATGCCTATGGGTAATGGACTGTGATACTGTGCGATCTGACATATTGGCCTCCGTTTAGATTTGATTAGCGTAAGCCCGCATTAATTTTTTGAAGAGCTGATTCGCCAGGGCAAAGATCTGACTCTTTCAAAGAATTGAGCGGCTCAATGCAAGTGTTTAATGCTTCATGAAGATCAGTGGCTAAAGGATCTAAATACAGCAATCCAGTAACCACCTCACCGCGTTCTTGGTGCTCATTGATATAACTTAAAGCGGCATAACGATTGGTGGGATCGTAATCCTGGTGTAATTTACGCAAGCGTAAATACGAGCCATCATGCTGCTGTACTTCCACCGCTTCTCCAGGGGCGTACTCAGTAGTGATTTCTTGATGCATTGGGATAAAGTCAATGCGACTGACGGCCTCATTGTGTTGCCTGACATAGTCATAACTCTTGGTACTGCCGCCATGGTTATTAAAGGTGACACAAGGACTAATGACATCGATGAATGCTGCTCCGCCATGCCCAATAGCGCCTTTGATTAAAGGAACCAGTTGCTCTTTATCCCCTGAAAAACTTCTCGCAACATAGGTTGCTCCTAGCTGCAGGGCTAAGCCAACCAGATCAACCGGGCTATCGTTATTGACAACCCCTTTCTTGCTTTTTGATCCTCGATCGGCAGTCGCTGAAAACTGACCCTTAGTTAATCCATAGACGCCATTGTTCTCAACGATATAAGCCATCCGCACATTACGACGCATCGCATTAGCAAACTGCCCCAAACCAATGGAAGCAGAATCGCCATCCCCAGAGACGCCTAAGTAGAGCAAATCGCGATTTGCCAGATTGGCGCCAGTTAACACTGAAGGCATCCGGCCATGCACGGTATTAAATCCGTGTGAAGCACCTAAAAAATAATCTGGCGTTTTTGAACTACAGCCAATTCCGGATAGCTTGGCTACCCGATGGGGTTCAACGTCCATTTCCCAACATGCTTGCACAATCGCGGCAGAAATAGAATCGTGGCCACAGCCCGCACATAGGGTTGATATTCTTCCCTCATAGTCTCGACGGGTATATCCCACCTTATTTTTTTGCAGTGTTGGGTGATGAAGGATCGGTTTATTAATATAAGTCATGCCAACTCCTTGCGGCTTGAAGATGCTCTGGGCTTGCCTGCAACACCTAAGCTCTTCTGAATAGCATTAGCAATAAAACGTGCAGTAATCGGCGTGCCATCGTAATGCAACACTTTAACCAAATTGTTATTCACTATTTCTAACTCATTCATTAACAGGGTGTGCATTTGTGCATCGCGATTTTGCTCCACTACAAATACCTTCTCATGGGAATCAATAAACTCTTTGACTGATTTTGGGAATGGGAAAGCACGTAGGCGCATCGCATCTAAGAAAACGCCATCCTCTCCTAGAACATCCAGCGCTTCCTCCATCGCTGGGCTAGTGGATCCAAAATAAATCACCCCAAATTTACTGGGCTTACTAGCCGGTTTTACAACTGGCTGCGGCACCATAGTGGCTGCCGTTTCAAATTTACGCAACAACCGTTCCATGTTGTAAATGTAGTCCACCCCTTTTTCAGAATATCTCGCGTAAGGATCGCGGGTAGTACCCCGAGTGAAAAAACTTCCTTTAGTGGGATGAGTGCCAGGCAAGGTCCGCCAAGGAATGCCATCGCCATCGACATCTTTATAGCGCCCAAAATCTTTTCCTGATTCCAGATCCTCAGCAGTCATGACCTTGCCTCGATCATAGGTGCGGCCCTCTTCCCAGACAAATGGATCGCACAGCCGTTGGTTCATACCGATATCCAAATCCGTCATCAAGAAAATCGGTGTCTGCAAACCTTCCGCAAGATCAAGAGAAGTAGCCGCATGTTCGAAACACTCCTGTGGATCTTGAGGAAACAGCATTACATGCTTGGTATCACCATGTGATGCATAGGCGCAGGCAATGAGGTCAGACTGTTGCGTGCGAGTGGGCATACCCGTAGAAGGGCCGCCGCGCTGCACATTCACAATCGTTACTGGGATTTCAGCAAAGTACGCTAAGCCAATAAACTCTGTCATCAAAGAAATACCAGGGCCAGATGTTGCTGTGAAAGCCCTTGCGCCATTCCACGCAGCACCAATCACCATGCCAATCGAAGCCAACTCATCTTCTGCTTGCACAATGGCGAACTTGTTTGAACCTGTTTCTGAGTCGACCCTAAATTTATGGCAGAACTTATCGAAGGCCTCTGGGACTGATGATGAGGGGGTAATCGGGTACCAAGCAGCAAAGGTAGCACCGCCATAGACACAACCTAAACCAATCGCACTATTGCCATCGGTGAAGATGCGATTGCCAACCTGATCAGAGCGCCTTACTTGAATACCCAAAGGCGCTTTTAAGTGCTTCTTAGCATAGTCAAAGCCCAGATTAAACGCCTTCATATTTGAATCTAGCAAAGCTTCTTTGCCTTTGAATTGCTCAGAGAATAGTTTTTCGAATACCGTGGCATCGACACCAAGCAGTACCGACAAGGCGCCAACATAAATAATGTTCTTAAACAATTGACGTTGCCTAGCATCGCTATATGCTGAATTGCTAATTTCCGTAAGAGGCACACCAATGACATGAATGTCTTTGCGGAACTTGTCTTCCGGTATTGGGCGTGTGGAATCGTAGAAAAGATATCCTCCTGGCTCGATTTCGGCAACATCGGCATCCCAAGTTTGCGGATTCATGGCGACCATCATGTCAACGCCACCGCGCCTACCTAAATAACCTTTCTCACATACCCTAGCCTCATACCACGTAGGCATTCCCTGAATATTGCTAGGGAAGATATTGCGTGGGCTCACTGGTACGCCCATACGCAGAATCGCTTTGGCAAATAGTTCATTAGCCGAGGCAGATCCAGAGCCATTCACATTGGCAAATTTAATTACAAAATCATTAATTGCTTCGATTTGCTTCATGCCAACTCCCCTGCATGCAAACTCATTTGCTTATCGCGACATTGCGCTCCAGCTTGCGCCGTATTTAATAAAAATTTCTGCATATCCCATGCTCCCGTTGGGCATCGCTCAGCACATAAGCCACAATGCAAACACACATCCTCATCTTTAACCATTACCTTGCCAGACTTTAAGTTCTGGGAAATATATAAATCCTGGTCGTGATTTAAGGCTGGGGCCTTCAGGCGAGCTCTCAAATCTTCCACGGTGCCCCCAAGCGTGAAGGTGATCGAATCCATCGGGCAAATATCCACACAAGCATCGCACTCGATACAGGTTTCACGGGTGAAGATGGTTTGGACATCGCAATTTAAGCAACGGCTAGCCTCTTTAAAAGCAGTTGCCGCATCAAAGCCTAGCTCCACTTCAACACGAATACTAGAGAGCGCTAACTCTGCTGCAACCCAAGGGACCGCATAACGCTCATCATCGGATACATCGTTGTGATAACTCCACTCATGAATACCCATTTTCTGTGACATGAGTGTCACTTTATGTTGCGGTCTAGTGGCGACGTTTTCATGATTGAGAAAGCGATCAATCGAAATGGCTGCAGCATGTCCCTGGGCTACTGCGGTAATAATATTTTTTGGTCCAAACGCAGCATCCCCACCGAAAAAGATCTTGGAATTGCTCGACTGGAAGGTCTCTTGATCTAAAACTGGTAAGCCATAGCGATTAAATTCAACGCCACAATCTTTCTCAATCCAAGGAAAGGCATTCTCCTGGCCGACCGCTAATAAAACAGAGTCACATTCAATATAGACTTCTGACTCACCCGATGGAACTAGGCTACGATTGCCTTTTTCATCAAAAACCGCTTTCACAATCTCAAAGCGCATACCAACCAACTTACCGCCTTTGCACTCAAAGCTTTTAGGGACGTGATAGTTGAGAATTGGAATACCTTCATGCAAGGCATCCTCTTTTTCCCAAGGAGACGCCTTCATCTCAGCAAAGCCGCTACGCACAACCACCTTCACATCGCTGCTACCTAAGCGTCTAGCTGATCGGCAACAGTCCATTGCAGTATTGCCACCACCCAGGACGATTACTTTTCCCTTTACCTCGGTGATATGCCCAAATGACACTGCGGCAAGCCAATCAATACCAATATGAATATCTTTAGCGACTTCTTTTCGACCTGGTATATCAAGGTCTCTGCCTCGTGGAGCACCTGAGCCTACATAGATTGCATCGTAGCCATCACTCAATAGCGCTTGCAATGAATCTACTCGTTGCTTGTTTTTGAAGTCAACCCCCATATTGAGGATGTAATCCGTTTCTTCATCGACTACGGATTCTGGTAAGCGAAAGCGTGGAATCTGAGAACGAATGAAGCCACCCGCTTTTGCCTCAGCATCATAGATCGTGATGTCATATCCCAAAGGGGCAAGATCTCTAGCGACAGTTAAGGATGATGGCCCCGCTCCAATACACACAACGCGTTTGCCATTCTTCGGTGCAATATCGGGCATACGCGCCAGAACATCTCCTTTGTTATCTGCCGCAACTCGCTTGAGACGACAGATGGCAACTGGTTCGGGATCGGAGCCATTATTTTCCTCAACACGTCCGCGGCGACATGCAGGTTCACAAGGTCTATCGCAAGTTCTTCCCAGTACCCCAGGAAAAACGTTAGACACCCAATTGATCATGTAAGCGTCCGCATATCGCCCTTGGGCAATTAAGCGAATGTATTCCGGTACAGGGGTATGTGCAGGACAGGCCCACTGACAATCCACAACTTTATGAAAATATGATTGATTCAAGCTAACAGCCTCCAATATCTTTACCGCAAAATTCAATTTGTAGTTTTAATACGAATCTTGATTGAATAATTCTACGGACTTGGGGGCATTCAAGCATCAGGTAAACCCCGTTATGGGGCCTGATTTATGGAATAAATAGACTTCGTTTGATCTACATCAAAACTGTGCAGGTGCAACAATTCATCGGATCAATGGGTGAAACCAATTAAAGAGCGGCCGACCCACTCTCTCCAGTTCTCACGCGAACCACATCATCTAGTGATGTCACAAAGATCTTGCCATCGCCAATCTTGCCAGTGAATGCAGATCTAGAAATAGCATTGAGCGCATCCTCCAACACTTCATCATTGACAGCAACCTCAATTTTCAGCTTCAGCAAAAAATCAATCACGTACTCTGCGCCACGATACAACTCAGTGTGGCCATTTTGCCTGCCAAAACCACGAACATCATAAGAAGTCATTCCCAAGATGCCGATGTGATTCAAGGCCTCATGAACTTCGTCTAATTTAAAGGGCTTAATGATTGCAGTGATGAGCTTCATGGAGATCCAAACGATATCGATTTGTAGTTCAATACATATGTGACATTTTTATTAAACAGCATTACTGCTTTGCACGGCCCACTACTTGCACTCATTAAGTGCAAGTAGTTGCTTAAAGTCAGCAGTAAAGGGCGTCGGCAGCCTTTTAGATATTGGGTTTATAAGGAATATCAAGCTAAATCCCCAAATGGTGCATAAGGTTTTCTCAATTGTGCAGCCAGTCAAATCATGCTAATTTTTGGAACTTATGATGTGACATGCGTATCAAAATTATAAAAAGTCTTGAGCACAGTGCCCAAGCCTCGAATAGAGATAATCCACCAGAAGATTCCTTTCCTGCCGGAGAGTATCTTGCGAACCTCACTCCCGAAGGGAAGATTGAGGTGATCAATGCCAAAAAGATTAAGGCGCTTTTTTCTTTTTCTCAGTTTAGAGAAAAGATTTCGTTGGGTGAATTTATTGTGATTGAAGCCTAGGGTTTTCTAATGAGCAAGCTAGCCAGCTCATCAACTACCTCGGACCAATCAGAGTCTTGCGCAATGGCTTCCCTTAAAAAATTTCTCTGATCCGAAGTCCAGAATATTGCAGTCACGAGCTCTGAATGAGGGTTGAGCTGGTGCCGCTCAATAAATCGATCGATATGCATCTTCTCAGCAGAGAGTCCCAGCTGCTTAAACAGCTCAGCCAGGGTAGGATTATTCAGGCTCATCGTACTCTCTTCAGATTTATTTGATCAATCCCAGACACTGGTTTTTCAGATCAAGCTGATGAATGGAATAGCAATAGGTTCTCTGACTATGCACTTGCGCAAGGCAGAAGTTCTTATCATCTCCAGCGTGAATCGAATAGCAATAGCTTGCCTGACGATGGCTCATTGCCAAGCAGTAATTCTTACGGTCAGCATCTTGAATTGAATAGCAATTGGTCGCCTGAGAAAATGCCAATGAATACTCCAATATGAAGAGCAAAGGGATGAGATATCTCACCTAATCTACCTCGTCGATATAGGGTTCATCAAAATGCTCTTTATGCGTCTTTAACTTGGCTTCTAGTTGCGTCCACTTACCCTGCTGCTCCCGATATTCACAATCATTAGCATGATTCTCTAGTAAGCCAAAAATTACCGTGGTCGGTATCTTGCAATAGGCGCAGCGATACGCGTGCTGGTGCTCCTCTATCTTCTCTTGCGGGTAATCGATATAAAAGGGTTTCATAGAATAGGTCTTGTTTTTAGTGGGATGCTGGGGCGCTTAAGGATTTAGCTAATGTCAGGTCGTAACGCAAGATATGACTCTCAAACCAATAACCGATATACCGAATGAGACTGTAGAGATCGCTATTGTTAGATGCCATTTGACCAAGGGTTTGAGATACTGTTTCCAGCATTTTTTCATGGGCGTCTTCGTGGGCAGAAAAATCAACACTTGCTGAGACGGCTAAGCGCTCTTCAGTTTTAAAATGACTTACTAGTAGTCCATATAAAGCAATACGCTTTTCTTGCGGGATTGGAGAATGCTCAAAGCAGTACTCCTTAAAACCCTCCAGGAATACAAAAAGTTCATCATGCTCAACATCAATCTCAGGAATATTCACCTGGAGATTGTGGGGAAGCATGGAATATTGGCGCGGACTCACAAGGTTTCCTTTTTAATCACTGCTCTAGCCTCTCAATCTACTCTTCTGACTCATTTATTTCATAGAGAAATACCATTAGAAAGAGAAATAATTTTTGCGGCATTGCGGTAAAAAAACCACCCATCTGAGTTATCTAAAGGCGCATTTGTCCTGAGATGTGATATTTTTATTCACTTTTTACTTTTCTCCAGATTAAATCCATAGAAGCTATTTGCCATGATCAACACCAGCCGACCCAGACGCTCCGTACTCTATATGCCAGGAGCCAATACCAGAGCCCTGGAAAAAGCCAAAAGCCTGCCGGCTGACTCGCTGATCCTAGACCTGGAAGATGCGGTTGCTCCAGATGCTAAAGCCCAGGCAAGAGAGAACATTCGTACAGCGTTGGCTACTGGCTTTGGTCATCGTGAGGCAGTCGTGCGCATTAACGGCTTAAATACCCAATGGGGTTTAGATGACTTAAAGGCTTTTGCTGACACCAAGGCTGATGCTATCTTATTGCCTAAAGTGGAATCAGCATCCCAGATACAGAAAGTGGCAAGCTTATTAAAGCAATTCAACCCAGCAAATACTATGAAGATCTGGGCGATGATTGAAACGCCACTGGCTATCTTTCATCTTCCAGAAATTGCAAGTTCTCATCCCATGCTTGAAGCATTAGTCTTAGGCACTTCCGATCTAGTCAAAGATCTACACGCAAGGCACACGCCAAGCAGAGTAGAAACCCAGACCGCTCTCTCGCTCTCGGTATTGGCGGCTAGAGCGCATCAACTTTGTGTATTGGATGGCGTACACCTCACTTTAGAAGATGAGGAGGGATTGAAGCAGTCTTGTGTTCAGGGTCGGGATATGGGTTTTGATGGAAAAACATTAATACACCCAAGTCAGATTGCCTTTGCCAATGAAATCTTCGGACCATCGTCAGAGGAAATCGAAGAAGCCAAGCAAAGGATTAATGCCTATGACGCTGCACTCAGTTCTGGTGCAGGTATCGTCCTACTCAATGGCAAGTTAGTTGAAGAATTACACATTCAAGATGCCAAGAGAATCCTTGCACTTGCAGATGCAATTGAAGCATTCCTAAAGACGAATTAAATCATTGAGTGCTTTCAGAATGCGGAGATATTTAGCACTGTAAAAAGGTAGAGATACTAAAAAGCCCAAGCCAATGATGTACAAGGAGAACATTTTCCTTTGCTCCTCTGAGTAATGCTTTCTGAGGTATTTGAATTCATATAAAACTCTTCGTACTAGGCGGTATAAAAATTCAAACACCACAAACAAAACAAAAATCACGCCCAACCAAGAATACGGGAGTTCAGAGATGAAAATTAAAACGCCATCCATACTTAAGCCTTGTGTTTAATTTCTTTTGATAGCTTAAGAGTACCATCTCCTCATCATAATAAGTCAATAATAGTTTCTATCGACCCCGATGATTGACCGTCCATTTTGCAAAAGAGTTCTAAAACCAGAAAGTCCAAATGCAAAATCGCCCGAAAGGCGACCTTGCATTTAGTGATACTCCTCTAGCTATTGATCATGCCAAGCTGAGATTCTCTTTATAAAGCGGGAAGTTTCGAACAGGCCTACCGATTGCAGCAGAAATAGCATTAGCTACTGCTGGACCGACCACGCAAATCGTTGGCTCACCCACCCCACCCCAGAAGTCATACGTAGGCACAAGGACTACTTCAACGCGAGGAGTTGAAGACAGCTTGAGCAGCGGATAAGAATCCAAATTCTGCTGCTTAATGCGGCCATTCTCTACTGTTATCTCTGGATTAAAGATTGCCCCTAGCGCCATCACTACAGATCCTTCGATTTGTTCGCGAGTCAAATACGGATTCACAACATGTCCAGAATTCAAAGCAAATACTAATCGTTCAACGGTAACGATATTGCCCTTCACTGAGACTTCAGCAACCGCAGCAGAATAGCTCGCATAGCCCATGAACTGAGCAATACCACGATGCACTCCTGGCGCAGTAGGTTTACCCCAATTACCTTTCTTGGCAGCCGCATTCAGCACTCCAAGATGCTTAGGATGGTTTTGCATTAAAGCTTGGCGGAACTGCAGTGGATCCTTATTGGCCGCTTTAGCACACTCATCCATAAAGCATTCCATAAAGATGCCGTTCTGATTCGTGTTCACGCCACGCCATGGTCCCACTGGTACATGTGTATTTTTCATCACATACTCAGTTAATAAGCTTGGGAACTGATAACCCAATTGCGCATCAGGACCCTTCTCATATAAGCCTTGCAGTTGGCGCTCATCCTTACCATTTTTAATCGCCATCGGTGCAAGCGTGGCATTAATGGATTGGCCAGCAACCTTGATATGCATACCAGTTAAATTACCAGCTGCATCTAAGCCGGCTGTCATCTTAGCCATAGCAATCGGATGATAGTAGTCGTGCGTCAAATCTTCTTCACGACTCCAGATCACCTTCACTGGCACACCAGGATATTTTTGCGCGACTTTGGCTGCATAGCTCACAAAATCCTGCGTTCCTCCACGGCGACCTAGACCCGTACCAGCATCTAATTTATATACCTCGCACTTATCTAATGGGATACCAGTTGCTTCTGATAAGGCAGCATGTGAGCCTTCACCATTTTGTGTTGGCACCCAAGCCTCTGCACGATCGCCAGTAATTTTGACGGTGGCATTCATAGGCTCCATATTGAAGTGAGCGCGATATGGTGTGAAATAAACAGACTCCACTTTTTTATTTGAGGCTGCAATAGCGCCTAGAGCATCACCTTCTTTGCGCTGCCAGAAATCACCTTGCTCATTTAATCCATCGCTCAACATTTTATTAATGTCAGATTGTGAAACATTCGCAGCTTGACCTTCATCCCACACAATTGGTAATGCATTCAATGCAGTATTTGCGCGCCACCAAGTGTCAGCCACTACCGCGACTGTGCTGTCATTAATTTTGACAACACCTTTGACACCCCGTAAGTTCTTCACTTTAGCTTCGTCATAGCTGACTAGCCTACCCCCAAATACTGGGCATGATTTAACAGAGGCGCAGAGCATTCCTGGAAGCTGTAAATCCAGTCCAAAGATTTTTGTGCCATTTACTTTATTCGCGGTATCAATCCGCGCATATGGCTGACCAGCAACCTTCCAAGTTCTTGGATCTTTTAAGGTGATTGACTTTGGATCGGGAGGTGTCAAAGTTGAGGCACGCTCAGCCACCTGTCCGTAAGTCAATTTGCGGCCTGTCGGTATATGTGTGATAACACCCTTGTCGACCTTTAATTCACTAACAGGGACATTCCAAGTATCTGCCGCAGCTTGAACCAGCATGATGCGCGCAGCAGCGGCACCACGACGAACATAGTCCTCGGAGATACGTATGCCTCGGCTACCACCAGTACCATGCTCGCCCCAAGCACGCTTACGCGCCAAACTTTGACCTGGTGTTGGAGACTCTGTTGTGACTTTCTTCCAATTACATTCCAACTCTTCCGAAACCATTTGCGCCAAACCTGTGCGGGTTCCCTGACCCATTTCTGAGCGAGCAATTCTGATTGCCACGGTATCGTCAGGCTTAATAGAGACCCAAGCATTCACTTCAGGCTCACCCGCCTTCATTGGAGTGTTTTGGTCGTACTTGCTATTAGATTGCGCTAGCGCAAGATCAGGCAAAGCACCAAGCCCAAGGATCAAGCCACCACCAGCAAGAGATCCCTTAATGATGAAGTCACGACGAGAAGCGCTTGCCAACATATTAGTATTTTCTGTATTTGTAGTCATGTTGCGCCCCTTATCCACGTGTCTTAGTTGAGGCATCGTATTGCGCAAGAACATCCTCTAACTTCTTCTGTCCAGACGCTACATGAATACCATCGCGTACTTTTTGATAAGTGCCACAACGACAAACGTTGGTCATAGCATTATCAATATCTGCATCCGTTGGCTTAGGAATCTTTTTGAGTAAAGCTGCTGCTGCCATCACTTGACCAGATTGGCAGTAGCCACACTGAGGAACATCCAAGGCGATCCACGCCTTTTGTACTGGGTGGGAATTATCTTTAGACAGTGCTTCGACCGTGGTGATCTTCATGCCGCCTACCGCTGAGACTGGAATCGAGCAAGAGCGGACAGGTTCGCCATTCATATAGACGGTGCAGGCACCACACTGAGCAACCCCACAGCCATACTTAGTACCAGTGAGCCCAACGACTTCTCGAATCGCCCATAACAAAGGCATATTGGGTTCCACATCGATATTATGGATTTGCCCATTAATGGTTAATTGCATTACTGTCTCCTTGAATGCTTTTCATTACTAAATGCTTATATTTATTTCAAATGACTATAAATCATTCTGTGAATAAATTCAGAGCCAAATCGGCAACCTAGTAGAAACCCTGAATACGATAAAGCCACCTGCTGAATTGTCTAACGTTTATGGGTCGGTTCAGCAGGTGGCTTTATCTAGATGAACAGCACAGCGTTAGGCGCTTATGAGATCCCGCTTTCTTTGTAAACCATCGCAGCGTTAATTGCGGCAATATTGACAGCGCCCATTTGTTGCATGGTGGACCTAAATTCGGTTTGCAAGATCTCCATCACCCGCTCAACCCCTGGTTGGCCAAATGCGCCCAATCCCCAAAGGTAGGGTCGACCCACACAAACTGCGCTTGCTCCTAATGCCATCGCCTTAAAGACATCACTGCCTCTGCGTATGCCACTGTCAAAGAGGATGGGTACCTTGCCTTTTGCGACCCTGGCAACTTCAGGCAAACATTCAATTGCACCGCGTCCGCCATCCTCACTGCGGCCCCCATGATTAGATACATGGATACCATCGACTCCGTATTTAAGACAAAGCTTCGCATCTTCCTCGGTCAAAATTCCCTTAATGATGATTTTCATCTTGGTTGTATCGCGCACCTGCTTAATAAAATCCCAAGTCATATTGGATGAGGCCATCTTGACGCCCGTCATATCAATGCCATCGTAATTAGGGCGCTCGTGGGCGCTTCCAAAACCATGCACATGGCAACCAGCACAATTGCGTGGATCGAGTTTTTTGAGACGAGCAAATGTTTCTTGATTTCTGCCACCATTGCGATCAACTGTAATTTCTAAAACAGGAGCGCCCGCTTTTTCTACGCGCCGAATCACCTGCTTAGCGACTTCGGGACTGGAGGTTGCATATAACTGAAACCACACCTCCCCTTGCCGAGCGGCAATGACCTCTTCAATCGTTGAAGCCCCGGCATTCGAAAGAATATTCAAGAACCCACCCGTTCGCGCAGCTCTTGCAACAGCGACCTCACCTTCCGGGTCATAAGCTTTGTTACCACCTGTTGGCGCAATGATGATTGGAGATTTCCACCGACTACCAAATAAGGTGATGGAGGTGTCTATTTGACTGACGTCACGAAGACGGCGGGGGCGCAATTGATATTTCAGGAAAGAACTGCGGTTAGCTCGCAATGTCACTTCATCATCGATTCCTGAAGCCATGTAAGCAAAATGTGCTGGTGGAACTTTAGTAAAGGCTACCGGCTCAAAATCAAACACATTGATAGCATCTTTAGGACTGGAGATCAGATCTAGAGGTGTATTGGGTGCCCAAATCATGGGGTCAGGACGTTTCGTAAAATTTCTGATCAGTTCTTTTGACTCGTCTGCAAAAGCATTTTGGTTTCCCGCCAACGCAAACAAAGGGCTTGCTGCAAGCCAAGTTAGAAACTGACGACGTTGATCGTCTTGATCACCGTCATGATGATTGCTATTACTCATGTCTCCTCCATTTTTTATATTTTTATAAACCACATCAATTCATCAAGCTCAATTTACCTCAATTTAAAGCATCCAGGGCGAGCGAGTCTCTCATGACCAATGGAAGTAGTCTTTAGAGTGATAAAGCGAGGACACCCTAAACGCCTCCCTAAAACCCCCATTTATTTGCTATTCTGAGGGTTCAACCAAGGATGAATATGACTGACGAAAATCAAACCCAAAACGACGAAGATTTCGACTACGGGTGTGAGTGCGCAATGACCCTCTTGAATGAGCCAACAGAAGATTGCTTAAATGATCTGATTGATGAGCTTGATGAGGGCGGTATGATTGCGACTGAAGTGGTCTACGGTCTTTTAGCAACGATCTTAATGAGCATGAACGCAGAAGAAGGTGACGAAGAAGAGCATTAAGCTTCTAGTTTATTTATCGAACTGTAGGGCAAACTGATCCATGGCCTTAGCCATCGCCAGGTCCAGATCTGTAAGCCCCTGTGTTGAGTGAGTAGTTAGGCGCACTTTCACCTTGTTCCAAGAGTTTGACCAGTCGGGATGATGATCAATCTCTTCCGCATATCGAGCTACCAGCGTCATGAACTCAAAAGCATTTTTAAAATCTCTAAATATAAATTCCTGAGATAAAGTTTTTGCGTCGGCACTGATCTTCCAAGCAGGAAGGGCTGCTTGAAAATCCATATCTTCTGGCAGTAGCTTAGGCACGCTCAGCATCCACGCTTTTAGAAAGCTTTTGCAGATCATCTGGGTAGAGCCAGCGCCACTCACCTTCTGCTAAATCGGAAGGCATAACATATTGACCGATCTCGGTGCGATGTAATTTTTCAACATGATTACCCACTGCAGCCATCATGCGCTTCACCTGGTGATAGCGGCCCTCAACAATCGTCATCGCTAAGGTGTTTTCATTGAATAGTTTGCACGCAGTTGCAAGACACGGCCTAGGGTCATCATCCAATACCACTCCTTTTAAAAGATGATCAATTTGCTTTTGAGTGATAGGTTCGGGAGTAGTAATTTCGTAAACCTTGCCAATGTTTTTTTTGGGTGTTGTCATTTTATGAATAAACTGCCCATCATCCGAAATTAACAATAGGCCAGTGGTGTCGTAATCCAAACGACCGACACACTGCAGACCACGTTCTACAAATGGGCGGGGCAATAAACTATAAACACTGGGGTGGTGCGAAGTCTTATGGGAGCACTCGTAATTAGCTGGCTTATTAAAAGCGATATACGCCTTTTCATGAAACTCCCAATCCCTTCCCTCAACATTCAACACCAAACCCTCAGTGGAGATACGCTCCTCGGGATCCTCGCATAGGACACCTTTAATGTTGACTAAATCGGCCAATACCAGATCAGCACAATAACGCCGAGTGCCAAAGCCTTGACTAAAGAGAATTTTTTCTAAGGAAATTGGTTTTGTCATATATCTTGGTGAGCATACTACAGCGTTTTGAATGATTTAAACTACTGCCATGCTTTCGACTCCAACAGCCCGCACTCCACTTCACACCCGTGAAATTACCTTCTCAGGATATGCTCGAGAAGATGGGCTATGGGACATTGAGGCGCACCTCAAGGATGTGAAATCACATTCCTTCACCACAGGAAATAGAACCTGGGCTCCAGGAGAGGCGCTGCACGATATGTGGGTACGCTTAACCTTGAATACCGAGTTAGAGATTAAAGCGATTGAGGTAGCAATGGATAGCCACCCTCACCCAGAATGTCCAGAAGTCATACCGCCAATGGATGTTCTGATAGGGGCTCGGCTAGGTAAAGGCTGGCGCAAAGTCATTGATACTCATCTTGGTGGTATCAAGGGATGCACCCACTTACGTGAAGTATTGGCCAGCATTGGAACGGCGGCATATCAATCTATTCCGGGGGCACTTTTTGACCCAGACGAAAACAAACCACCACGCTATTTAGGGCAATGTAAATCTTGGGACTTTGATGGCCCAGTAGTGATGCGCCAATATCCCAAGTTTTACAAATGGAAGCCTGATCTTACTTAAACTCGCCTCGATGAACGCTGAAGGGGGCGCTCGCCTGCTGCACCGGCATCACCTCTAATACGTTGATGTTCATATGACTTGGCAAAGTTGCTGACCAAAAAATAGTCTCAGCAATATCATCTGCACTTAAAGCTTGCACGCCGCTATAGACGCTTTCTGCTTTACCATCATCACCCTTAAAGCGTACATTCGAAAACTCTGTTCCTGCGCACATCCCCGGCTCGACACAAGTGACGCGTACTGGTGTACCCAATAAATCCGCCCGCAAGTTCAAACTAAATTGTTTTACAAAAGCCTTAGTGCCGCCATATACATTACCACCTGGGTAGGGGTAATTGGCCGCAACAGAACCTAAGTTAATAACGTGGCCACGTTTACGCTCAACCATACCGGGCAAAATGGCGCGTGTCATATGGACAAGCCCCTTGATATTGGTATCAATCATGCGATCCCAATCGGAAAGTACAGCTTGATGTGCTGGCTCAAGACCCAATGCAAGACCAGCGTTATTCACTAAGACGCTGACCTTAGCAAATTCAGCAGGCAAGGCAGCAGCCAAATGGTCAATCTTAGCGCTGTCGCAAACATCAACCGCTAGCGTGAGTAATTTTTTTTGTTGGTCAGCAGGCAGCGATGCCTTTAAAGCCTCGAGGCGTTCAGTTCTGCGTCCTAAAGCAATGACCTTATGACCCTGAGCCAGAAAGCGGCGTGCAGTTGCTTCACCAAAGCCAGCTGTAGCACCAGTTACTAAAACAGTGTGTTCCATCATGATTCCTTCAAGTAAATTTTATTTTTTAAGTCGATTGTTATTCTGAATGCCAAATCTTAATCGACATTGACCAAGCGCTCGCCTTCTAGCTTGGCGGCATCCGATTTCACAAGAGCCTGCGGCAACCACTTCACAAACTCGTCCATTTCCATGTTGAGCTGTTTAGCAGCAGAAACAAGTGCAGGTGTAGTGGAAATCCATTGGATAACCCTATCCATCCCCATGCTACGCCATTCAAGTAACTTGTACTTCAGTAGCACTTTGGCCCCATGGCGAGAATTTCGATCACTATCTGAGGCCAGGTAATCCAATCTTGAACGCGCTACGCCTAGGGCTTTAGCAAGATCGGCAAAAGGACGGCCATGGCCAGGGATGACCAAGTCAATCTTTAGCCCCTCAATCAAATCTAAAGTCTGCGCCACTTCTTCAAAACCACTCTCACCCCACAATTCAGGAAAGATCACCCCAAAACCTTCTTCCCATAAAGCATCTGCCGAGATCAAGATACGATGCTCAGCCTGATAGAGCATGACAGAGTGTGGATCATGCCCCGGTGCGGCCAAGATCTGCCAAACATATCGCCCCAAAGAAATTTCCTGCCCAGAGATTAAGAGATGCTTATGTGAAAAACGTGGGCAGTCTTGCCCTAGATTGCGGTAGCTTAATAAATCCTCGTTCCAAGTCTGCACCGCGGCATCTTCTGCGCTCGGAATATAAATCTCAGGATGATATATTTTTGATAACGCAGCATTACCGCCGCAATGATC
>Ga0208382_1000145_pt1 | contig 25790 bp, 25 predicted proteins | sample CryBogCBE28Sep08_FD_184582 | JGI IMG/M metagenome (GOLD analysis project Ga0208382, IMG submission 184582) | Freshwater microbial communities from Crystal Bog, Wisconsin, USA - CBE28Sep08 (SPAdes) | ecosystem: Environmental > Aquatic > Freshwater > Lake | place: Crystal Bog, Wisconsin, USA...
GAATATATTGATGAGCGTTTTCCACATCCACAGTTAATGCCGCCCGATCCGGTCGCACGCGCACGCGCACGCCTCTTCCTCTTCAACTTTGAGAAAGAGTTGTTTGTGCATGTGGCCGCCTTGGAAAACGAAAAAGGTAAAGCTGCTGAGAAAGTTCATGAAAAGGCGCGTTTGGCTATTCGTGATCGTTTAACGCAACTTGCCCCCATTTTTGTAAAGAACAAATATATGTTGGGCGAAGAGTTCTCCATGCTTGACGTAGCGATTGCACCATTGTTATGGCGTCTTGAGCATTACGGCATTGACCTCTCACGCAATGCGGCAGCTTTACTGAAGTACGCAGAGCGTATTTTCAGTAGACCAGCCTACATCGAGGCATTGACACCTTCTGAGAAGGTAATGCGCCGTTAAGTATTCCCTGGCGGTTCATGACAAATTACATGTCTGACATCCCAAGCAATAAAGCCTACCTAATCCGAGCACTGCATCAGTGGTGTTCGGACAATGGTTTTGCGCCCTTTATTGCGGTATTTGTAGACTCAACAGTTGAGGTCCCAATGGAGTTTGTGAAGAATGATGAAATCGTTCTAAACTTATCTACAGAAGCCTGCCATCAACTGCAGATGGAGAATGATTACATTAGCTTTCAGGCTAGATTTGGTGGCGTGCCTAGGAAGATATTGGTTCCGATTACCCATATTTTGGCCATCTATGCCAGAGAGAATGGACAAGGCATGTCCTTTCCATTTGACCCAAGTTCAATTCAAGAACGCATTTCTGAAAAGTCTGAGTCCTCGGTGGCTAAAAGTGCGAAGCCATCTTTCTTGAAGGTAGTGAAATAGGTTAGAATATCGACGTTGCCCCTTTAGCTCATCTGGTAGAGCAACTGATTTGTAATCAGTAGGTGGTCTGTTCGAGTCGGACAAGGGGCACCAAATTAATTAAAGCCTGAATTGTTTTCCAATTCAGGCTTTTTGCTTTTGTACGGCTATTTTAATAAATCTATTTTATTTGTTTCTGGGAGGGCGAAGATTGCAATAGTTGAAGCGCATATTAGAAAAATAGTTGGATACCAAAGCCCCGCTAGCGAATTTCCCCAGGCTTGATTTAACCAGGTGACGATCAAGGGCAACATGCCACCAATCCATCCGGCAGCAAGATTATGCGGAAGTGTTGCCGCACTATTCCTATTTTTGGCTGGGAATAATTCAGCAAGAAAAGCTGTTTGTGGTCCAACTACTAGCGATAGCGCCAATGATAGAGCAATCAAAACCAATGTGATTACAAGAAGGTAATGTTGATTGTTGGTATGTATAAAGGCTGTTCCAAAATTTTCTAATGCACGATATGCTGGCCAAATGAGTATTGCGCCTAATAGCAGCCCACTCACAATGACTGGCTTGCGCCCAACTCTATCTGATAGCCAGCCTGCAAATATGGTTAGTGGAAATAAAGCAAGCGTTGCATAAATGCTCAGTCGGTCCACCACTTCTGATGGTAGATGGAGGGTGGTCTTAAGAAAGATAGCTGTATAGACCTGTACGCAAAAAAACAAAATTGCTCCGCTTGATGAGACACAAAAGAAGAGCAAAAACATACGCTTTCTAATTTCTGGATCTTTAAAGTTATTGACTAGCTGGGACTCCGTTTTCTGATGTTGATTTAATTCTGCGAAGACTGGCGTCTCCTCTAATGCTCTGCGTACCTGAAACGCAATGACCAGTAGCAAGAGCGAAACCCAAAACGGTACTCTCCAGCCCCAGGACAGAAATTCTTCAGCGCTGAGGTAGTGCTGAAGTAGCGCAATCTGCATCGTTGAGGCCAGAATTCCTGCCGGCCCCATTAGCTGCAAAAAGCTGGTTTTAAAACCTCGATTTGCAACACCCGAGTGCTCTGTTAAGTAAACGGCGCTACCACCTATTTCCCCGCCTGCAGAAAGCCCTTGCAACAATCTGAGGGTGACTAGCAAAATCGGCGCCCAAACCCCAATCTGTTGATAAGTGGGTAAAAAGCCTACCCCTACGGTTGCAAATCCCATGAGGGTGATGGTGATCATAAATACAGGCTTGCGACCTATCCGATCGCCCATAGAGCCAAAAAACGAAGCCCCAATAGGCCTCACTACCATTCCAACGCCAAAAGTGGCTAGGCTGGCCAATAGACCAGCAGTTGGATCATTTGATGGATAGAAGAGTGGACCAAATACCACTGCCAAGGTGGCAAAGGTCAGAAAGTCATACCACTCTAAAAAAGTACCAAAACAGGCGGCAATAGCCACTTTTTGGTAAGAATGAGGCTTTTTAAATTTTTCTAAGTAATTGATATTATTCAATATTCTATTATTTTAATAAAAATATGTTGCTAAGCAACAAAAAGATGTTGATTTGTCATATTGCTTCAGTTAAAGTTTCATGGTGCAGTGCAATATTTAAGGTCTTTGTTGTTTCTCGATCGCTAAATCACGCACTTAATTGACTAGTTGTACCACTTAATTATTGGAGAAATATATGAACCAAGATCAAATCACCGCTAAATTGTCCCAAATTAACAGCAAAGGCCTTGAGGCTACATTTTCTTTAAGCGAAGCTGCTTTAGAAAAAGCTCAAAAATTGGCTGAGCTGAACTACGCTGCCTCTAAAGATGCTTTGGTAAATGCTCAAGACGGCATTCAACAAGTTTTGACAGCTAAAGACCCAAAACAAGTTACAGAAATTTTCAGTGCTGATACATTACAAGCTGCTGGTAACCAAGCTGTTGCTTACCAAAAGAAAGTAACTAAAGTATTGCGCGATGGTAACAAAGAATTCGCAAATGTTGTTGAGTCTAGTATTGACCAGTTGCAAGATGGTTTTCAGGATTGGATCAACACTGTAGCTGCTAACGCACCTGCTGGTTCTGATGCATTTGTTTCTTCTTTCAAAACTGCATACGGTAGCGCATTGCAAGGTTTCGAACAGTTCCGCGCTGCTAGCAAAGAAGCTTTTGCAACTGCAGAAAAAACTGCTGACCAAGCAGTTGACGCAGTTCAAGGTCAAATTGCTCAAGTTAAGAAAGCTGCAACTCCAGCATCACGCGCTCGCAAAGCTGCTTAATTTTTAGATTCAAGCATCAGGTATTAAAAACCCCGCTACGGCGGGGTTTTGCTTTGCTACTAATGGGGTATTGATTGTGAAAAATTAATCCGTCTCTGAGTCTGATGAATCCAGCAGAGGGGTAGAAATATTTTTACTAGGCTTAACGCCAAGCTCACGAACTTTTTCAGCAGTGCGAATCAAATTACCTTTACCAGACTTGAGTTTATTAAAGGCATCGTGATAGCTAGTTTGAGCCTGGTCTAAACGTTGACCGAGTTTTTCCAGGTCTTCTACAAAGCCAACAAACTTATCGTAAAGCGTGCCGCATTGCTTTGCGATTTCTAGAGCATTGCGATTTTGATGGTCTTGTCTCCACAGGTGCGCAACAGTTCTAAGTGTTGCCATCAGCGTACTCGGGCATACCAGTACAATATTCTTTGCTAGGGCTTCTTGATACAGATTAGGGGCAGTTTTCAGCGCCAATAAGAATGCAGGCTCAATTGGAACAAACATCAACACAAAATCTACAGAGCCAATCCCGTAGAGGGAGCTATAGTTTTTCCCTGAAAGTCCTTGAATATGTTGGCGCAGAGATTGGATATGTGCAGCCAATTCTTGTTCAGCAACAATGGGATCTGTGGTCTCTGCATGTCTTGCATAGGCGGTGATAGAGACTTTGCTATCTACCACCAAGCTTCTTCCCTCAGGAAGTTTCACGACAACGTCAGGCTGAAGTCTAGAGCCATCGGTCTGAGTATGGCTATCTTGCACGAGGTACTCTTCGCCTTTACGTAGACCTGAGGACTCCAAGATGGATTCAAGAACGAGCTCACCCCAATTACCTTGCACTTTTGAATCACCTTTGAGGGCTTGGGTAAGTGAGCGTGTCTCATCAGACATGCGCAAATTAAGATTAGCAAGGCGCTCAATTTCACTTTTCAGGGCAAAGCGCTCACGAGCTTCATTGCCATAGGAAGTATTGACTTGCTCTTTAAATTCCGTCAGTTTTGTATGCAGTGGTTTGAGCAATACATCGAGGCTGGCAGCATTTTGTTCTGTGAAGCGCTTGGATTTATCTTCCAGAATCTCATTGGCTAAATTTTTAAACTGACTAGTGAGGGCTTCTTTAGCTTCATTCAAAGACTCAATCCGACCAAGACCTTGTTTACGTTCCGAATCGAGCTCTGCTTCAAGGCGAATGGCTTGTTGTATAGCTTGATCTCGTTCTGTACGAAAACCAATACTTAGCGCTGATTCAGACTGGGTTTGCAATTCGCTACGAGCTAAAGCAGATCTCAAATTGAATACATAGACCAAAAGGCCTACACATAATCCGAATGGTAGGCCTGAAAGTAAAAGAGTGCTTAGATCAAATGTCACAGGCATACGTTTGGACGTGAGCTAAAGATAGGCTTAAGACTTTACCAATTTCTGTAATTCACCAGTTTGAAACATTTCGGTCATGATGTCTGAACCACCAATGAATTCACCATTGATATAAAGCTGGGGAATGGTTGGCCAATTGGCGAATTGTTTAATGCCTTGACGAATACCATCATCATCAAAGACATTTACTGTGTGAAGGTTTTGTACGCCGGCAGCCTGCAAAATATTGATGGCATTGCCAGAGAAGCCGCACTGCGGGAACTGTGCTGTGCCTTTCATAAACAACACTACAGGATGGCTAGTAACGATTTCTTTAATTTTTGCTTGAGAATCCATAAATATCTTTCTTGAGGGACGGTATTGGCTTAAATAAATTGATTAATTCAGTATTCTTGGATTTTAAGACTTTACGTAGAAAAGGGTTATTAGGATTTAGACTTGCGGCCCGATACCGCCCGGAAATGCCCAGCTAAATCACGATGGACTTGGATCTCCTGCAGTTGGGCTGCTTTCATTAAATCGACTACGGCATCTGACTGGTCAAAACCATGCTCTAAGGCAACTAAGCCACCTGGTTTTAGATAGGGGTCGACCTGCGAAATAATCGTCTCTAAACAGGATACGCCGCCACCGCCATCGCTGAGGGCTGAGGCAGGCTCAAAGCGTAGGTCACCTGCAGATAGGTGGCTATCGCCCAGGGCTATATATGGCGGATTGCTCAGAATGACATCAAATTGGATCACTTCCTTCAGGGCTTCATACCAGCTGCCCTGGGCAAATTGCACTCTATCTGATAGACCAAGTTGCTGAGCATTCATTTTGGCGATAGCCAGGGCCTCCAGAGATTGGTCTGTGGCGTTAACGATGGTCTGTGGGGCCGAGTGGGCTATGGCCAGGGCAATCGCCCCAGAGCCGGTTCCTAAATCGAGGATATTGGCTGGTCTATTGAGTGTCTGTATTTCACGCAGGGCAATCTCTACTAAGATTTCTGTTTCTGGACGCGGAATTAAAACCCCAGGCCCAACATAAAGCTCGATGTCATGAAAACCTCGCTTCCCGACCAGATACGCAATCGGCTCTCCATCTAGCCTCCTTGCCTCAATCCCTTTCCACTGCTCCAAGGCGGCAGGGGACAATTCCACCTCGTCGTGAGATAGTAGGGCTGAACGCGGTAGCTGATAGTGCTTTTCTAGAACAAAAGCGAGCAGGATTTTTGCTTCGTTTTGTGGCAGCGTCGTGCTACTCAATAACGAGCGCAAAGAGGTATTTGTGCTCATAGCGGATGAGCTTAGTTATCGCCTAAAGCAGCAAGCAAATCAGCCTGATGCTCAGATGCCAGGGCATTACATAGATCATCGAGATCACCATCCATCATGGCATCAATCTTATATAGCGTTAGATTGATCCGGTGATCGGTAATGCGACCCTGAGGAAAGTTATATGTACGAATGCGATCACTTCGATCACCAGAGCCAACCAGAGATTTTCTGGTTTGCGCTTCTAACTGATGTTTCTCGCGCTCACGGGCATCCATGATGCGTGATACGAGTACCTTCATTGCTTGATCTTTATTGCGGTGCTGACTACGATCATCTTGACATTCAACAACAGTGCCAGTGGGCAAATGGGTGATGCGAACTGCAGAATCTGTTTTATTAATGTGCTGACCACCAGCACCAGATGCGCGGAAGGTATCTATGCGTAACTCGGCAGGATTAATTTTGACTGCCTCTAGCTCATCTGCTTCAGGCATTACTGCAACTGTGCACGCAGAAGTATGGATGCGCCCTTGGGTTTCCGTTTGGGGAACGCGTTGGACACGGTGGCCACCGGATTCAAATTTCAGGCGTGAGTAGACTGATTGACCTACAAGGCGCAGGACAACCTCTTTATAGCCACCCAAATCAGATTCGGCAGAGCTCACCACTTCCACTTTCCAGCCCTGACGTTCCGCAAAGCGGGTGTACATGCGCAGTAGATCGCCCGCAAACAATGCGCTTTCATCTCCACCGGTGCCTGCCCGAATTTCTAAGAAGACATTGCGCTCATCGTTTACATCTTTAGGCAATAACAACTTTTGCAAGACATCTTCGAGCGCTTCCATGGTAGCTTGAGCGTGCTTTTGCTCATCGTCAGCAAAATCCTTCATGTCAGGATCTTTACGCATTTCTTCGGCAGCAGCAGCATCCGCTTCGGCTTGTTTATATAAGCCAAATTGTTCAACTACTGTCGCGATATCGGAATGCTCACGAGTGAGTTTGCGATAGTTGTCCATATCCTTCGTGGACTCTTCAGTGGTTAATAAGGAATTGAGTTCGGCTAAGCGTGTGTCTAGATGGTCTAGCTTAGCCCGCATGCTGGGCTTCATCTAATGGTCTTCTGGCTTAGTGTGTGAGGTAAATAATTTGGGTAATAGTTTGATAAGCGCATCACGTTCAGCGCCATTGGAATGTTGCAAAGCATGTAATGAGCCATGTAGAAATTTATTGGTTAATCCTTGTGCCATCGCATTGAGAACTTCTTGGGGATCGTCGCCACGCATCAGGCGTTTCATGGCGCGCTCTAATTCTAACTGCCTTAGGCGCTCACCTTGTTGCTGAATATCTTGAATAATAGGCACAGCACTACGGCCTTGCATCCAGTGCATGAAATTACCAACACGATCTTCAATGATGGCCTCGGCTTGACTGACAGCTGCCTGGCGAAGAGAAGTACCAGCCTGAATCATTACACCCAAGTCATCTACGGTGTAGAGGTAAATATCATTTAAGCGAGAGATCTCCGGTTCAAAGTCACGCGGCACCGCTAAGTCAATCATCACCATGGGTTTGTGGCGACGCTGCTTGAGTGCACTTTCAACCATACCCAAGCCGATGATGGGGAGCGATGATGCAGTGCTAGAGACAATGATGTCGAACTCATGCAGGCGACTAGGCAGTTCAGAGAGTCTGAATGACTCAGCTTCAATGTTTTCATTGGCAATAGAGTCGGCTAATTCTTGACCACGTTCAGTACTTCGATTTGCAATAGCAACCGATTTTGGCTTATGTGCCACGAAGTGAGTAGCACACAGGGAAATCATTTCACCTGCACCAATGAATAAAACACGTTGGTCTGAGATGGATCCAAAGACACGTTCAGCCAAACGCACCGAAGCCGCCGCCATGGAGATGGAATGTGCCCCAATCTCGGTAGAGCCGCGTACTTCTTTTGCGACAGAAAATGTTTTCTGGAACAGTTGATTGAGATAGGTGCCCAGAACACCCGCATCATTTGCGGTGCGTACAGCATCTTTCATTTGACCCAGAATTTGGGTTTCCCCAATCACCATCGAATCTAAGCCACAGGCTACTCTAAAGGCATGGCGTACGGCATCGGATTGTGGCAATGAATAGATGTGAGGCTGAAGGCTGCTTGGAGCTAATTTTTGGGTTTTTGCTAACCAATCAAAAGTCACTGCATGCAAGAGATTTTCAGCATCGGGATCATTGGCGGCGCAGTAAACCTCAGTGCGGTTACAGGTAGACAAAATCGTGGCTTCTGGGAGCCCAGCATGATTCGCGCCAACTAAATGTTGGCGAAGATCATGCAACGCTTCTTGAAGAAACTCAGGGTCAAAGGCAACTTTTTCCCGAATGGCGACCGGCGCTGTGTGATGATTGATGCCGAGTGTCAACAACTTCATAATGGTGATTATAGATTTGATGACAGCATTAATGGGGGCAGGAATGGGGTTTTTGGCTTTTCTGGTGATTGGCGGTATTTCAGGGGCGTGTGCTTGGGGGTTTTACCCAGGCACTAAGTCACGTCAGAAAAGCCTTCAAAAGCTTCTTACAGCGGGATTCATCGGTTTTCTCGCTGCCTTTGCTGCCTCATATCTAGGCCAGTACAGCAATTCTTTTCAATCGGGCCAAATGCTGGAGTGGCTTTGCGCCATCATCGCCTCATGCTTGTCAGGCGGTATTTACGCAGCTTTGACAAGTAATTGAGGTGCTAGTTAACTGAATAAATCCGCTTGAGGCTTTTTTGATAGGTGCTGGCTTACTTCGCTAACCCATTGGATGGGATCATGTCGGCGGTCTTTAAGCCATTCGTTAACCTTGGTGAAGTGTCCACAGCTTGCGACCCCTCCTGGTTGCAAAAAGGGCCTACTGGTTTTGTAGACCCCCAAACCCGAGGGGTGCGAGGATTGCAAAATCAGCTGATTGGTGCCGGATTCTATGAGAGGTAATTTAGATTGCGCGTGTCCACCCCAGAGTAACCAGACTAAATTAGGCTTAGCCTGTGCAAGGGCCGAAATCAATCTATCAATCAAGAATTGCCACCCTAGGCCTGTGTGGCTTCCGGCTTCACCAAGCCTTACGCTCAGAGCGGTATTCAGAAGTAGAACGCCTTGCTTGGCCCAGTTGCGCAAGTCGCCGTTAGGTAAATTACCAAAACCTTCTAGTGCCAACGCTTTGCTGATATTGCGAAGCGAGCTCGGAAACTCGCGTGAGTTTGTAGGGATACCTGCCGGAATAGAAAATGCTAAGCCTTGTGCAAGGCCTGGAGAGTGATAAGGGTCTTGGCCAATAATCACAACGCGTACTGAGTCTAAGGGGGTGAGCTGTAGCGCTTTGAAAAAGTATTCAGGCTCTGGACGGATATGTTCAGAGTGAAGATCAAGCTCTGCCTGCAAATTTTTCTGCAGTTGATGCCACTGGACAGTCTCGAAGTAATCCCCTAGTAATTCATGCCAAGCCTGGGGGATATCGTCTTTAGAAAAATTATGCATTAAAGAAGCAGGTAAAAAATTTATTGAGCAGGTTCGAGTTGGTATTGCACGGGCGCCTGTTCTTTACGTAAGAAAGTCATACACTCGTGTTCTAGGTCATCCCGATAAAAGCAAATGATGATTGCCTTATCTTCAGTAAGACTGCCTAAAATCTTTTCCCAGCGTGCTGGAGTAATGCGCTGTCCATTGATGCTGGCAAGAAGATCCCCAGTGGCCAGTCCCGCTGCTTGGGCTGCACCACCGTTTAAGACATGGCTTACTTTTAGCCAACCATTAGCATCGGCATGACGCATTCCAAATTGTAATTTGATGTTTTCAGTTTGAGACTGGACTTTGCGCTGGACTTTAATAAAACGAGAGTCGAACCATTTTTGCACGGGAATATCTTCCACTCCAAAGATGTAGCGCGATTTGAATGCATTCCAAGTTTTATTAAAACCAGATCCTAGTAATTCATGCATTAATACATCTAAGCCATCTTCAGCAATGCCATCGAGAGTGATGCCATGTTTTTGCCAAATGAGGCGCATCAAATCATCCAGGGATTGACGATTTTTGGAGTACTCACGAATCTTGAGATCGAGGCCCAGCGCTAGAAGGGCGCCTTTGCCGTAATAGCTGACCACGGCATTTGGTGTGTTCTCATCGGCTTGGTAATACTTAGTCCAGGCATCAAAGGAGCTATCAGCCAAACTTTGTTTTTCTCTTCCTGGGCCGCGTAAGATGCCGTTCCAATTGTTGGCAACTAACTTCAGGTAAGTCTTCAGGTTAATCCGCTTGCTACGAAAGAGTTGCAGATCATCGTAATAGCTTGTGAAACCTTCAAAGAGCCAGAGTAAGCGTGTATGGTTTCTGCGATCGAGTTGATAGGGCTGAAATGCCTTAGGTTGAATACGTTTAACCAGCCATGCATGAAAATATTCATGACTGCACAGGCCTAAAAATTCACGGTAACTCGTTTCATCTAGCGCAATATTCTTTTGTGGAATCTGATCTCGGCAACATAGTAGGGCGGTACTGTTGCGATGTTCAAGGCCGCCATATCCAGATAGCACGGCATTTACTAAGAATAGATAGTTCTTAAAAGGCGCTTTTTTACTGGTGGGTTCAAAAAGATTAATGGTTGATGTGCAGATAGCTTGAAGATCATTGGCGATGCGCTGCACATCAACTGAATGCACGCAGCCTTGAATTGCCATAGCGTGAGACAGACCGTTTGATTGCCATGCAATGATCTGGAATTCACCCATAGCGACTGGATGATCCAATAGATCATCATAATTTTTGGCGAGATAAAAACCAAAGCCGCGTTCATCGGTTTTAGCTGACTGAAGGGTTGTTTGAACAGTCCAATGATCGGCCAAAGCTGCTTCTGGTGCTGCAATAGCTAAAGTGCACGGCAGATGTTCTTGGCCCACAACCGCTAAACATAAACTACTCGCGTTAAAGAATGCTCGCTCACTATCGAGATAGGCTGCACGAACGGAAGAGTCAAATGCATAGACCGTAGTTAGAATTTCCACAGGCCCAGCGACTTTTGGGAGGCGCCAGTGATCGTTATCAATACGCTCGAGAGCGAAGGGCTTATGGCGAGTACCAACTACATAGGCTTCAATAGATTCAATGTGTTTACTGAAATCCCGAATTAAATAGCTACCGGGTATCCATGCCGGCATCTGTAGCACCTGTCCATGCACATCAGGATTTTCAATATGCAACTTCACCTGGAAGCGATGACCATGCAGATCCGCAGGCCAAATCGTATATTGAATGGCTGGTAAATCGGAATTGCTTGCAGGACTCATATCAATAGCGTTCTTAGTCAATTACTTGAGTGTTGCGAGCTTTTTTTCAAGATCGCTGATTTGAACTGCACCCGGAAAGCGACTGCCATCAGTAAAGAACAGCGTAGGAGTCCCTGTGATACCGTAAGTTTTAGCAAGCGCTATGTTTTTATCGACGGGAGTTGTGCAGTCAGTTTTTCCGCCAAGAGCCGTACCATTGACCATCCAGTCGATATAGGTCTTGGCTGGATCAGCAGAACACCAGATTTGTTTAGCTTTTTGCACTGAATCAGGACCTAGGATTGGGATGAGATAGGTATAGATGGTGACGTTATCGAGTTGCTGCATGGATTTTTCAAGACGCTTGCAGTAACCGCAGTTAGGATCAGAAAAGACTGCAAGTTGTCTAGCGCCATTGCCGCGAACTTGTTTCATTGCATTTGCTTGAGGCAAGTCGCTCCATTTAATGCGGCTCAGATCATTTTGTCTTTGTTCGGTAATGTTCTTGCCTGTGGCTAATTCAATAATCTCACCTTGAATGAGGTATTGACTTTTGGCATCTGTATAAACCACATCGTTACCAACTTGCACTTCGTAAATCCCACTTAGTGGTGAGGCCGATACGCTTTTAATCTTGACCGCGGTACCCAACTTTTTTTGTAAATCGGTTTTGACTTGCTGCTCTACTTGCGCATAAACGAGTTGCATAGAAAAGAAAGAGATGCAAGCAACAATGACGGCTACTATATATTTACTCAAAATTAATATCTCCAAGGGCGCGCTCAATGAGCCGCCGTTTAATAAAATGGCTACGATTAACAAGTCCTAAGCCAAAGTTGCGTAAGTGGCGTTCGGTATTGCTTGAGCCAGAAAACAATTTCTTTAGTCGATCGGTTACCCACAGTAAAGCACTCGTGTCACCTTGACGCTGACGCTCATAGCGACGCAGCAGCACTAAATCATTTGGAGACCTGAAAGACTCTCGTTTGCTTAATATATTTAAGAGGGTGGACACATCTCTGAGGCCCAAGTTAAGGCCCTGTCCAGCTAGTGGGTGCATGACATGGGCGGCATCACCAATCAACGCGACCTTTGGATTATTCTCGGGGCCAATAAAGCGCGCTGTACGAATTTTCCTTAATGGAAAAGAGGCTGGAGTTGAATTCAAAATAAGTGCTCCAAGTTGCCTCGTTACAGCACCATCTGCAATTAGACCTAATTCTTTATCCCAGCCTGCCTGTGAAAGGCCGAGTAGGTGCGAGGCATTGTCTGGGCAGGTAGACCACACCATTGAAACTTGTTTGTTTGGAAGGGGCAACATGGCCAAAATATCTCCACCGGGCAAAAACCATTGATACGCAGTTTCCAAGTGTGATTTAGTACAGTTCCAATTAACAACCACTGCGCTCTGCGAATAACTTTCTTCACTAGCAGTAATTCCAATACTGGCACGAGTGGGGGAGTTGGCTCCATCTGCTGCAATAACCAGCAAGGCCCTAACGGGCGAATGATTTGTTATCTGAAGCGTTACTCCGTCGGCATCAGTTTCAATTTTTTCTACTGTATCGGCAATTTGCTCCAATTTATTTTGGAAACGTGCCGCTTGGTCCAAAGTATGTTCGATGAGGTTTGATTCGCCAATCCAGGCTAGCTCAGGCGTACCCGCTTCGAAAGCAGAAAGATGAAGTTGATCGGCTTGCTCACCCCGGTCACCAAAAATTCGCATATCCCGAACAGCTTGTAAGCGAGAGTGGTCCAGGGCATCCCAAATTTGCAAATGGGCCAGTAATTTTTGAGTGCTAGGCGAGAAGGCGTAGATTCTTTGGCCCCACTGTGGCCCTGTGGGAGCTGGCACTGAATTGCCTAAGTCAGGGGCAATCTCAAGGGTTTGCAGTCCGATTTGCGCAAGCCCTAGGGCGCATGCTTTGCCAGCAATACCGCCCCCAATTACTACGACATCCACTTTATGAATTTTGGCGTTACTGCCTGGGGTATGAAAGGACGAATTGTGGCTAGCTTTTGACATATCTCGATGATATCGAAACCAAGCCCTTACAATATCGCTATGTCTGTGAAATGTGGCATCGTCGGCCTGCCTAACGTCGGCAAATCTACCCTCTTTAACGCGCTTACCAAGGCTGGAATCGCGGCGGAAAACTATCCTTTCTGTACGATCGAGCCTAACGTTGGTGTGGTTGAGGTCCCTGATCCTCGTCTGGCCGGTTTGGCTGAGATTGTGAGTCCTGAGCGTGTGCTCCCTGCGGCTGTCGAGTTCGTCGATATCGCCGGCCTAGTGGCGGGCGCCTCCAAGGGTGAAGGTCTCGGAAATCAATTTTTAGCGAATATTCGTGAAACAGATGCGATTACCCATGTGGTGCGCTGTTTTGAAGATACGAACGTGATTCACGTAGCAGGCAAGATCGACCCCATTGCTGATATCGGTGTGATCGATACCGAGCTTGCCTTATCCGACCTAGCTACTGTTGAAAAGACTTTAAATCGTTCAACTAAGGCCGCTAAGTCAGGCAATGATAAGGAGGCCGGGGCTTTGGTTGCAGTGCTCACTAAGGTTCAGGCGCACTTGGATACTGCTGCACCTGTGCGCAGTATGAAATTGACCGATGATGAAAAGCTCATTTTGAAACCGCTTTGCTTAATTACTGCAAAGCCGGCGATGTATGTGGCCAACGTCAAAGAAGATGGATTTAGCAATAACCCCCATTTGGAAGCAGTCAAGCAACACGCTGCCAAAGAAGGCGCTCCAGTCGTCGCGGTATGTGCTGCAATTGAAGCAGAAATTGCCGACTTGGATGATGCCGACAAGCTCGAGTTTTTGACTGATCTTGGAATGGAAGAACCAGGTTTAGACCGCGTCATCCGTGCAGGCTACGACCTGTTAGGTCTGCAGACTTACTTTACAGCTGGTGTAAAAGAGGTCCGTGCCTGGACCATTCACAAGGGTGATACAGCTCCACAGGCTGCCGGCGTGATTCATACGGACTTTGAGCGTGGCTTTATTCGTGCCCAAACGATTTCCTATGAAGACTTTATTCAGTTTAAAGGCGAAGCAGGTGCCAAAGAAGCTGGCAAGATGCGCGCGGAAGGTAAAGAGTATGTAGTCAAGGATGGTGATGTTTTGAATTTCCTCTTTAATGTCTAGGAAACTTTCGCGCTAACCTAATTAAACTGTCGAACTTTTGTGGGTTAGTTCAGTTACTAAGGGCTTTTTTATTTGCGATGGCAATGTATTGACCAAGAAACGACTAGGCTGCTTTAGCTGCTTTTTCTAAACATTTCGAGATGTCTTCGTAGCGCTTAAGAGCAATTTTAGTTGGCAGTACTTCCTTCTTGCGACCATCTTCATTGGCAGCCATTTTAATGTAACCCATGGCACTAAGGTTCTTTACTCGCCCATGAAGCGTTGCTTGCGAGCCAAGATCCGATAGAGAGATCAAATCACCAACCAAGACCGATTGTTTTGCAACAGAGGCTAAGATGATTTTATTCAGGAGACTTTCTTCTATGGAATCAAGTTTCTTGCCTGGGTTTATGCGATCGATTGCATCGAGCAAGTTTAAGAAGCGTAGATAGGGTGATGCTTTATTAGTGGGCATTTGATGATGTTAAATATTAGCCTTAAGGGAATCACCTTAAGAGAGGGTGATTCTATACCCCATAATCACTTGTTTGCAACTTGTACGGATTTTGTAAAATTAAATCATTCTCAAGGGATGACTAACAATATATCCGAATGGTTTAAATGATTCCTCATCAGCGCTGCTTCCTACGGTGTTCTGTTTTATGCAAACGATTGACTCGCAAGTACTTTGGTTTATGGCTTAGGGGTTAATTGGGTTTATCTGCCTGCAGGCTTATGTTTATTCCTGACGCTAGTATTTGCATTTCCTGGTGCTCTTGGGATTGCCGTTGCTTCCATGTTGATTTGTTAGTTTGGTGATTTTCCTCAAGATCTTGTTACTTGTATAGGGATTGGATTAGTCTCGGGTTTTGCGCCTTATATCGCCCGCATTTTTTTACTTGCTAACTTGCCAATAGCTGCAGACCTCAGTGATTTAAGTCTGCCAAAATTATTGATGTGTATCTTGATTTATGCCTTTCTCAGTTCAGATATGCATCAGCGGTATTTTGCGATAAGAGGTTTAGATAGCACAGGCAGTCTGAATCATTTCTTAGTAATCTTTATTGGGGGCGTCCTTGGGACAATCTTATTGATTGCCATCATCAAGTACGGCTTAGATCTATTAAAGAAGACTAGAACAATAGCGCTTTAAGAAAATAGTTCACTTAATGCTAGCCCTGGATCTTGGGCCCGCATAAAGGCCTCCCCTACCAAAAAGCCATTGATGTGGTGATCACGCATGAGCTGAACGTCTGCGCGATTCATAATTCCTGATTCCGTTACCAGCGTCTTAGTGTTTGGGACCATCGGCAATAGCGAAAGTGTGGTCTGCAGTGTCACCTCAAAGGTCTTGAGATTACGGTTATTGATTCCCAGCAGCGAGGTTTTTAATTTCAGCGCTTGTTCTAATTCCTGAGCGTTGTGCACTTCAACCAAAACATCTAAACCTAAGTCATGTGCGCACGCTTCTAAATCTTGCATTTGCTTGAGTTCAAGTGCGGCAACAATCAACAGAATGGCATCTGCACCAATCGCACGTGCTTCATAGATTTGATAAGGATCAATCGTAAAGTCTTTTCGCAAAGTTGGAATGCTGCTTGCTGAACGTGCCTCCTGTAGGTATGCGTTGCAACCCTGAAAGTAATCCACGTCAGTTAAGACTGATAAGCAGGCCGCCCCATGGTTTTCATAAGAGCCGGCAATGGCCGCTGGTTGAAAATCTTCGCGCAAGATTCCTTTGCTAGGACTCGCTTTCTTGATTTCAGCAATGACGCCAGCGTTGCCAGATGCAATTTTTTGCTCTATGGCTCGAATAAACCCGCGCGGCTTGAATGCAGCATCTTGGTTGTTGGCTTCAGCTCGTTCGCGATGGTTAGCAAGGGAGATTTGCTTTGAATTGCTAGCCACCTCAATCTTTTTGGTAGCAACAATTTTGTCAAGAATATCGCTCATGGATTAATTGGTGTTAGTGGCCGCCACAAAGGCATCCAGTTTTTGACGGGCAGCACCGCTTTTGATGGCGGCCTGCGCCATGGTGATACCGGAGGCAATATCTTTGCATAGGTCAGCAACGTATAAAACCGCTCCAGCATTCAGACAGACGATATCGCTAGCAGGGCCAGGTTGCTTGTTGAGTACATCCAAAACAATTTTTTTGGACTCTTCAGCGTTGGCAACTTTAAAGATATTCGTTGGTGCAGTACTCAGGCCAAAGTCTTTTGGATGAATCTCATACTCACGCACAACACCGTCTTGTAGCTCTCCAACTAGGGTAGGCCCTTCTAGTGAGATCTCATCTAGACCATCGCGACCATAGACCACCAAAGCATGTTTCATATTCAAAGCTTGTAATACTCGAGCCTGAATACCAACGAGATCGGGGTGGAATACTCCCATCAAGATATGTTGAGCATCGGCAGGATTGGTGAGGGGGCCTAGAATATTAAAAATGGTCCGCACGCCGAGTTCTTTGCGAATTGGCACAACATTTTTCATCGCAGGGTGGTGGTTAGGCGCAAACATAAAGCCAGCACCCACATTGCTAATGCAGTTGGCCACTTGTTCTGCAGAGAGTGCAAGATTGACACCAAGCGCTTCTAGAACGTCTGCGCTGCCAGATTTGCTGCTGACACTACGATTGCCGTGCTTGGCAATTTTTGCTCCAGCTCCTGCGGCAACAAACATTGCCGCAGTTGAGATATTGAAGGTGTGGGCACCATCACCACCGGTGCCGACAACATCCACCAAATGCGCCCTATCTTCCACGTGAACTGGTGTTGCAAACTCGCGCATCACTTGAGCGGCTGCTGCGATTTCACCAACAGTTTCTTTTTTCGTGCGTAGCGCAACCAATAGACCGGCCACCATAGTAGGCGGCATTTCACCACTCATGATGAGGCGCATCATCGTAGTCATCTCATCATGAAACAATTCACGATGTTCTATGCAACGTTGTAAGGCTTCTTGAGGGGTAATAGTCATGGCGTTTTGTTGGGTGCTTTGTATTTATTTAGACATCAAGAAATTCTTCAAAAGCACATGTCCGTACTCAGACAGAATCGACTCTGGATGGAATTGCACTCCTTCAACGGCAAATTCGCGATGACGAACTCCCATGATTTCGCCATCTGAGGAAGTAGCTGTAATTTCTAGCACTGCAGGAATACTGCTCTTTTCGATAGCCAAAGAGTGATAGCGCGTTACTGTAAATGGATTTGGAATGTCTGTGAATACGCCAACACCAGTATGGTGAATGCTATCCGTTTTGCCATGCATCACTTTTTGCGCACGCACAACTTTCCCACCAAAAGCTTCTCCAATTGCTTGGTGCCCTAGGCAAACTCCCAAGATCGGAACCTGACCCGCATAGCGCTTGATGGTCTCAACCGAAATACCAGCCTCAGCGGGACTGCATGGTCCTGGGGAAATGCAAATGCGCGCAGGCTTGAGCTTACCGATTTCTTCAACGGCAATCTCATCATTTCGAAATACCTTTACTTCCTCACCCAGTTCAGCAAAGTACTGAACCAAGTTATAAGTAAACGAATCGTAGTTATCAATCATGAGGAGCATCGAGTCCTCCTTGTACTAAATCAGCGGCAAGCAAGACAGCTCGTGCTTTGGCTTCAGTTTCTTTCCATTCAGCTATCGGATCAGAGTCTGCAACAACTCCAGCGCCAGCTTGTGAGTGCAACATGCCATCGCGAATAACGCCGGTACGAATAGCAATCGCCACGTCCATGTCTCCTGAGAATGAGAGGTAGCCTACTGCGCCACCATAAACCCCCCGCTTCACAATTTCCACCTCATCAATAATTTCCATTGCCCGAATTTTTGGGGCGCCAGATAAAGTCCCAGCAGGGAAGGTTGCTCGCAGAACATCCATATTGCTCATATTGTCGAGCAACTCACCTTCAACCGAACTGACGATATGTTGAACATGTGAATACTTTTCTATTGACATAGAGTCAGTCACTTTGACTGTACCAGTCTTAGCAATACGTCCCACATCATTACGAGCAAGATCAATCAACATGACGTGCTCAGCAATTTCTTTTGGATCAGCCAATAGTTCCCTGGCAAGACGCTCATCTTCTTCTGGATTTATACCGCGAGGGCGCGTGCCAGCCAATGGGCGAATCGTCACAATTTTTTCACCATCACGTTTTTCTTGACGAACTAAAATTTCTGGTGAAGAGCCAACTACTTGGAGGTCACCAAAATCATAGAAGTACATATAAGGCGATGGGTTTAGCGAGCGTAACGCTCTGTATAGCGCCAATGGAGAGTCAGTAAAAGGTTTACTGATGCGTTGACCAATGACCACTTGCATGCAATCGCCGGCCAAGATGTATTCCTTGGTTTTGCGAACAGCACTTTCAAAATCTTCTGCTTTAAATTTGCGAATGAGCTCAGTCTTGGTGCTAGCTCTGGAGCTTGGAATGCTGACGGGCTTGCTTAAGCAGGCAAGCAATTCTTTTAATCTAGCTTGGCTTTTTTCAAAACTATCGCTTTGGCTTGGATCGGCATAAACAATTAAGTAAATTCGGCCAGCCACATTGTCGATGACTGCTAACTCTTCAGTCAGCATTAGTTGAATATCGGGCACACCCAACTCATCAGGAAGGCTGTGCTTAGCTAAACGAGATTCAATATAGCGAACGGTATCATAGCCAAAGTAACCAGCAAGTCCACCACAAAAGCGTGGCAATCCGGGTTGGAGCGCAACCTTGAAGCGTTTGAAATAAGCATCTACAAAATCAAGCGGGTTATCGTAATTACTTTCAACCACTTTGCCATCTGTTACTACTTCGGTTAAAGGCGCATTAGGAGTACCGGCAGTTCTCAACAAGGTCTTGGCTGGTAAGCCAACAAAAGAGAAGCGGCCAAAGCGCTCACCACCCAAAACGGATTCGAGAAGATAGGTATTCTTCTTGCCAAACTCTTGCGTGAGTTTCATATACAGGGAGAGTGGTGTCTCTAAATCAGCTAACACCTCTTTCACTATGGGAATGCGATTGAAACCCTGTTTCGCTAGGGCATTAAATTCTTCGCGCTGCATTAGGTTTTTCCTGACTTTCCTAATTCTATGCGCATCGCCTCAATGACTGCGGTGTAATTCTCTTTGCCAAAAATAGCTGAGCCAGCAACAAAAGTATCCGCCCCTGCTTTGGCAACCTCTGCAATGTTGTCAACTTTGATTCCACCGTCAACTTCAAGCCGAATGTAACGGCCGGTCTCTGCTTGGCAGCGATCTAGGCGTGCACGAACTTGACTAATCTTGTGCAGAGTGCTCGGGATAAATGATTGACCGCCAAAGCCAGGGTTCACTGACATCAGCAACACCAGGTCTAGTAATTCCAAGGTGTGGTCTAGGTAATCCAATGGCGTGGCAGGATTGAATACGAGACCAGCTTGACAGCCTTGATCTCGGATCAGGTTAATGGTGCGGTTGAGATGAGGGCTCGCCTCCGGATGAAAGCTAATCAGATTGGCGCCTGCTTTTGCAAAATCAGGAACGATGCGATCTACTGGCTCCACCATGAGGTGGACATCAATTACTGCTGGCGTCCCATTTTTGACAGCATGAGGACGAATCGCCTCACAGACTAAAGGGCCAATCGTCAGGTTAGGAACGTAGTGGTTATCCATCACGTCAAAGTGAATCCAATCGGCTCCAGCAGCTAGGACGTCCTGTACTTCTTTGCCTAGGCAGGCAAAGTCAGCCGACAAAATAGAGGGGGCGATAACAAATTGGGGTGATTTCTGGCTATCCATCCCTAGATTCTAGCTTGCAGTTGGCTTCCGGATAGAGCAGAATTCGAGCATGAATCTCCACGAAATCACTATTACGGTCAAAGCCCAGTATTTGCCAGAGCAATCTGAGCCTGATAACAGTCAATTTGCCTTTGCTTATACCGTCACCATTCGCAATACTGGGACGGCTAGCGTTCAGCTGATAGCCCGCCATTGGTTCATTACCGATGGCGATAACGATGTCCAGGAAGTAAGGGGTCTTGGGGTGGTTGGTCAGCAGCCTTTATTGCGCGCTGGCGAGCATTTTGAGTACACGAGTTGGGCCACCTTACCCACACCGGCAGGGACTATGCGGGGGGAGTATTTCTGTGTGACCGAGGAAGCTCAGTTTTTCCAGGCCCCAATTCCAGAATTTGCACTAGTGATGCCCAGAACTCTCCACTAAAGGGGCTTGTGGCAAAAATGGCTTATTTTTTGCCACCACCAGTCCACAGTACGATAAATAGCAGCAGACCTAAGGCTATTACTGCCTCGAAGACAAAGAGCAGCATTGGGTATTCATCGAGTAAATTGGCGATCATGATTCTTAAATTCCAAATGGTGGCAAAGCGATTAGCTTGCGCTAGTGTATTCGCTCTGTTGGTTGCCGCTCTTCTGGCAGGTTGTTCAACCCCACCTGCAGGCCGGTCTAGTTCCCGATCCAGTGGAACTTCTGCGGCCCCATATAGCTCTCCCATTTCTAGATTTACTGCCGTCTCCTGGCAGGCTTTGCCAGGATGGCAAGAAGACGAACTTACTCAGGCTTGGCCAGCATGGCTTAAAAGCTGTGATGCTTTACGTAAGCGCAGTAGCGAAGTCAATTGGCGCGAGGTATGCGCCCAAGTGGGCAATGTTTCCCCACGAGATGGACAAGCTATTCGTCGATATTTTGAGAATTACTTTCAGGCTTATGAAGTGCGTAGTAGCTCGATTGGGGTTGAAACAGGTCTAGTCACTGGCTATTTCGAGCCGGTGATAAGTGGCTCTCTGACACGTACCAGTGCTTATACCGTTCCACTGTACGCTTATCCAAAAGCGTGGCGAAGTGCTAAGCCCAGTCCAGCACCGACTCGTGCCGAGCTCATGAGCTCAGGCGCCTTGAAGGGTCAGGAATTAGCGTGGGTACAAGATCCTGTTGCAGCAGCCTTTATGCAAATCCAAGGCTCCGGAAAAATTCGTCTTGAGGATGGACGGGTGGTGCGTCTAGGATTTGCGGGCACAAATGATCAACCATTCAAATCTTTTGCCCAATGGTTGTTAGATTACAAAGAGATCACCCGTAGCGAAGCAACAATGCAAGGGATTTCTCAATGGGCAAAACGCAATCCTAGCCGTGTAGATGATATGTTGAATGCCAATCCCCGTTTTGTTTTCTTTAAAGAGTTGCCCGGCAATGTGAGTGCAGAGCTAGGTCCCAACGGTGCGCTTGGCGTACCCCTGACTGGTGAGCGAAGTATTGCGATTGATCTGAGATCTCTGCCATTAGGTGCGCCAGTCTTTTTGGCCACTACCAAACCCCTCAGTAATCAAGCTCTGCAGAAGTTGGTATTAGCACAGGATACTGGAAGCGCCATTGTGGGAGCCGTCAGAGCTGATTACTATTGGGGTTCCGGAGATGCTGCAGCAGAAATGGCTGGTCGTATGAAACAAAATGGCAAGATGTGGGTATTACTGCCGCGCTAAAAATGAATGCTGAAAGGGTTTTATGAGCTACAACACTATTTTGACCAAAGTGGATGGTAAGGTTGCCACGATCACTTTGAATCGTCCTCAAGTATTGAATGCCTTAAATGATGAGCTGATGGATGAGCTGGGCGCGGCGTTGATCGGGTTTGACGCTGATGACAACATTGGGTGCATCATCATCACTGGCAGTGAAAAAGCGTTTGCTGCAGGAGCTGATATTGCCAAGATGGCAAAGTATGAATTTCATGAGGTTTATCGTCATGACTACATTTCTCGTAATTGGGAGCAAATCAGAAAAGTTCGCAAGCCAGTGATTGCGGCGGTTTCAGGATATGCGCTAGGTGGCGGTTGTGAATTAGCCATGATGTGCGACATGATTATGGCTGCCGATAATGCGAAATTTGGTCAACCAGAAATTAAGCTAGGGATTATTCCTGGTGCTGGTGGCACACAGCGTTTACCCCGCGCAGTATCTAAGGCAAAGGCAATGGACCTTGCTTTAACGGGCCGCATGATGGATGCGAATGAGGCAGAGCGCGCTGGTTTGGTAGCGCGTATTTTTCTTCAGGCAGATTTGCTCAATGAAGTTTCTGCAATCGCAAAAGCTATCGCGGATATGCCATTGCTGACTGCGATGATGGTGAAGGAAAGCATCAATGCTGCTTATGAAACGACGCTCTCAGAGGGCATTCATTTCGAACGCCGCTTATTCCATGCCTGCTTTGGAACCGACGATCAGAAAGAGGGCATGGCTGCATTTGTAGAAAAGCGCCCCGCTAAATTTACCAACTCTTAATCGCGCTTCAAATACAGAACTAATTTTGCTCTAAGTAGCGTTGAGCTAGCTTGACCCAATAGTTCACACCTACTGGGATGAGAGCATCATTGAAATCGTATGATGGGTTGTGGAGATGGCAAGGTCCCATGCCATGTCCAACCGAGCGATGATCACCATCTCCATTACCTAAGAATACATAGCAACCAGGCTTTTCAAGCAAGAAGAAAGCAAAGTCTTCTGCACCCATCGTAGGATCGATCGCTATGTTGACGTTTTGTTCTCCAACAAGCTCTGCCATTACCTTGCTGGCAAACTCCACCTCATTCTCATGATTGATGAGTGGTGGATAGCTTCGAGAAAAAGTGATATCTGCTTGGCAATCAAACGCGCTTGCTACATTATGAGAAATCTCGCGCAGGCGCCGCTCAATCAGATCAAGCACTTCTAAAGTAAAGGTGCGAACGGTTCCACCAATAAAGGCGCTATCGGGAATCACATTACTGGTTTCGCCCGCATGAAACTGCGTTACAGATAATACGGCAGCATCAACGGGGCGTTTATTGCGAGTAATGATGCTTTGCAATGCTTGTACAACTTGAGTGCCTGCTAGTACTGGATCTGCGCTATTGTGCGGTAATGCTGCATGCCCACCTTTGCCACGAATCGTAATTTCGAATGCATTGCTAGATGCCATCATGGGGCCAGCGGTTACCCCAAAATGACCTTCAGCAAGGCCGGGCCAGTTGTGCAAACCAAAAACAGCATCGCATGGAAATTGTTTAAAGAGTCCATCATTAATCATTTCTTTTGCGCCTGCGCCACCTTCTTCGGCTGGTTGGAAAATAAAAATGACCGCGCCTTTAAAGTCTCGATGGTTTGATAAATATTGAGCAGCACCTAAGAGCATTGCAGTATGGCCATCGTGGCCACAGGCGTGCATTTTTCCAGGGTTAACGGAAGTGTGTGCAAAATTGTTGTGTTCTTGAAGTGGTAGCGCATCCATGTCAGCACGCAAACCCACCATCTTTCCAGGGCCAAGATCTCCATCTAGTCGACCGACAACTCCCGTCCTTCCCATTCCACGGAAAACAGTAATGCCCCAGCTTGAAAGTGCTTCGGCAACAAGATCGGACGTGCGATTCTCTTCAAAGCGCAATTCTGGGTGGGCATGGATATTGCGCCGTATTTCTTGAATTGCTACTGCGGAATCGACGATTTCAGGGAGTAATCGCATATGTTTATCTTATCTGAAACCACATGGAGCCGCACTTATTTGACCCAACTGCATCAGGGTAGTTTTATATGCTCTGCAGCAAACTCAAGCGCTTGTAATGAGTAAGGCTCATTGACTTGCTTTTGGAGGGCTATTGGCAGAGGTGGAATTATTCCAAGAAGGGGGGCTTTGATACGATCTTTGAGGCTTTGGATGTTCTCTTGCAAGAGGGACATTTCTTCTGAAAGTGCATTGGCAATCCAGCCTGCCACTTGAAGATTACGCATTTTCAAAGCTTCATACGTTAAGAGTGCGTGATTAATGCATCCCAAACGCATACCCACCACCAGAATTACTGGCAAGCCAATTGCTTTTACTGTATCCCCTAAATCTTCCTTTTTATTAAGGGGCACGAGAAATCCGCCAGCACCTTCCACAACCACTGCGTCAAATTTTTCAGAGATATTGTGAAAAGCTTTAGTGATGACTGCAATATTTAATTCAATTCCTTGCGCTTGCGCTACAAGTTGGGGGGCTGCAGGAGTGCTTAAGACGTAAGGACATAAATGCATGTCATCATGTTCAAAGCCTGAAGCAAGCCTCAACGTTTCTAAATCTTCATTGAATTCGCGCCCATCTGGACTTCTATAGGTTCCTGCTACAACTGGTTTAAAGCCAACCGCCTTTATTCCAACTTCTTTTAGCTTCAGAATTAAGGCAGCGCTGACTAAAGTTTTGCCAACCTCAGTATCGGTTCCCACAACAAAGAACCCGGCAGGCTGCTTGAGGGTGCTCATGATGGTGACCCTACCTGTACTTGCCGCTCAATTTTGTGTAGAGCCTGAATAAGATTCTTTAATTCTTCAATACTGTGATTTGCTGAAAAAGTAATACGTAGACGAGCACTGCCTGCTGGAACTGTTGGCGGCCTAATTGCCGGAATCCAGTAACCCATAGCATCCAATAGTTTGGCTGCTGCCAAGGCATTAGCATTGCTGCCAAGAATGACTGGCTGGATCGGTGTACACGAAACTACTTTTTTCCAATCGGAAAAATGCATTTCATTTTGCCAATGCGTAGTGAGTAGATTTAGTTGATGACGCCGGGCCTTGCCTTCTTCACTTTCAATGATGGTGAGGCTTTCCAGCAAAGCATGTGCAATGGCTGGTGGCGTAGCGGTACTGTAAATATAGGGGCGGCCTTTTTGAATCAGCCAGTCGATAAAAGGAGCTTGCGCACAAACAAAGGCACCGCTAACTCCAGCCGCTTTACCAAGTGTACCGACATAGATGATGCGCTCTGACCTAATATCGAATTGCTCCAAAATGCCATGTCCTAATTCACCAAGCACACCAAAACCATGGGCATCATCTACCAAGAGTAATGCATCGTATTGCTCTACAATTTCAACTAGTGCTTTCACTGGAGTGATATCACCATCCATGCTAAAGACACCATCGGTGACAATGAGTTTGAGAGGCTTCGTATCTTTCTTGAGTTCCTCTGCGAGTGCTTCTAATTGCTGATGATCAAATAGTGTGACCGAGGCTTTAGATTGAATGCTTGCTAAGCGAACGCCGTCAATAATCGATGCGTGATTGAGATTAGCAGAGTAAATACTTGCCTCGCCTGGATTTGCCAGTTTTACTAAGCCGGTAATAGCAGTGAGATTTGCAAGATAGCCCGTACTAAAGAATAGTGAGCTCGTATTGGGGATGTGTTTGCTTTGAAAGGAGGCTAATTTTTTTTCTAGCAAATCATGTGCAATATTGTGTCCGCTGATCAGGTGTGATGCGCCGCTACCAACGCCATATAAATTTGCACCTTCCGCTAGGGCCTTAATTAACTCCGGGTGATTGGCTAGACCTAGATAATCATTGCTACAAAAAGTGTGTAGCTTGCGCTGATCGACTATCGCCTCTGTATCACAGGGGGACTCGTTGATGCGAAGTCTGCGTTTTAGTAATTGTGTATCCAGCTCAGTAATCTGTTCATTTGCCATACTCAAAGCATGAAATGTATTTTTCATGCGAGCACCTTATGTAATGCACGCTGAACTGCTTGGCCCATTTGCAGGGTTTCAGTCGAAGAAAGAATATAAGGGGGCATGACATAGACAGTATTGCCAATAGGACGAATGAGTACGCCTTCATCTAAGCT
>Ga0208382_1000175_pt1 | contig 23241 bp, 19 predicted proteins | sample CryBogCBE28Sep08_FD_184582 | JGI IMG/M metagenome (GOLD analysis project Ga0208382, IMG submission 184582) | Freshwater microbial communities from Crystal Bog, Wisconsin, USA - CBE28Sep08 (SPAdes) | ecosystem: Environmental > Aquatic > Freshwater > Lake | place: Crystal Bog, Wisconsin, USA...
GCCCTGCGAGCACCAGAGTGCAAAAATTTCATACCCGAAAACAAATTTTGTCGCAGAAGATTGGAAAGTAACCACAACGCTCGCAACAGATACCCTGGCTCCAGGCATGTATTTGGCGCGAATTAATGCCTCCGATGGACATCAATCGTTTATTCCTTTTGTACTCAAAGATAAAGATGTTGCCGGTCGCCTTGTTGTCTCGGTCCCATTCCAAACAAGCCTTTCCTACAACGCCTACACCGGTGCTAGTGCTTACGGTGACAAGGGTGATTTTTCTAAACGGGCAAGGGTGCTCTCGTTTAACACTCCGTTCTCAGAAGGATATGGCGCAGGTATTTATTACTTCTACGTGCAACCGTTGGTGAAGTTGATCGACCAATTAAAACTCGATCCAGCATTTGTCACCGATGTCGATATCAGCCAAAACCCTTCAATCATCAACGGTGCAAAAGCGCTCGTATCCGGGGGTCATGATGAGTATTGGACTCTGCAAGAACGTGATGCGGTCATGGCTGAACGCGCCAAAGGTATGAATCTCCTCTTCTTCGGTGCAAATGTTGAGTATTGGCGGGTTCGACTTCACCAAGGCGCGCAACTTGGTGATCTCGAAATGGATATCTATAAATCACAATCAGAAGATCAGAACACCTCTGAACCAACGATTAAGTTCCGCGATCAAAAACTTCCAGAATCCGAGCTCACCTATCAGGATTACAACTGCTTCCCAGCAAAGGGGGATTTTTCGGTCTCCGATCCCAACTCATTTATCTTCGATGGCACAGGAGCGAAGAAAGGTGAAGTCTTCCCAGGCATGATGGGGCCAGAAGTCGATCACGCCTTGGCTTCCGACACCTTCACTGGAACACGTAAGGTTCTAAACTCGTCAACAATTACATGTGGCACCCATATTCTCGATAAGCCAACATCTTCCACAATTGTCTATGGCGAGATACCTGGTGCGGGTGGAACGATATCAATAGGCGATATGAATTGGGTCGAACGCGGTCTCACCTCTGACGTGCCAAAGCGAACATTTGAATTTGCAACCAAGGTCACCACAAATATCTTGGAGGCCGCTGCAAAAGGACCAATGGGTCAACACCTTCCGTGATCACCTTCTTGAAGCAACTACCCAAGACCATCGTTTCGGCCGTTATTTTTCTGGGGCTTCGCCTTCTTTTTCTGCCAACACTCTGGCTGGCAACAACGCTACGCCACAGGAATTTTCACACCATCTTTGCCCGGTGGGATGCGCAGTGGTACCAATCAATTGCGGCCCACGGTTATGGCTATGAAGTCATTGAAAAAGGCCGGACCTTATCTAATGAGGCTTTCTTTCCACTCTTCCCATTAGCGGAACGATTAGTTCATGCAGTAATCCGGATTTCATATATCCGTTCGGGAATCATCGTGAGTTGGTTCTGCGGTGCTTGGGCTGCGGCGGCGATTTATGCCGTTGTTTCTAAGCTAACTAACGAGCGAACCGCACTACTCACCGTTTTTCTCTGGGCGGTCTATCCCATTGCTTATGTAGACAACCTGGCGTACAGCGAGACTCTGTTTACCGCTTTGGTTGCAACCGCCATCATGTTTCTCCAGAAGAAACGCATGCTCCTTGCATCGGTATTTGCCGCACTTGCGGGGCTGACCAGACCTACTGGCCTAGCAGTAGGAGCCGCGGTCACTCTGACTATTCTGTTGGAGCTTTGGCGCTATCCCGTCGCGCGAAAATCATGGCTCTCTTATCTCGCGATGCTCTTGCCCATAACTGGTTGGCTCGGCTTTGTCATCTACTTAGCCAAGAAAAATCATTCGTTGCTCTCCTATTTTCACGTCCAATCTCACTGGGGCAACGGCTTCGACGGCGGCGTTCACTTCGTAAAATGGATTGCACACTATCTATTGAGCAGAGATTTCGTCATCGGTTTGCTATTGATTGCACTGTGCACAGCACTCATCTATTTACTGCTCTCCCTCTATCGCGCCGTCGATTATCTTCCGGTTCTCATTTTCACCACGCTCTTAGTGGCTCTCTCTTTTTGCACACAAGGTTACTTCGGCTCTAAACCACGCTATCTGCTTCCGGCATTTCCATTGCTTATACCGATTGCGCAATTCCTCGCCGATAAGCGAAGTTATATCCGGTGGATTTGCTATGGAGTGCTTGTGCTACTTGGGATGAGTTACGGTGCTATTGCAGCGACAGGTCATGGCCCACCTTAAATAAGGCCGCGCTCCAAACCTTCTAATACTTCTTTAGCGCGAACTCTCACGTCATCAAGATCGCTGAGTCGCTTGAGGCCAGATAGCTGTTGGAACATCCGATGGTTCTTCTCAAACTTATCTTTGTGTTCGACTAGGAAATTCCAATACAACGTGGTGAAAGGACAAGCATCTTCACCGGTTCGTTTCTTTGGATCATAGATACAACTCTTACAGTAATTGCTCATTCGCGAGATGTAGGCACCGCCTGAGGCATAAGGCTTGGTCATCATGACGCCACCATCGGCATGAACTCCCATACCAATCACATTCGGAACCATTACCCAATCGCTGGCATCGATGAATTGATTGCGCATCCAGGCCAAATACTCCTGCGGATTCACGTCGGCCAGGAGCGCAATGTTGCTCAACACCATCAAGCGCGGAATGTGATGAACCCAGGAGCGCTCTTGCACATCGCTCACAATGGACTTAAGACAATTCATCGACGTGCGATCCGGGTCCTCTAATAGTGGAAGTAGCTTGCGCTGTGCACTCAATTCGTTGCGGCTTCTGTAATCCGCGCCAAGATGCCAGTACATACCGTTGATGTATTCACGCCAACCAATAATCTGACGCACAAATGCTTCTGCGGATGCAATCGGGATATCACCGACTTGAAACCCCTTGACTGCGGCTGCGATTACCTCAGTAGGGTGAAGCAAGCCATTATTTAAATAAGGCGAGAGCAAAGAGTGGTGCACGGACCAGTCGCCGGAAGACATTGCATCCTCGTAACGGCCAAAAGTGGCGAAGTGGTTGGCGAGGAAATAATTGAGTTGTTCCAACGCGCCAGCGCGAGTCGTCGCCCAGTATGTTCCGCTCACGCCAAAGCGCGCTGCGACTTCACGATCAATCTCATCGTAGGGGTGTTCCAATAGCGCAAGTGCTTGATGGTCCTTAGGCAGACTCTCGCGATTCTCTTTATCAAAATTCCACTCTCCGCCAACAGGTGAATTTCCATCCATGAGAATATTGAGTCGCTTACGTTGTAACCGATAGAAGTTCTCCATGAGAAAACTCTTCTGGACTTGGGCCCATTCCTTGAATAAAACCCGAGGAGTGAGAAAGAAATCGTTTTCGCAAAAGGTAGCGCCGAGCTCTGCCAAGGTTTCTTGTAGGCGATATGAGGATTGCTCTGCCGCATAAATTTCTTGAGTGCGGTACTTTGCACGAACCCCCTCTAATCCAGCACGAGTGGTCTGCGCCTGCACATACTCGACTGAATAACCCTCTGCTTGGAGCTCTGCCGCGAAATGGCGAGCGCTCGACACAAGAAAGAAGAGACGCAGCGGATGGAATCTCTTGGGGTCAACCATCCGTTCGGATTCCACTAAGACAATCAGGTCGTCTTCTTTATCTGCGTGCTTGAGGGCACCGTAATTGCGGTGCAACTGATCAAACGGAATATAAACAATCCGCTTATTAGTCATCAGGGCCTAATCACTTGGTCTTAAAGATGTTGAGGAGCTGGCGCACTTGATGCTTGGACTCTGCCGGATGCCGGAAACTCTTTTCGGCCACGATCTTGTAGACATTCTGGCGACCCACCTTGGTGATCACTACATAACCAGCTTCTTCTAGGTCGACCAAAATGCTGCGGACCGAGCGTTCGGTAATGCCTATCTCCTGAGCCAGATCACGAATTCGAAGCTTAGGGTTACGACTGAGAGCCACAAGGACGTGACCGTGGTTCGATAAAAAGGTCCAACCCGCTTCTTTCACGGCTGAACTTTAGCATATATCTGCATTAATTGACAGGTAATTTAATACCTGCAATTATTTGCCTATGTTGTATTTCAGATTAGCAAAGCTCTCAGCGCTCTTAATAATCCCGACGGCGATAGTGAGAGCCGTGATTACAACGGACTCCACCAAGTGGACCTACTCCCTCTTCTTGATTTACTGCGGGTTGCTCGTAGCCACCATCGCTAAATATGCACAGGAGAATCTGCGCGGCCAAAAGCGTTACAACCGATTCGGTCTATTGCTACTGCTGACATCAATCTCTCTTTATTTCACCTACGGCTTTCACTCCGTACTGACATTCGCTGCGGGGTGGATTGCAAGTGGCTGGGGCGCAACTCTGCTTGTCGATCACTTCAATGATAAAAGTTCCCGATCAGCACGAAATAAAGTCGCACGCTACTTTCTCATCGGCGATATTTGCATAATCGTTGTCGCTACCTATTCAACAATTAACCATATCGACTTGTTTGCAACTCAGAGAGCCCCCCTCTTCCTGGTCGGATTGCTTGCATTCGCAGGTGTTATTCGATCTGGTGCTTTTCCGTTTCATCGGTGGCTTGCGCTGACAAATGAAGCTCCATCACCACTCTCTGCCTTGCTTCATGCAGGAATCGTGAATGGATTTGGCTTAGCACTTCTCAGTTTTCCATCACTGCAAGAGTTGCAAATACCTATCGTGGTGCTTGGACTGATCACCATCTTTTTCGCTCTTGTGATTATGCGTCATCGCCATGATGAAAAAGGAAAACTCGCCAACGGAACAAGTATGCAGATGGCTTACATGGCGATTGAAGGCGCGCTGGGGCTAAACGCCGCAGTTCTGTTGCACATAGTTGGCCATGGTTCGTATAAGAGTTGGTCATTTCTTCGGGTGGGTGGCGTTCCTTCCAGATGGAAGAAGAGTCAGGAGCTTTACTTGCCTAAGTACCGTGGCAGCTCTCTCTACAAGGCTCTTGCACTCATTGCTAGTAGTTTGCTCGTGCTAGGAATTTTGGGACTGGCACTTCTCTTACATGACTCTGCACTTACATTGGCTCTGCTAACTATTTCATTGACATCTCTCTTGGGCTTCTCACAACAATTACAACCGCGGTTATTTGCTCAAACGCTTGTGTTGGTAACAGGTTCGGTAGCTATTCTAGGCGCAGAGACTTATGGACTGAGCCATCTGATTCCAAGCCGTGATGCGTCAAAACTGGCTATCGCAAGCGTGGCGGCGACCATTATCGCGATGACTCTTGTGGTCAAGAAAATCCCTTACGAAGCTACTCTGAAGCTCAGTTCACGTCTTCTTGGATTCATGAGCAGTCCTGGCAGATCTATTGTCGCTTCGAGTGATCCGCTAATCGCAGATACGCTGCAGCGATACTCGAAATATTTCGAACCAGGTCTTGGGCTTTCCACCATGGTGGCGCAGGATCCGGTCTCAGGTCTTCACTCACTGCGTTATGAAGAGGCAGCAAGAGAACTCTCGCGCTTTGGGATATCGAGTTACCCAGGACAACCCGTTGGTATCTCTTCGCATTCGCCTCGGTTGAACAAGGCTATAGACCAAGCATCGTGGTGGACTGCTGAAGCTTCTCATAACAGTTCCGTGAGATCGCTCGGACCTTACTCACTCTGGCGCAGATCTCAATCTGCTTCATCGCAACTGCCGTCTGATCCGTATGGCGCGCTAGCTGCGCTTGTTCAAGAATCGTCACTCACGTGCGAGGAAGCATTAGCTGCGCTTATTGGTTCTGACCTTGGCTGGTTTCAATATTTCCTAGGAAAACATCCGAATTGGATCGCAGAACTCTTGGCGCTTCGAGCAGCGCTCTTTTTACTCCACAAGGTTGAACTAGAAAAACCTGATGATGTAGATCTGCATTCATATGAAAAGGCATTTGCACTGCATGAACAAGGAGAAATTCAGCAGCTATTGCAGAAGCTTCAAGGCTCGACGCATCAGGAAAACGGCCGCAATCAAGAGTTAGCGCTCGTCATGTGCATCGATGTGCGCAGCGAAAAGATGCGCCGCTTGCTCGAATCCCGCCATAGCGTTGCCACCTTAGGCTTTGCTGGTTTCTTTGGTGCCGACATCGCGGTAGTTACCAGTGATGGCTCACACTCTTTCCAAAACCAGATGTGCCCGGTGATTCTGCAGCCTGGCATCACTATTAGTAATACTGAGATGCCAAGCATTTACGAGATCGTTCCAACACTGTGGTCCCAAGCTAATCGAGGCTCCGGTGCGTTAGCAATGGCTGAAGGATTCGGCTTAGTGCAACTCTGCTTAAACCTCATTAACACGTACGCTCCAACTCTGTTCAAGCGCCGCTCTCGTCCGCAAGAAACGCCGATCATCGGTGATGAGGCCTATTCGAGAATCTCATTTGAATCCAAAGTTGCTCTTGCAACCATGCTGATGAATAACTTGCCTCTGCAAACCTTTAAAGAGGTGATCCTTGTTGGCCACGAATCTGGTGTTCCTAATAATCCATTTACCTCGCTGTATGAGTGTGGTGCGTGCGGTGGCAATAGCGGGCTAGTCAACGCCTACTACACAGCGAAGTTGCTCAATGATGCAGAGGTGATGAAAGCTGCCGGGTTCGGTGATTGCGCCACCACCTTTGGCTATGCCATGCATAACACCACTCATCAAAGACTCGAGATTTTGTCCGGAAGTGAACGGACTGCGCCACTGAAAGCTGACTCATTGCTGACGCAAAGAGATGAAAACCTCATTGCCTGGTGGCAACCTTTTCCCGAGTTTGGTCTGGCTGGAAATGTCGGTGCGATTATCGCCCCTAGAGCGCTCACAGCGAATGTGGACTTGGGCGGTAAATACTTCCTTCATGACTACGACGTCACAACAGATCCTGATGGCTCCAAACTTGCGAATATTCTGACCGGCCCGGGAACGGTCATGCAGATGATTAACTCGCAGTACAACTTCACCGTCTGTGATCCACAAAATTTCTCTGCCGGAGATAAAACCCGGCTTAATGTCTTTACTCAAGCGGGAGCGCTTGCAGGTTCTGGTGGATCCCTCAAACGAGGAATGCCCTGGCAAGCCCTCGGCCTAAAGGCGGATCAACCAATTCACAATCCGATCCGCCTGCAGATATTCATAACTGCGCCGCAAGAGTTAATTAATAGAGCACTGGCCCAATCATCTATCTCTCAAATGGTTGATAACGGTTGGATTGGAGTTCACTCACTTCTTTAATTTGTAATGGTTTGGGCAACCTGCAGGAGTGGAGATGAAGGTTTTGAGTTTATGTGTCTGCACATTTATGCAGGTTATATAGGTTGGCTTCTTTGAAACCTTAGTTGCAGACGCAGGTGACTGAGTAGCAGTCGGAACCGCCGCAGGAGAAGGTGTCGGAGAAGCTGTTGGTGTCGCTACGGGATCTTGGAAAAGTTTCACTTGAATGACCGGATTGGAAAATTCGAATCCTTTGGCACTGAGATAGATGAAGCCATCATGTTCGGTGAGAGTTGTAGCAGCAACTTCATTCTGCCCACTGTCAGAAACAATCGAAACTGACGCCTTCACTGGAGCCGATGTAAAGTGATACAGGCATCGCGCCACATCGGAACGAATCGCTAAATCGTAGGAGCCAATGAATGGCGTTGAACCATCCTTTTCAAAATGTGGAGCTGCAACTTTGTAATCCAGGGTTTGTGTCTGATTATCGAAAGTAGGCGGACCTTCTATATACATAGTTGCATTTGTTGAAACAATTCCACCAAGAGAAGAATTGCTCTGAAGGCAAGAATTATCTCCACCTTGGGTCATAGTTCGAAAAGTCCATAAAGTTTGCATTGCGTCAGCTGAATTGTGAATCAGCGGTAACCACATCACAAATTCATCCATAGTTTGTTGATCGTATGAATTAAGGTCTCTTAGTAAGGTCCACGTGCTTGGATCAGTCTTCTCTATTTGAGCAAAGCTGCCTGAGCCTGAACTAAATGACATCTCCCCACCTAGCGGGAAAGGTAGCGATGCATAATATTGCTGAAGGCTCGTGGGCAAATCGGTTTTCTTTACATACCCAAAGACAGCAGGAACAGTCATTGGATTAGCCGCGATATCGATTTCCGATACTCCGTTTCCAACATTGTTAATTTGAATGTTTGGATTTTGCATGCGGCCGCTAAACCAATTAATAACAGGAAAATTCACGCGAATCTTTAAATCAAAAGTCACATCTGTAGGTAGCGCTTCTGGAATAGCACACTGTGTTGCATCATTCATAATGCAATACTGCTGAGTGTCAGCTCCGCCGCCTATATCTGCATCGGGCCATCCCGCATAGTCAGAAGCAGTTGTCGAATGTGGACTTACTTCGTACGAACCGTTAACTACATGTACGGCATATATGCCGATTGAAATTTGATCCCCAAAAGTCGTTTGGCCTGGATTTCGTTGAACTCTTCCATTTGAAACTACAAGATACTGGTCACCGCTTGCGTGTGCTGCTCCAGGAATAGAAAGGAGATGCGTCTGACCGCCCGGCGGTAACTCTGTTGAAGGATCTCCGGCATAGTCTTGTGAACGTATCGACGGAAATTGCGGACCAAGATTCACGGGAAGATCCGCACCTGCTTTAGTGGCTTTGACTCCAACAATGCAGTTGACATCTGAATCTGATTGACAGAAATCCCACAACGAACTGCCTTGCCACAAAGTTGCCTTAGAACACGCGGGGTCTGAGACGCTCTTGCAGGCAATCGCTTGAGTCACTTGTCCAGAACTATCAAGCACCTTGCCGATTAAGTATGGATTTGTGAAAGTGTTTCCAAAATTTGGAAAGGCATCGATACCTAAATATCCGCCACCTGGTGCCCGGCCAGCAACATACGACTCATCCGAGGGAGCACTCGCCGTTGCAACACTTGAAAATAAAGTAGCGATGGCTACTGCGACAACACCGATCAATAGCCGGTTTCGGGATCGAGTTGGAAGTGAATTCCTCAGAGTCATAGTGGGATTTTGTCACCTTGTGGTCGGCGTCAGAATAGACAGGTGCTGAAATGCACAAGGTTTGACTGGTCTGATGTCAGGAATATTCTTCTATTTTGAGAGAATTCATTTATGAGAAATCGACTATTAACAATTCTCGCAAGTTCATTTGGATTCATATTGGTATTCACTTCAGTGACTCAAGCATCCGATTCAGCCAGCGAAGTTTGGAATAGACCGAATGATTATCAAATTGGTATGCACGGCGTTTCATTTGATGACGAACCAGGAAGTGAATCATTTTCCGTCTTGATAAATCCAAGCTTGGAGTCTGACAGCTCAAAACCGGCAAACTGTTCTTCTGATTCCGATGCAAATTGTGCTGGGCATAACGTTCAATGGCAGGCACTTCTTCCGAACTGCACTGCTTCGATAAATGCTAACTGTATTGAAGAAGTAGGGCAGGTACTTCCTGATGGAAAATTAGTTCCAGGCGTTTTCCAAAACTACTTTCCAGCGGTGGGTATTTCTTCCTACGCTGGCGACCCCAGCAGAAATCTACCAACTGGAGGTACTGGTGGAATTTGGAAGTTAACCTCAGCGACTCATGATGGCGGAGATAATTACTACGTCACCGCCCATTTGACAGGTTCACTTAACCTCGCCGATCCACAAGGCAAGGCAAACTTAGATTCATTTGAATTAAGAATTATGCCTGTTCAATTACAGCAGAGAACCTACGACTCTGTTCATAATGCCAATGATGCTGGTTACCAAGCCGTTCCGGATCCAGTCAACGGAGGTAAACGCTGGGGATTTGCTAGCGCTGGATGGGATGGGAGCTCGCACTGTGTCTCTAATTCAGCCGAGCAGGGGCTATGTGCTCAATTGTTCAATTTTCCAAATGGCGCGCGCTACTACGTGAAACTTAAGTTATCGCTCTCTCCAAACGGTTGGCTTCACGGAAGAATTTCTGATCCGGATATTTCTTCACAGACTGTGAATGGGGTTACAGAACTCAATGTTGAAGCTGGCTCCGTTCAAGTGCCAATTGTTTACGCATCTGCACAGTGGAATCAATTACCGCAAAACATCCAGTCCCAATATTCGCCCGCATATGTTGAAAATTCACCAGGGTTTACTCGGCAATGCTGCTCTTGGTCTAATGATCCAACTCAGCAAAACTATACGAGTACGCCATTACCATCGGGGCAAGCTGGTTTGGATGAACTTAAACTTTGGCTACCTTACGTGAAGAATATGGCAACGGCCACACTTGGAGAATGGTCGGTGCGTTCGCTTAGTGGCACTGAATTACTTGGTGCAAACTCTTGCTTCACTTCATCACCTGAAATAACAGGTATTGTGACAACCAACTCAACTGAATACTCGGCTGGTCCGCCTACATTCGATGCAACGACTGGCTCGATGAATTATCAGGTTGAGTCTCCACATTATCTTGCAGACTCTTCTGTGTTTAAGGGAAGTTATAATCTGATCATGCGCTCCTCAGTGGCGCGATGTTTATATGGTTTTTCCGATGCCCCTATTAAAGCTGAAGTGTCTGTGATTGATTCTGAAGGCTCTCCTGAAATCGCGACAACGGTGGTCAATGAGGCCGGTGGTTGGTTAAAGCTCTCTGCGAATGGATTCGAATTTTCCGCCCCAACAGTCAGTGTAAAACTCCTTCAAAATTCAATACCTGTTGCAACACCAAAGCCAACTATTGCTCAGCAAAATAAAATATCGACTCCGGACTTCATAGTGTGCCAAAAAGGGAAAGTGACCAAAAAGGTTAGTGGGCCAAGCCCAAAATGTCCGAGCGGATACAAGTTGAAGTCATAATGAACTTATATAAGAGCGGAGACGAGAGGATTTGAACCTCCGAGGCCGTTTAACGGGCCTACCTCATTAGCAGTGAGGGAATGAGGTTTGGTCTAACCCTCGAGGTGTTCCAAACCTTTGCGAGCGAGCAATCCAACGATGAATAACGCGGTCACAGGAATCATCAAAGCATTTGGAAGAGGAGTGAGTTTGGAAAGCCAGCCGATTACTCCAGGGCCAAAGACAAACGCCAGACTCAAGAATGCAAACAGTCGAGACAGAACCGCTGGTGTTGGATAGTGAGATTTCATAGCGCTATTCAACATAGTTGGCCAGACTGGACCTACTCCGCAACCCGCAGCAAAAAATCCGACACATATCAATAGCAGAGTTAGATATTGATTTGTATGAGAGATGTGCGCAGCACATTGAATTGAAATTCCCCAAATGATTGAAGCTGTGATTGCGGCACTTCTGACAAAGGAAATTTCACCTTTGACTTTAGACAGCCTAGTTGTTAAAAATCGACTGAGCACAATTCCACTTTGGAAAACAATAAATGGAACGAGATAGAGTGGTGCCTTGATTGCGTAATTATCTCTACTAAGAATTGCACCCCAGTCACTCACGGAAAACTCGGCTGTTGTGCTACTAAATAGCGCAAGAACGATTATCCAAAACTGCCTAATATCGTGATCTCTATTCCACCATGGCAGTTTTGATTTCCCTTTTTCACCCTTTCCCGTGGCTGCATCTTCTGCAATTAAATCACGGTTAACCGCCAAGAAAGTTGTGACGGCAATAAGTTGAAGGCCGATGATGTACTGGGTAGAGGTGAAGATCTTAAGAAATATGGATCCGATGACCATGGCAAAGAGCGACCCGATATTAGAGATCGCCGATAAGTTATTTAACTGACTGCTACCAGTTGATTCTCTAAAGTTATTGGCTTGGGTGTTGACTGCGGTATTCAGTAGGAATGCAGTAAATGAGAGCAAAATCAGACCACAAATAAAGAAAACTATTCGATGCGACAGGGCAATCAGAATGCTTCCCATGAGTGCGGTTGGGAGACCGCATAGGATCGCTCGCTTGGAGGTAATTAGCGCAATTACATGCGCTACAAGTTTTGACGTAATCAATCCCATTAAACCAACGATCATAAAGATTTCGCCAAGGGTCGAAACTGAAACACCAAGTCGATCTTTGAGTTGAGGAATGCGCGGTACATAGACCAGATATGTGACCGAAAGAGTGAAGAAAGAGACTTGCAAGGATCGGATCTGGCGCTTCATTGGTTTCCTCAATGTGGTTGCTAAAAGGCACCCTGGGAAAGGCATAGACTCGAATCATTTCATAGAATGCAACAAGATCAAAGAGATACTGATTAGAGTTATAACCATTGAGATGCCAACTTGCCCCACAGCGGGGTACATGAGAGATATCAGGTGCGCAGATGACCATGACGATAACACCAAAATTTGTGTCGATCCAAGGTGAGCCCCTTGCCTGCGTATTGTTTGAACCAAAGAGCCATGTGGCAGATGCAATCCTCGTTCACGGATTCACTGGCAGTAAAGAAGATTTCACGGAAGTGGCCGAGCTTCTCGCCCTCCAGGGGTATCGCGTACTCACCTTTGATCATCGAGGTCAACATGAGTCTGCCCATAGCAAGCGAGCCGATGCTTACGACATGGATTCTCTTGCGCGCGATGTAATCGAGTCGGCCGATATTTTTGATATGAAGAGCCCTCATCTTTTGGGTCACTCATTTGGTGGATTAATTGTTCAACGCGCTGTGACGCTTGCTCCTCATCGCTTTGCCTCACTCTCTCTCATGTGTTCAGGTCCAAGTGGTCGAACAGAATGGAAGCGAGATGAAGGCTTTGATTTGTTAACAAAACTCTCCATGGAAGTGATTTGGAATCAGCGTTTTGACGAAGAACGTAAGAGCCATCCTCGCTATCAGATCCACAAGAAGCGCTGGCTAGCCAGTGACGGTGCCGCAACACTTAAATTCCGCGACCATCTCAACGTTCAGCCTTCGTATGTAAAAGAAATTGCAGCAACTGGTATTCCTGCCTTTGTCTTCTATGGTGAGAACGATGATGCCTGGCCGCTGGTTGAGCAAAATCAAATGGCCAAGGATTTAACTGCAAAGCTTCTCGTGCTTCCTGGTTGCGGTCACTGCCCTAACGAAGATAATCCAGAGTTAACTGCAAATACCATCGCTGGCTTTTGGGGAAATTAAAGAGCGCGCACACAGAGTTTATGGAACTCTGCTGGCACTCCACTTAACTCACCCTCATAAAATCTGATATCCGAGGTTGGAAGTATTTCCCACGTAATCCCTGATGAAATAAGTGCCTCGATAAAGACTCTCGCTTCACATTCTGCGAGATGGTTACCAATACAAGTATGGGGTCCAAAACCAAAGCTAAGGTGAGGGTTTCGTTCGCGACGAAGATTTATCACTTCGGGATTCGGAAATACTGACTCATCAAAGTTTCCCGAGAAAAATTCATGCTCACGTAGCGATCTTCCGGTAATTCCCTTGCTCCAGTTTCGGGGGTTGTCGTTCTTGCCATCGCCGTATTCGGAGTGAAAAATCTCAAGAATTCATCAATCGCCCGTGGAATCGCTGCTGGTTCACTCTTAAGCCAGAGTAGATCCTCTTGATTATTGCCGAAATACCAGATCATTCCGGTAAATAATTTAACAACAGTATCGCGGCCGCCCGCCAACATGATTCCTGCAATTCCTCGAAACTCCTCTGCGGAAATAACAACACCGTCCACCTCGAGCATTGCTAGCTCACTCCAGATGTCATTTTTATGTGAGGTAAGCGCTTCTTGGTAGACACGATCTAAATAGGCATGAAGCACAGCACCATCACGCTTTTCTCCAGTTGCTAGCCAGACATCTGGTCCCCATGAGACCCACTCATCAACATCTTGAGGGCGTCCGTAAAAGGATCCGAGGTTTGCCATAACCAGTGGCAAAGAGAGATCTGCACCGACTTCTCCATTGTTGCTGCTGAAGAATTGCGCAATATGTTGCTCGGAGTTCTCTCGAAAATTCTCTACGAATTTCTCCACATACGGCTTTACAAAATATGGGGCGAGTGCAGTTCGATAGCTGTGGTGTTTTGGTAGATCAACTTCAAGCGGAATTTGTCGATAGTCGCGCACATCTGCATCGCCTTGCAGGTCGGACGAATACGTATGGGTGTCGCGAAGTGCTTCGCGCAGAGCTTTGTGACCGGTAATCGTGTGAGAAATGGGTGTTTTAACGACTGCCATACAAGTAACGTAACGAGCAGTCAGAGAACAGTCAATCAAAAGAGCGGAGACGAGAGGATTTGAACCTCCGAGGCCGTTTAACGGGCCTACCTCATTAGCAGTGAGGCGCACTCGACCGGGCTATGCGACGTCTCCAAGTGTGAGGCCAAGTTTACAGTAAGAAAAGATCGGTGATTACTTGGCAATCTTCCTAGATTTCAGTTGGGTATTTAACGCCAATTTGAGCGCGAATATCATCCATAACCTGCATGATCTCAATAGATTCATCCAGGCTCATAATCGGGCTTTCGATCAATCCTTCGGCAATACATTTCTCCGCGTGCAGCGCCTGATATTGACGACCGATGCCCGAGATTGCGTGATCGTAGCTTTCAATCTCTTCACCTGATTTGTTATAGACGGTAAATGAGGTCTGGACGTAGAAAGATTTATCGATCTCGATCCGTCCTTGAGTACCGATGACTGATGCAGTAACAGGGCCAGCAGAATAGAAACATGTTGTCAGCGATGCTTGTGCGCCACTCTTGTAACCAAAGATCATCGACGTCATTGAATCTACTTTGTTGGGAGTCAGCGTTCCTCGCGCCACAATTGAATCTGGCTTTCCAAGAATGCGGTGTGCCAATGAAATTGGATAGATTCCCAAATCAAGAAGCGCGCCGCCGCCAAGTTCAATTTCGGTCATGCGAGGAACGTGCATGAGTTGTTGGCTATGGTCGGCCATCACTCCTTGGATCTCACCAAGTTGTCCGGAGTTAATCACTTCAAAGATTGCATCCATGGAAGGCAGGAATCTGCTCCACATTGCCTCCATCACAAAGAGCTTCTTAGCTCTAGCGAGATCCGCAATCTCTTTGGCCTCGCGAGCATTGATAGTGAATGGTTTTTCGAGCAAGACATGCTTTCCCGCATTGAGGGCAAGCAATGTATGTTGATGATGCAGCGGGTGGATTGTGTTGACATAGATGATGTCGACTTCAGGATCATTGACTAGCGCTTCATAGCTACCATGACGATTGGGAATATTAAAAGTGTCGGCAAAGGTATCGGCTCGAGCCAGATCGCGTGCACCCACGGCTTGAATACGCAATCCAGCGATTGCAAAATCTTTTGCAACCTCTGTTGCAATTCCGCCAGCCCCTAGAAATCCCCAACGCAGTTGTGTAGTCATGGCTCAACACTAGTGAAATGTTTGCGAGTACTCTAGGGATGTGAACACCGCGAATGGAAAATCGGAAGAAGGTCGGGTCTCCCACGACGCGCCTACCCCAACAGGGCTAGCAGAATTCATCAAGCAGGGTTGGGCACCGTCGCCCTTGCTCGATCTCGCTCCAGCCGCTGTTGTTCCATTTGCACAGAACCGTCGCCAGAAGCTCTCGACGCTGTATCCGGGCGTTCGCCTTGTTGTTCCAGCTGGGCGTTTGAAGGCTCGCAGTAACGACACCGATTATCGATTCCGCGCTCACTCCGCCTTTCTCTGGCTCACTGGAATTAGCGCCACCGATGTAGTTCCGGATTCGGTTCTGGTATTTGAGCCTTCCGGTGATGGGCACACGGTCACGCTCTATCTTCACCCTCGCTCGGACCGAAATTCCGAGGGCTTCTTCACTAATCGCAAGCACGGCGAATTTTGGATCGGTCGCCGCATGACTCTCGAAGAGACCGCCACTAAATACGGAGTCAACACTCGCGATCTCAACGAATTAGAGGATCTGCTCGACGACGCGCAGGACACCGTGATTTTGAGTGGTGTCGATAAGAAGGTCGACAAGCTTGTCGAAAAGCAGAAGAAGCGTGAGAAGCAGTTCGCTACAACGCTCGATGAGATGCGATTGATTAAAGATTCTTACGAACGCAGCGAGATGCAAAAGGCGATTGACGCCACTTCTCGCGGTTTTGTTGATTGTGTCCGAGCGCTACCTGCTGCCATGTCGGTTGCTCGTGGAGAACGGATCATCGAAGCCGCCTTCTTTGGCAGAGCGAGACTTGAAGGCAATGAACTTGGCTATGACACCATCGCTGCCGCCGGCTCACACGCCTGCATCTTGCACTGGATCCGCAACGATGGCGCAGTCCGCAGCGGCGATCTGATTTTGATCGATGCAGGTGTAGAAATGGAATCGCATTACACCGCCGATATCACTCGTACGCTTCCGATCAATGGAAAATTCTCACCAGCTCAACGCGAGCTATACATGTTGGTCTATGAAGCTCAACGCGCTGGGTTCGCGGCAATCAAACCAGGTGTTCCCTTTAAAGCAGTGCATGCCGCAGCCCAAGAAGTACTTGCTCGAGGCCTAGCCGAACTCGGAGTTTTGCCGGTCAGCGCCGAAGAATCTTTGAAGCCAGAAGCAGGATTTCATCGCCGTTGGTCGGTGCACGGCACCTGCCACATGCTTGGAATCGATGTGCACGATTGCGCCAAAGCTCGCGAAGAAAATTATCGCGAAGGCGTGATCGAAGAAGGAATGATATTCACCGTTGAACCAGGTCTCTACGTTCATGGCGATGACGAACTTTTCCCTGCGCAATATCGCGGAATCGGCATTCGCATCGAAGATGACATTCTGGTCACCAAAAATGGCTGCCAGGTTCTCAGTCGGTCACTACCAAGTCATCCTGACGAGATTGAAGTCTGGATGGCGAATATCGCCAAGTAAATAGCTTCGTGGCGGTTACTTGATTGAGTTGCCGAGTGCTGCAGCTGCTACACCCAGCACTAATGTGAGAGCTAGATAAAAGGCGCCATGCAACACTTTGCGCGTTCTCAAGAGATCATGGATCTCAACCATCAAGGTCGACCAGGTAGTAAAGGCGCCAGCAAAGCCGGTACCCACTAAGTAACTGAGCTCCGCCGAACGATGCACCGTAAATCCCAGAACAAATGAGCCAACAACATTGATCAGAAGTGTTTCGATCGGGACGTTAACAGAGTGAATTTTTTTTATATGTTTATCAACTAGATATCGTGCTGGTGCACCAACACCGGCTCCGAGTGAGATGAGAAGCTCGCGTGGAATCATGTTCGACGCCACCTTGCTTCAGATAGTTCATATGTGATGAAAACCAAGACGAAGGAACCAATCAGCGAAGCCAACGCGTACTCCATGAGTGCATGGGTATTTTTCGCATCCAAATATTGATTGAGTTTGAGTGCAAAGGCTGAATACGTCGTGAATCCGCCACAAAATCCGGTTCCAATTGCAGGACGCCACCACCATTGAGGGCTTGGATGATGTTTTACGTAAACAACCAGGACCGTGAGCACAACAGAACCTAGATAATTAACAAAGAGGGTTCCCCAGGCAAAAGAATGATTCGGGATCAATATGGAAAATCCCCAACGTGAAAGTGATCCGATCACTCCACCGAGAGCTACTAAGCCAACTCGCTTGAGCTCCAGAAGTTTCATGGGGCTAGTCTAATTAGAGATTGCGAGGGCGAAGCGTGATCTTCTGGCCGACACTCGAGAGCAAGCTGATTATTGCCGAGGCAAATAACGCAGACCAGAACGAGGTAATTGTTAGGTGCTTACTCCAGCGAGCGGTTAGCTCCAACATCGCAGCGTTGATTACCCAGAGAAATAAACCAGCACTCAAAATTACTGCAGGCAAAGTCAAGATCTTAATAAGTGATCCCAAGAAGGTATTGATGATCGAAAAGAGAAGAGCGACCCAAAGATAATCCCAGGCCCCACCATGTACTTTGATTCCAGGAATCAGAGCGGTTGAGGCCCAGACCGCTAGCGCCAAAATGCCCCAGCGGATGAAAATCCTCATGGTTAGTTGATGCCCTCGCGCTTGCGAATAACTGATCCAAGCCAACGAAGTGGATCGTACTTCACGTCAACAACACGCTCCTTCATAGGAATGATTGCGTTGTCGGTGATGCGAATATGTTCTGGACATACTTCAGTACAACACTTGGTGATGTTGCACATTCCAAGGCCGTGCTCTTCCTGCGCTGATTGCTTGCGGTTGCGCAAGGTATCAAGCGGGTGCATGTCGAGTTCTGCCAAGCGGATGAAGAAGCGTGGGCCAGCGAATGTCTTCTTGTTCTCTTCGTGGTCACGGATAACGTGGCAGGTGTTCTGACACAAGAAACATTCGATGCACTTGCGGAATTCTTGCGAACGCTCAACATCGATCTGCTGCATCCGAGCCTCACCAGGCTTGAGGTCTGCTGGGTGCTCATAAGCGCGAACTTCAAGAGCCTTCTTGTAGTTGTATGAAACGTCGGTGACCAAGTCTTTGATGACTGGGAAGGCACGAAGCGGGGTGATGGTGACAGTTTCGGCCTCATCGAATGTTGCTACTTGTGTCATACAAGCAAGACGTGGCTTGCCGTTGATCTCCATCGAACATGATCCGCACTTACCGGCTTTGCAGTTCCAGCGAACCGCAAGGTCGCCCATCTGCTCGGCCTGTACTCGGTGAATGACATCGAGAATTACTTCACCCTCATTCGCCTCAACAGTGACATCTTTGAGACCGCCATCTTCAGAGTTTCCGCGGAAGATGCGTAGTTTCATCATGCGTGCCATTAGTTGGAACCGCCTCTCGATTGTGACAATTCTTCAGGAGTCATGTACTTCTCAAGTTCGTGGATATCAAAGAGATCGAAGAGATCCTTGGTGAGATCAGGCAGATGCTTCTGCTCGATCGAGATAGCTGAACCGTTCCAGGTAGAAATGTTATTTACCTGGCGCCACTTCGAACTCATGGTTGGGAAGTCTTCGCGAGTGTGACCACCGCGAGACTCTTCGCGGACGAGTGCAGATTTAGCAGCACTCTCTGCGATCAAGAGCATGTTGTCTAGGTCGAAGGTGAGGTGGAACCCAGGGTTGAATTGGCGACCACCAGTGATTCCGATCTTTGCAGCACGAGCGCGTAGATCAGCAATCTTGGCAATTGCTTCTTCTAGCTCGCTCTTGGTGCGGATAATTCCGACCAAACTTTGAGCTGATTCTTGAAGCTCTTGATGCAAGGCATATGGATTTTCCTTGCCTGGGTTGTCGAATGGTGCCTGAATCTTGGCTGCAGCAGCCTTAATTGAAGCCTCGCTCACCGGGTTAGCGCCATGTGACTTCACATATTCGCTCGCACCCACACCTGCACGACGACCAAAGACGAGCAGATCTGACAATGAGTTTCCGCCCAAACGGTTTGAACCGTGCATTCCACCAGCACACTCACCCGCAGCGAATAAGCCAGGGACATCATGAACGGCAGCAGTATCAGGCTCTACCCATGCGCCACCCATGACGTAGTGGCAGGTAGGACCGACTTCCATAGATTCTTTGGTGATATCTACGCCAGCGAGTTCATAGAACTGGTGCCACATTGATGGCAACTTCTTCTTAATGACATCTGCAGGAAGACGCTTTGAAACATCGAGGTAAACACCACCGTGTTCACTTCCGCGACCGGCCTTAATTTCGGAGTTGATCGCACGAGCAACTTCATCGCGAGGCAACAACTCTGGTGGGCGGCGATTGTTGGCTTGATCTGTGTACCAACGATCGGCTTCCGCTTCGTTATCTGCATACTTATCTTTAAATACATCTGGGATGTAATTAAACATAAAACGCTCGCCCTTGTTGTTGGTCAAGACGCCACCATCACCGCGAACAGATTCAGTCACGAGAAGACCACGCACTGAAGGCGGCCAGACCATACCCGTTGGGTGGAATTGGAAGAACTCCATGTCGATCAAATGTCCGCCCGCTTTCAAAGCGAGCGCATGACCGTCACCGGTTCCTTCCCATGAGTTTGAGGTAATTTTGAAAGTCTTACCTGCACCACCGGTTGCAAGAATGACAGCTGGCGCTTCGAAAAGAATTTCGCTGCCGTTTTCGCGGCGATATCCGTATGCGCCAGCAACCTTGCCGTTCTCCTTGAGAATTTCGGTAATGGTTACTTCAGCAAATACTTTGATGAACTTCTCTGCATCACCAAACTCGCGACCATCTTTTTGTTGAAGTGCAACGATGCGTTGCTGCATGGTACGAATCAGTTCAAGACCGGTGCGATCGCCAACGTGTGCAAGACGTGGGTACTCGTGGCCACCAAAGTTACGTTGCGAAATTTTTCCTTCGCCGGTGCGATCAAAGAGAGCGCCCCATACTTCTAGCTCCCAAACGCGCTCTGGTGCTTCTTTCGCGTGAAGCTCTGCCATTCGGTAGTTATTAAGGAACTTTCCACCGCGCATAGTGTCGCGGAAGTGCACCATCCAGTTATCGCTGGAGTTCACGTTACCCATAGAGGCAGCAACGCCGCCTTCAGCCATAACGGTGTGGGCTTTACCGAAGAGTGACTTACATACGATCGCAACAGAGAGGCCAGCTTCACGCGCTTCAACTGCAGCGCGAAGACCTGCTCCACCAGCACCAATGATCACTACATCGTATTTATAACGCTCTAGTTCGTTGCTCATAATATTTTCGTATCCCTAGCGATTTAGAAGAAGTAAAGGTTGTAGGAAGGATGGAGCGAAATCAGTCGCACGAAGAAGTCAGCGAAGGCAACGCCGAAGAGTGAGATCCAGGCAAACTCTTGGTGCTTGTGATTCAACACTGACACCCAGCTCCACAACTTGTAACGAATTGGGTGAGCCGAGAAGTTACGTAGTCGACCACCGATGGTGTGACGACAGGTGTGACATGAGGCCGAGTACAACCAGAGGAACGATGCATTCGCTACCAAGACCAAGGTACCGATGGACATATGGCCCCAAACTAAATGTTGGTGACCCGTTGGACCTACTGGCTTTTGAAACGCTTGAACTGCATCAATAGTAAGGAATACGTTCAAAACAAGCCCCGCGTAGAACGCATAACGGTGACCGTTTTGGAGAATCAAAGGTTGGCGAGTTTCACCGGTGTAGGTCTTGTGTGGCTCAGCAACAGCACATGCTGGTGGTGACATCCAGAAAGAGCGGTAGTACGACTTGCGGTAGTAGTAGCAGGTCATACGGAACGCGAGTGGGAAAATCAAAATGAAGAGCGAAGGCGAGACGCTCATTCCAAATACATGCCAGCTACCAAAGATGGTGCCGACGAATGAGGTGGAACCCTTCACGCAGTTCTGCGCCAAGCATGGTGAGTAGAACGGCGAGATCAATGGAGCTGCGTAATACTTTCCATTTTCAAATGCACGGAAGGTCGCATACACAACAAAGAGGAAGAGGACGCTGGCGGTAATCGCTGGCTGAATCCACCACTTGTCGGTGCGGAACGTACGAGCTGTGAGCTTCGCGCGGCCTGGCGAGAAGACTCCGGTCTTTGGATCGCTATCAATTGCCATGGCAGAAGTGTGCTAAATCCGCGGGCTAGGCGCTAGGGAGTAGACGCGGGCGGATAGGTGAAATCGCCCACAAATGGGGGAAATATGGCGGAGGGCGTGGGATTTGAACCCACGAAGGTTTCCCTTGCCGGTTTTCAAGACCGGTGCACTCGGCCGCTATGCGAGCCCTCCGTGGAGAACCTTACGGGTTTTGGTGCCCCCGAGGCAAAACGGGAGTGTTTATTCGGGAAGCTCGAGCAGCGCCTCGATCACTTGAGCAACGCCATCGTCTTCGACTGGCTCAGCCAGAAACTTTCCATATTTAGGTGCATCGGCGTGACCGCCCCGGATTGCCCATGATCGATCGGCCCATGCAAGCATCGAAAAATCGTTGGGGTTATCACCGAAGCTCACGCAATCGGCGGAGGTAAGGCCGAGTCGGGCTGCCAACTTTGCAAGCGTGGTTCCTTTACTGACATCGAAAGCAGAAATTTCGAGGAGCGACTCACCAGAGTTTGAGTGAGTGATGGTCGCCAGGTGACCAATCTCTTTTGTTGCAATCTCGAGCATTTGATCGGAAGTAAATTCATAACCGGAGCAACGAGCCAACATTTTGTAAGCAGGTTCTGTGATGCGCTCTTCGATGCGCGCAACGCCCACATCATCAAAGCCAACGTCCCAACGCGGAATGTAAGCGACTTCGCGATGAAACTCGCCGCGATATTCAACAGCGAAAGAGATTGGTGGCATTGCTGCGCGCAACTTTTCAACAACAGCTAATTGTTCGTCGACTCCAATGAGCCATTGCTCAAGAATCTTTTCACCAAGCAGGTCATAGTGCATAGCACCGTTAGCGCAGATTGCATTTCCGAATCCGAAGGCATCTTTGATCTCGCCCATCCAACGCGGTGGACGGCCGGTGACAAAAAATATTTCGATGCCGGCATCACGCGCAGCGGTGAACGCAGCGACGGTGCGCGCGCTTACTGGACCAAAATGAGGAACGATCGTTCCATCGAGATCTGTTGCAATGAGTTTTGGTCGTACGCCAGGAATTTTTAGGCTGGAAGTAATCGGTCGACTCCTAAGAATGGTTGAAGCGCAGCCGGAACTTTCACAGATCCATCTGGCTGTTGATGATTCTCTAAAATCGCAACAATCATGCGTGGAATCGCTACAAGTGTTCCGTTCAGTGTTGCGACTGGCTTAGTGCCATCTTCATCGCGATAACGAATGTTCAAACGACGAGCTTGGAACTCGGTGCAGTTAGAGGTACTTGTTACTTCGCGATAAGCACCTTGTGTTGGAATCCATGCCTCGATATCAAACTTACGAATCGCAGAAGCTCCCAAGTCGCCAGAAGCAACGTCGATGACGCGATAAGGGATCTCCATCGCGTTCATGAAGTCTTTCTCCCATTGCAATAGTCGTTGGTGTTCTGCCAAAGCATCTTCTGGTTTGCAGAAAGTGAACATTTCGACTTTATCGAATTGGTGCACTCGAATAATTCCGCGAGTGTCTTTTCCGTACGTTCCAGCTTCGCGTCTAAAGCATGATGAATAACCAGCAAAGCGCACAGGAAGTGAGTCGATGATTTCGTCCATGTGATACGCAGCGAGCGGTACTTCACTCGTTCCAACTAAATAGAAATCATCTTCTTCTAAGTGGAATACGTTTTCAGCGGCCTGGCCGAGGAAACCGGTTCCTTCCATCGCAGCAGGTTTTACTAGCACTGGTGGAATGACAGGAGTGAATCCAGATTTAGTAGCCGATGCAATTGCGTAGTTAACGAGTGCAAACTCGAGCAGCGCTCCTGGACCCGTGAGGTAATAGAAGCGAGAGCCTGACACCTTTGCACCGCGTTCGGTAT
>Ga0208382_1000178_pt1 | contig 22967 bp, 21 predicted proteins | sample CryBogCBE28Sep08_FD_184582 | JGI IMG/M metagenome (GOLD analysis project Ga0208382, IMG submission 184582) | Freshwater microbial communities from Crystal Bog, Wisconsin, USA - CBE28Sep08 (SPAdes) | ecosystem: Environmental > Aquatic > Freshwater > Lake | place: Crystal Bog, Wisconsin, USA...
CCATGCAGGTTGCCCGCAACTTTTTCTTAAGCAATGAAAAAACCTTTAGCCGAAAGATTTACGAAATTCTGCTTGCCTGGGAAATCGAGTCACAGTTAAGCAAAGACAAGATCCTCGAAATCTATATGAACCAGATCTTCTTGGGTCAAAGGGCTTTTGGCTTTTCTAGTGCCGCCCAAATTTATTTTGGCAAAGAGTTGAAAGATATCAGCATTGCTGAGTCGGCTATGTTGGCTGGATTGCCAAAAGCACCTTCCGCCTATAACCCGGTTACCAATTTCCGCCGCGCAAAAATACGCCAGGAATATATTTTGCAGCGTATGCGGGATTTGTCTTACATCACGCCTGAAGACTATAAAAAAGCCATGACCGAAGAATTGCATATTCGCGGTCTTGGTAACGAGTTCAGTACTCGTGCTGATTTTCCGTCAGAGATGGTGAGACAAATATTGCTTGCCCAGTATGGGGATGCAATCTACTCGCAAGGAATTGATGTCTATACGACCATCTTGAAAGCAGATCAAGATGCGGCTTATAAGGCAGTGCGTCAAGGAATTTTTGAGTACGACTTGCGTCATGCCTATCGAGGGCCTGAAGGATTTATTGATCTTCCTGAGGACACAGTCAAGCGGCAGCGTGCAATTGATGAAGCTTTGCTTGCTTATCCACAGTTAGATGACTTGCAATCAGGCGTGGTGTTGGATGCCAAGCCAAAGGAAATGCAGGTCATGATCTCTACAGGAGATGTCATCACGATTAAAGGCGATGGCCTGAAATTAGCCTCAGCTTCTTTAACGGATAGCAGTCAACCGAAAAAACGTTTGCGTCCCGGTGCAGTAGTAAGACTACTATCTGAGGGTGGTGTTTGGAAATTGGCGCAGTTGCCCCAAGTTGAGGCGGCTTTTGTTTCTATGAATGCAGAGACGGGCGATATTCTTTCATTGGTCGGTGGCTTTGATTTCCGTCGCAATCAATTTAATCACGTGACCCAAGCCCTGCGTCAACCAGGCTCTTCGTTTAAACCTTTTATCTACGCAGCTGCGATTGAAAAAGGCTTCACACCCAGCACCATGGTCAATGATGCTCCTTTATCGATTGGCAGTATGGAGACGGGCAGTCAGGCTTGGGAGCCTAAAAACTACGATGGCAAGTATGAAGGCATGATGCGCTTGCGCACCGCTCTAGCAAAGTCTAAAAACTTGGTGTCCGTGCGGATTATTCGTGCGATTGGACCCTCCTACGCTCAGGAATATATTCAGCGTTTTGGTTTTGAGCCGGAGAAACATCCACCTTATTTAACGATGGCCTTAGGCGCGGGATCAGTAACGCCTTTGCAAATGGCTTCTGCATATAGTGTTTTTGCAAATGGTGGATACCGCATAGATCCTTACCTAATCAATAAGATGGTTGATTCAAAAGGAAAAATTCTATTTGAGGCTAAGCCGACTAGTGTTGAAGATGGTGCTCCGCGAGTACTTGATGCTCGCACAGCCTTTGTCATGGATAGCATGTTGCAAGAAGTGACAAAGACGGGAACGGCAGCCAGTGCCAGAGCCAAATTAGGGCGTAACGACATCGCCGGTAAAACAGGCACGACTAATGATTCTCACGATGCTTGGTTTGCTGGATATAACCCTAAAGTAGTCGCGATTGCCTGGATTGGCTTTGATAAGCCAGCAAGCTTAGGTGATCGAGAGACTGGCGGCGGTCTGGCATTGCCAATGTGGATCTCTTATATGACTACCGCATTGAAAGATATACCGCAAACGTCTCGCGAGGTTCCGACTGGTGTAACGCAAGCAGATGGCGATTGGTTTATTCCAGAGTTTGCAACAGGTGGTGGTACTCGCGAACTTCAATAGTTCGCATAGTCATGGCTAGACAGGCGCGCACTGTTATTCCTGGTCAGGCCATGCATGTCATGGTGCGTGGCAATAATCGTGAAATGCTTTTTTATAGTGACGCTGATCGCAGAATATATCTAGACTGGTTGCGCGAAGCAGCCAAACAATTTTCTTGTGCGGTTCATGCCTTCGCGCTAATGCCTAATCATGTGCATTTATTAATGACCCCGCAGAATGCAGATTCCTTAGCAAAAACGATGCAATCTTTAGGTAGGCGGTACGCGCAGTACTTCAATCAACAGCATCATCGCTCGGGAACGATGTGGGAGGGGCGCTATCGCTCCTCTTTGATTGACCCAGATTACTTCCTGCGTTGTCAGCGCTATATAGAGCTCAATCCAGTGAGGGCTGGATTTGAATCCACCCCACAAGATTCTGGGTGGACTAGCTTTGGAACGCATATTGGTGGAAATGCTGAGCCGTGGCTGGTCGATCATGAACACTTTTGGAAGTTAGGTAATACCCCCTTTGAAAGGCAGATGAGTTGGTCAGGCTTTGTAAAAGAGGGCGCACCCCATTGGGAAGATCGGCAAATCACAGAATCTCTCATTCGCTCTAAGCCATGGGTAAGTGATATTTATGCTAAAAAATTGTTTAAAGATGATCCTGATCTAGCTCAAATTCGCTATCGTGGCCGACCGAGAAAGACAAAGTCCTTTAATACAGGGGCTTAGAGAATTTTCAGGCCCAAGGCTATTGCAGAGGTAGTCGCTAATCTTATGACTCTGTCCCCATTTCAATAATTCATTTTGGTGCGGTCTATAAATAAATGGGACAGATTCATTTTATTTCTATTGCATCAATATGGGTATTCACCTATATTTGATCCTCCAAAAGTAATCAGGCCTTTGTCGCCCTCGGAAATACTATGACTACACAAACAAACACAGATCTTCGCCCAATGGCTCAGGGCTTATACGACCCACGAAATGAGCATGATGCATGCGGCGTGGGATTCGTCGCGCATATTAAAGGCAAGAAATCGCACGAGATCGTTGCTCAGGGTCTGAAAATTCTTGAGAACTTAGATCATCGGGGAGCCGTTGGTGCCGATCCACTAATGGGTGATGGTGCAGGAATCTTGATACAGATTCCAGATACGCTCTATCGCGAAGAGATGACTAAGCAAGGCGTGACATTGCCACCATTTGGTGAGTATGGTGTTGGCATGATCTTTTTGCCAAAAGAAAACGCCTCACGTTTGGCATGTGAACAAGAGTTAGAACGCACAGTGCGCTTAGAAGGTCAAGTTGTTTTAGGCTGGAGAGATGTTCCGGTAGATGTGAAATTACCAATGTCTCCAACTGTTAGGAAGACTGAGCCATTCATTCGTCAAATTTTTATTGGCCGTGGCCGAGACATTATGACAACCGATGCGCTTGAGCGTAAGTTGTATGTGATTCGTAAAACTGCCAGCCATGCGATTCAGGATTTACATTTAAAGCATGGCAAAGAATATTTTGTTGCATCCATGTCTGCCCGTACCATTGTGTACAAGGGTTTGCTCTTGGCAAACCAAGTGGGCGCGTATTACGAAGACTTGCAAGATCCACGTACCGTTTCAGCATTAGCGTTAGTACATCAACGCTTTTCCACAAACACATTCCCAGCTTGGGAATTAGCTCATCCGTATCGCATGATTGCTCACAACGGTGAGATCAACACAGTGAAAGGAAACGTTAACTGGGTTAACGCGCGTGAAGGGGCTGTTAGCTCACCAGTATTAGGCGATGATCTCAAAAAACTATGGCCACTGATTTATCCAGGTCAATCAGATACTGCTTGCTTTGATAACTGCTTAGAGCTCTTAGTTATGGCAGGCTACCCGTTGGCACAAGCCATGATGATGATGATTCCAGAGGCATGGGAACAACACACATTAATGGATGAAAATCGTCGGGCTTTCTATGAATACCATGCAGCAATGATGGAGCCATGGGATGGCCCAGCTGCAATGGCCTTTACGGATGGTCGTCAAATTGGCGCAACCTTAGATCGCAATGGTTTACGTCCAGCGCGGTATTACGTAACAGACGATGACCTAGTCATCATGGCTTCCGAGGCCGGTGTATTGCCCATTCCAGAAAATAAGATTGTTCAAAAATGGCGCTTGCAACCAGGCAAGATGTTCATGATTGACATGGAGCAAGGCCGGATTATTGACGACGTTGAATTGAAAAATGCCGTTTCAAAAGCAAAGCCTTACAAGAGCTGGATTGATGCAGTACGCGTTAAGTTGGACGAGGTAGATTCCACCAAGGACGACATCGCTGATGAGAAAACAACTATTCGTCCCGCTGCAAAATTATTAGACCGCCAGCAAGCTTTTGGTTATACCCAAGAGGACATTAAGTACCTGATGGCGCCGATGGCAATGAATGGCGAGGAGGCTATTGGCTCGATGGGTAACGATAGTCCATTAGCCGTTCTTTCAAATAAGAACAAGCCCCTATATAACTACTTCAAACAGTTGTTTGCGCAAGTTACCAATCCTCCGATCGATTCGATTCGTGAAAATATGGTGATGTCATTGGTGTCCTTTATTGGACCAAAACCCAATTTGCTCGATACCAACAATATCAATCCACCAATGCGCTTGGAAGTCAGCCAGCCCATTTTAGATTTTGACGATATGACGAAGATTCGCCATATTGGTCATTACACCAATGGAAAATTCCGTTCGTATGAATTGGATATTTGCTATCCAGCCGTCTGGGGTAAAGCCGGGATTGAAGCGCGTTTGGCCTCACTTTGTGCAGAGGCTGCAGATGCCGTGCGCTCTGGTTACAACATCTTGATTGTGAGTGATCGCCAAGTAGACGAGAAGCATGTTGCGATTCCTGCCTTGTTGGCAACCTCAGCAATTCATCAGCATTTAGTTGAAAAAGGTTTACGTACCAGTGTTGGCCTCGTTGTTGAAACCGGTAGCGCACGTGAGACACATCACTTTGCGCTCTTGGCTGGATATGGTGCAGAAGCCGTACATCCGTATCTCGCGATGGAAACTCTAGCTGAATTGGCTAAAGGCCTATCAGGCGATTTATCGGCTGAAAAAGCAGTGAAGAACTTTACTAAAGCCGTTGGTAAGGGCTTACAAAAAGTTATGTCCAAAATGGGCATCTCCACTTATATGTCGTATACCGGCTCACAAATTTTTGAAGCCATTGGTTTAAATCATGAAGTGATTAATCAGTATTTCAAAGGCACACCATCCAATGTTGGTGGTATCGGTGTATTTGAAGTGGCTGAAGAAGCTTTACGCATGCACACAGGTGCATTTGGTGATGACCCAGTGTTGACCAATATGCTTGAAGCTGGTGGTGAGTATGCATTCCGTATCCGTGGTGAAAACCACATGTGGACACCCGACACCATTGCGAAGTTGCAACACTCCACCCGTATTGGTGCTGAGAAGGGTTATCAGACCTATAAAGAGTACGCCAACATCATCAATGACCAAAGCAAGCGTCAAATGACATTGCGTGGTTTGTTTGAATTCAAGATTGACCCAGCAAAAGCTATTCCATTGGATGAAGTGGAATCTGCAAAAGAAATCGTGAAACGCTTTGCTACGGGCGCGATGTCTTTAGGTTCTATTTCTACTGAAGCGCATGCTACTTTAGCGATCGCCATGAATCGTATTGGCGGTAAGTCCAACACTGGTGAGGGTGGTGAAGATCCAAATCGCTATGTCAATGAGCTCAAAGGCATTCCTATTAAGAAAGGTGAAACTTTAGCCAGCATCTTAGGTAGCGATGTCGTTGAGGCGAATATTCCTTTGTTGGATGGTGATTCATTACGCTCCAAAATTAAACAGGTCGCATCTGGTCGTTTCGGCGTGACTACCGAGTACTTGCGTTCTGCTGACCAGTTACAGATCAAGATGGCCCAAGGCGCTAAGCCTGGTGAGGGCGGTCAATTACCTGGCGGCAAGGTTTCTGATTACATTGGTAAGTTACGCTACTCAGTGCCAGGCGTTGGTTTGATTTCTCCACCTCCACATCATGACATTTATTCAATTGAAGATATCGCCCAGTTGATTCATGACCTGAAGAACGTCAATCCTGCTGCAGATGTTTCTGTAAAACTGGTCTCCGAAGTAGGTGTTGGCACAATTGCTGCTGGTGTTGCTAAAGCAAAGGCAGATCACGTTGTGATTGCTGGTCATGATGGCGGTACTGGCGCATCTCCTTTGTCTTCCATCAAACATGCTGGTTCCCCATGGGAATTAGGTTTAGCCGAAACCCAGCAGACATTAGTGCTCAACCGTTTACGTAGCCGTATTCGTGTTCAGGCTGATGGCCAAATGAAAACTGGTCGTGACGTAGTAATCGGCGCCTTGTTAGGCGCAGATGAATTTGGTTTTGCAACAGCACCATTGGTGGTTGAAGGTTGCATCATGATGCGTAAGTGTCACTTGAATACCTGCCCAGTGGGCGTTGCTACCCAAGACCCAGAATTACGTAAGAAGTTTGCCGGAAAGCCAGAGCACGTTGTGAACTTCTTCTTCTTTATTGCAGAAGAAGCACGCGAGATCATGGCGCAGTTAGGTATTCGTAAGTTTGATGATCTGATTGGTCGCGTTGATCTTTTAGATACCAAAAAGGGTATTGATAACTGGAAAGTGCATGGCTTAGATTTCAGTAAGATTTTTGCTGCACCACAAGTGCCCGCAGATGTTCCGCGTTATCAAGTACTCACACAAGATCATGGATTGGCAAGTGCGCTCGACAATATTCTGATTGAGAAGAGTCAGCCTGCAATCCAGCGCGGCGAAAAAGTTTCTTTCATCGTTCCCGTAAAGAACGTCAACCGGACTGTGGGTGCAATGCTCTCTGGTGAGATTGCTCAGCGTTATGGCCACGCAGGCCTGCCTGATGACACTATCCACATTCAATTGAATGGCACTGCCGGTCAAAGCTTTGCTGCTTTCTTGGCGCACGGCGTTACTTTGGACTTGGTTGGTGACGGTAATGACTACGTTGGCAAAGGTTTATCAGGTGGACGTGTGATTGTGCGTGCGCCACATGAGTTCCGCGGCGATACAGCTCAAAATATCATTGTTGGCAATACTGTTCTTTATGGCGCTATTGGTGGCGAAGCCTTCTTCAACGGCGTAGCGGGAGAGCGTTTTGCTGTTCGTAACTCAGGTGCCACAACGGTAGTCGAAGGCACAGGCGATCATGGTTGTGAATACATGACTGGCGGCACTGTAGTGGTGTTGGGTACAACCGGCCGTAACTTTGCCGCTGGTATGAGTGGTGGTATTGCTTATGTATATGACGAAGATGGATTATTCGACAAGCGTTGCAATACCAGCATGGCTACTCTTGAAAAAGTATTGCCTTCTGCAGAGCAAATTGCCAAGATGCCTCAGGCACAGTGGCACGCTCCTATTAATGTCAAAGACGGTGGTGAGCGCTTAACGGACGAGCAAATTCTGAAGGGATTAATTGAGCGTCATTTCCGTCACACCGGTTCAGAGCGTGCAAAAGCGCTCTTGGCCGATTGGGAAAATTCTCGTGGCCGTTTTGTGAAAGTGCTCCCAACAGAGTACAGGCGTGCTTTAGGTGAGCTGTGGGAAAAAGCGCAAAACAAACCCGTTACTGCTTAATTTACTTAATCAACACAGACAGACATTCAGAAAAGATACTAAGGATTCGATATGGGTAAGGTCACAGGATTTATGGAGTTTGAGCGCGTAAATGAAACTTACGAAGCGCCTGCTAAACGCCTCCATCACTACAAAGAGTTTGTTGTTGCTTTAACAGATGAAGAAGCAAAAGTTCAGGGTGCGCGTTGCATGGACTGCGGTATTCCGTTTTGCAATAACGGCTGCCCAGTAAACAACATCATTCCTGATTTCAATGACCTGGTATTTCATAACGATTGGAAGAATGCATTAGATGTATTGCAATCGACCAATAACTTCCCTGAATTTACAGGCCGTATTTGCCCAGCACCTTGTGAGGCTGCTTGTACCTTAGGCATTAATCGCGCTCCAGTTGGCATTAAGTCAATCGAGCACGCCATTATTGATAAGGGTTGGGAAAGTGGTTGGGTTAAGCCACAACCTGCTAAAACTAAAACCGGTAAAAAAGTGGCTGTAGTTGGTGGTGGTCCTGCTGGGATGGCAACTGCGCAGCAATTAGCGCGCGTTGGTCATGATGTCACTGTATTTGAGAAGAACGATCGCATTGGCGGTTTACTCCGTTACGGTATTCCTGACTTCAAAATGGAGAAGTGGTTGATCGATCGTCGCGTTGAGCAGATGCAAGCTGAAGGCGTCAAGTTTGAAACAGGCGTCTTTGTTGGTAAAGAAGCCATTGGTTCTGAAGTCAAAAATTATTCAACAAAAACCGTTTCACCAGATCAGTTAATGAAAGATTTTGATGCGGTAGTCATCACTGGTGGTGCAGAGCAGCCCCGTGATCTGCCTGTTCCAGGCCGTGAGCTAGCTGGCGTTCATTACGCTTTGGAATTTTTGATCCCGCAAAATAAAGAGAATGCTGGCGACTTTAAGAATGACATTTCTGCGGCAGGTAAGAGCGTAGTCGTGATTGGTGGTGGAGATACTGGGTCTGACTGCGTTGGCACATCAAATCGCCATGGCGCAGCAAAAGTTACCCAATTTGAATTGATGCCACAACCACCAGAAGAAGAAAATAAGCCATTGGTATGGCCTTATTGGCCAACGAAATTACGCACTTCCTCATCGCATGATGAAGGTTGCGATCGTGATTGGTCGGTTGCTACTAAGCGTTTTGAAGGCAAAAACGGCAAGCTTGAGAAACTCATCTGCGTTCGCTTGGAGTGGAAAGACGGCAAGATGACAGAAATGCCAAATTCAGAATTCGAAATCAAGGCCGATCTAGTCTTCTTGGCAATGGGGTTTGTATCTCCAGCACAACAAGTGCTCAATGCTTTTGGTGTTGAAAAAGATGCTCGCGGTAACGCAAAAGCAACTGTAGAGGGTCAAAAAGCCTATCAAACAAACGTTGCTAAGGTGTTTGCTGCGGGTGATATGCGCCGCGGGCAATCTTTGGTGGTTTGGGCAATTCGTGAAGGACGTCAGTGTGCCCAAGCAGTTGATGAGTATTTAATGGGGTCTTCCGTTCTGCCACGATAATATCGGGGATATGAACAGTAGCCAGCCCCATTCTTTGGAAGCCCACAAAAAAGCGGTAGGACAAGCTCAAGGCGAAGTTGTCGTTTCTATTAAGGACGTCAACTTTTCTTATGCACCAGGCGAAAGACAAATTTTGTCTGGCCTCAGCATGGAGTTTCGACGTGGTCAAGTGGTTGCTGTGATGGGTGGATCTGGTTGCGGTAAGACCACGATTCTCCGATTAATTGGCGGTCAATTTACTGCTCAGTCGGGCGAAGTTCTCTTTGAAGGTCGCGATATCGGCAAGATGAGCTCCGCTCAATTAATACTGGCGCGTCGTCGCATGGGAATGTTGTTCCAGTTCGGCGCTTTATTTACAGACTTAAGTGTTTTTGAGAACGTTGCTTTCCCATTGCGTGAACATACCGACTTAACAGAAGAGCTCTTACGTTCTTTGGTGCTCATGAAACTCAATGCAGTTGGTTTACGTGGCGCACGTGATTTAATGCCATCGCAAATCTCGGGGGGCATGGCAAGACGTGTTGCTCTAGCGCGCGCTATTGCCCTTGATCCACCATTGATTATGTATGACGAGCCCTTTGCTGGTTTGGATCCTATTTCTCTAGGTATTACTGCAAGATTGATTCGTGATTTGAATAATGCACTTGGCGCTACCAGTTTGTTGGTAACGCATGATGTTGAAGAGACATTTGAGATTGCCGACTACGTTTACTTTATTGCCAATGGTCGCATCGGTGCGGAAGGTACCCCGGCAGAATTAAGTCGCTCAACTGATCCCTTTGTGCGTCAGTTCTTGGATGCTGCGCCCGATGGTCCTGTGCCTTTTCATTATCCCGGACAAAGTTTGGCAGAAGATTTTGGGGTGGCAGCCAAATGACGATACTCCATCAAGCACTAGATCTCTTGAGCGACCTAGGCTTTTATGTCCGCCGTAATCTAACGAGCTTAGGTAATGCCGCGCGGATGTTTGTCGCAGTGATTTGGCGTTCTGGTTTTTTACTGAAAAGACCGCGCTTAGTTTCTGATCAAATTTTATTTGTGGGTAATCACTCATTTGTGATCATTGCGATCTCAGGCTTGTTTGTTGGTTTTGTTTTGGGATTGCAAGGCTACTACACACTGAATCGTTATGGCTCTGAGCAGGCATTAGGCTTACTAGTGGCACTGTCTTTAACCCGTGAATTAGGCCCAGTGATTACTGCTTTGTTATTTGCAGGGCGTGCGGGCACATCCCTAACCGCAGAGATTGGTCTAATGAAAGCCGGTGAACAACTCAGCGCAATGGAGATGATGGCGGTTGACCCATTAAGCCGTGTGATTGCACCCCGCTTGTGGGCTGGCATTATTGCTATGCCGATTTTGGCAACCATTTTTACTGCAGTTGGCGTGATGGGTGGCTACTTTGTTGGCGTTCCGCTCATTGGGGTTGATTCTGGCGCCTTCTGGTCTCAGATGCAGGGCGGGGTAGATCTCTTTTCAGATATCGGCAATGGCTTAATTAAAAGCATGGTGTTTGGGGTAGCGGTCACCTTTATAGCGCTTTATCAAGGTTATGAAGCTAAGCCGACGCCTGAGGGCGTATCGCAGGCAACCACCCGTACGGTGGTGATCTCTTCTTTATCGGTCTTGGCATTGGATTTCTTGCTGACCGCGATGATGTTCTCAAATTAGAAAGAATAAACTGGGGCTCTTATGAGAAAAAGTGCAATTGATATTTGGGTAGGGATTTTCGTAGCCATTGGTTTGCTTGCTGCATTATTTCTTGCCCTAAAGGTTGGCAATATGAACGCAGTTTCGTTTGCGCCTACTTACAAAATTTCTGCCCGTTTTGACAACATTGGCGGCTTGAAACCCCGCGCACCGGTCAAAAGTGCGGGCGTTGTAGTGGGGCGCATTGCCAATATTTCTTTTGATGACAAAACCTATCAAGCGACGGTCGTGATGACTATTGAAGATACTTACAAGTTCCCTAAAGACTCATCTGCAAAGATTCTGACGTCAGGTTTATTGGGTGAGCAATATATTGGCTTGGAGGCTGGTGGCTCAGACGATATGTTGGCTAATGGTGAAAAAATTACGCAAACACAATCGGCTATTGTTCTAGAAAACTTGATTAGTCAATTCTTGTATAACAAGGCAGCTGATAGCGGCCAAGATAAGAGCCAAGAGAAGGGCGCAGCAAAATGATTGCTTGGGTAGCAAAGCTGAAGCAGGCTTTAGTAATTAGCTTTGCTGCTGTATTGGTGGGTTGTGCATCGATCCCAGCTGGCGTTGAGCCCTCAACTAATGACCCTTGGGAGCCTTTCAACCGTTCCGTTTTTGAGTTCAATGAAGGCTTGGATGCTTATCTCTTAAAGCCGGTTGTGGCAGGTTATCGATTTGTTGTACCTGAATTTGTTCGTGAAGGTATCTATAACTTTTTCAGTAACTACAATGACATTTACACCGCATTAAATAATCTGTTGCAGGGTAAGCCTGCTTATGCATTTAATGACTTGATGCGAGTTGTAGTGAACACCACGTTTGGTTTGGGTGGCTTTGTCGATATGGCTACTCCAGGCGGTCTAGAAAAACATAAAGAGGATTGGGGTCAGACCTTTGGAGTTTGGGGGGTTCCTTCTGGCCCTTTTGTGGTTTTGCCATTCTTTGGTCCGAGCTCTGTGCGTGATACCTTTGGTACGGTTGCGGATCTAGAAACTGACTACCTCTTTAAATACATTTCGGATGTGGGTCTGCGTAATAGCATTACTGGATTGCGGGTTGTGAATGCTCGCAATACCTATTACGAGGCTGGTGACTTGCTAGATGGAGCAGCAATTGATAAGTACAGCTTCATGCGTGATGCCTATATACAGCGTCGTGAATATCAAATTAATGAGGGGCGCGAAGATGAAGAGCCTCTGATGCCCGCCTATATGAATGGGTATGAGTAAGTCAAGCCGCTGTTAAGAGGCTAAAATTGGGTCTCATTACAGTTGGTCTTTAGGAATATATGAAAAGCTATAAAACAATGCAAAAGCAGTTTGCTTTAGTAGTTGCCAGCGTGCTTTCCAGCTTATTTTTGGTGGCTGGCATGGCTTTGGCTCAGACTCCAGATCAATCGACCCCAGATGGCTTGATTAAAACAGTCGTCTCAGACGTGATGGCATCCGTTAAGTCTGACCCTGAAATCCAGAAGGGCAGTATTCCGCGCATCGTTGATTTGGTTGAGAAGAAGATTGTTCCTTATACCGATATGCGCCGCACTACTGAAATGGCAATGGGTCCGAATTGGAAAAAAGCCACAACAGAACAGCAGGCTCAATTAGTTTTTGAATTTAAAAATTTATTGATTCGTACCTACTCCGGTGCTTTGAGTCAGCTTCGCGATCAGACGGTGCAATTTAAAGCTTTGCGTGCGGCACCGGACGATCAAGAAGTCGTTGTGAAAACAGTTGTTCTTGGTCGTGGCGATCCCGTGCCTCTGGATTACCGTTTAGAGAAAACAGCCAATGGCTGGAGAGTCTATGACATGAATATCATGGGGGTTTGGTTGGTTGAGGCTTATCGCAATCAGTTTGCCAATCAAATTAGCCAAAATGGTATTGATGGTCTTGTAAAGTTTTTGCAAGAGCGCAATAAACAATTGGCTGCTGCTAAGCCAGCAAACTAATTGAGAGATTCTAAAGAAATGCCTTTTCTTCTGCCTAGCAAAGTTACCCAAGAAAATGCGGTGCAGCTTGAAAAGGACGGTCTCTTAAATGAGCTTGTATTGCAAACAGTTGACTTTTCAGCGCTGACTGATTTTGATTCAACTGTACTAACTGTGTTGTTAGCTTGGCAGAAAAAATTATTAGTCAAAGATCGGCAAATCTCCGTGGTACATGCCCCTCATAAATTAAAAGTGCTGGCTGGCGTATATGGCGTCTCAGAATTGCTAGGTATTTCATAGTATGTCCGCAGCAATCTCCATCAAAAAAATATCAAAAAATTATGGCGCTCTTCAAGCTCTAGATGATGTTTCGCTTGAGATACAGCAAGGTGAGTTTTTTGGTTTGCTTGGTCCAAATGGGGCTGGTAAGACAACCTTAATTTCTATTTTGGCAGGCTTAGTGACGGCTGATCAAGGCCATGCATCGATCATGGGCGCAGATGTGCAAAGTCAGTTTCGTGATGCTCGTCGCTCCTTGGGTGTAGTTCCGCAAGAGCTGGTATTCGACCCCTTCTTTACTGTTCGCGAGACTTTACAGTTTCAGTCCGGATATTTTGGTATTCAAAATAATGATGCGTGGATTGACGAGATCATGTCCAATCTAGACCTTACCAGCAAGACTGATAGCAATATGCGTTCTTTATCTGGAGGCATGAAGCGTCGGGTTTTGGTTGCGCAGGCCCTAGTGCATAGACCGCCAGTGATTATTCTGGATGAACCAACAGCTGGTGTCGATGTGGAATTACGCCAATCGTTGTGGCAATTTATTAGCAGGCTCAATCAAGACGGCCATACGATTGTGTTGACCACACACTATCTTGAAGAGGCTGAGGCCTTATGTCAGCGAATTGCCATGCTCAAGCAGGGAAAGATTGTTGCCTTAGATACCACCGCTAATTTATTGAGTCGTTATGGTTCAGTGAAAAAAGATGGTGAAGGCAAAACCGATCTTGAGGATGTATTTGTGAATATCATGTCTGGGAATGCCTTATGAAAAATCCACCGCTTCAATACGGTAGTGGCTTTCCAACCTTGTTGCGCAAAGAAGTAAAGCGTTTCTATAAGGTAGGGTTTCAGACGGTTGCAGCACCAGTGCTGACAGCAGTTTTGTATTTGATGATTTTTGGCCATGTACTTGAAGGTCGAGAAATGTATGGCCGCTTTAGCTATACCGCATTCTTAATCCCTGGTTTGGTGATGATGAGCTTGTTGCAGAATGCTTTTGCAAATACCTCATCCTCATTAATTCAGTCAAAAGTGACCGGCAACTTAGTCTTTGTTTTGCTGGCCCCATTAAGTCATTTTGAGTTTTATGCTGCTTATATATTGGCAGCAGTCTTTCGTGGTGTGGTCGTGGGGCTGGGCGTATTTTTAATCACCGCTTGGATTTCACCGCCAGCACTTGAATACCCGCTATGGATTTTGACCTTTGCGTTCTTAGGCGCTGCCATCTTGGGTAGCCTAGGTTTGATTGCCGGAATCTGGGCCGATAAATATGACCAGCTAGCGGCCTTCCAAAACTTCATCATCATGCCTGCCACGATGTTGTCAGGCGTGTTTTACTCCATTCATTCTTTACCGCCTGCATGGCAGATAGTGTCGCACTTCAATCCATTCTTTTATATGATTGATGGCTTTCGCTATGGCTTCTTTGGGGTGTCTGATATTTCCCCGTGGAGTAGCTTATCCATTGTTCTCTGTTTCTTTGTAGTGGTCTCTGCAATTGCATTGCGCATGCTGCAAATCGGCTACAAGCTAAGACATTAATAACCCATTTGTATTGAATAGATTTTTCAGGAGATCATGATGTTGCCAACCCCCGAACAAATTGAGGGCTATATCAAGCAAGGGATTACTTGCACTCATATTCAGGTTGAGGGTGATGGTCAACATTTCTTTGCCACGATTGTGAGTCCGCAGTTTGAGGGTAAGCGTTTAGTGCAACGCCACCAATTGGTATACGGTGCGATGGGTGATCGCATGAAGGCTGAAGTGCACGCCCTATCGATTAAAGCTTTTACACCTGAAGAATTTGCGCAAAACTCAGCAACATAAATACTGGAATTGACTCATGGATAAATTACGCATGGTTGGCGGCACACCCTTGAAGGGTGAGGTGCTCATTGCAGGCGCCAAAAATGCCGCCTTACCGATTCTGTGTGCTTGCTTGCTAACTGACCAAGTTATTGTGTTGCGTAATGTGCCTGATTTGCAGGATGTGCGCACGATGCTCAAGCTTCTTGAAGAAATTGGTGTGACAGCGAGCTTTCCAAATCCAGATGATCGTAGTCATTTAGTTTTACACGCCGCCAATATTAAGAGCTCTGAAGCAACTTACGAGATGGTGAAAACCATGCGTGCTTCCATTTTGGTTTTGGGACCATTGCTTGCCAGAATGCATAGCGCAAAAGTGTCTTTACCTGGAGGTTGTGCTATTGGCGCTCGTCCAGTAGATCAGCATATCAAAGGCTTAAAAGCTATGGGTGCCACGATCAAGATTAAGAGTGGCTATATTCAGGCGGAGACAAGGTCTCCTTTAGACAGATTGCAGGGCGCCTCAATTCTGACCGACATGATTACTGTGACAGGTACAGAGAATTTATTGATGGCCGCTACCTTAGCCTCCGGCACTACTATTTTGGAAAATGCAGCACGTGAGCCAGAGGTTGGTGACTTGGCTGAGTTGTTGGTCAAAATGGGCGCTAAGATTTCTGGGATTGGTAGCGATCGTTTGGTTATCGAAGGCGTTGAAAAGTTACATGGTGCTGAGCATTCGGTTATTCCAGACCGCATTGAAGCTGGAACGTTCTTATGTGCGGTAGCTGCCGCTGGTGGAGAAGTGCTGGTAAAGCAGTGCCGTCCCAATACTTTGGATGCAGTCATCGTCAAGCTAAAAGAGGCCGGCCTGAAAATGGAAGTAGGTCCAGATTGGATCAAGGCATCAATGGCGGCTCGTCCCAAGGCCGTGAGCTTTAGGACTTCTGAATACCCAGCATTTCCAACCGATATGCAGGCTCAGCTCATGGCTGTGAACGCAGTTGCTAGTGGTAGTTCCATGATTACTGAAACTATCTTTGAAAATCGTTTTATGCATGTCCAGGAACTCAACCGCCTAGGTGCTGATATTGCGATTGAGGGCAATACTGCTATTGCCCAGGGTGTGGAAAAGCTTTCGGGGGCAGTGGTCATGGCAACAGACCTCAGGGCGTCAGCCAGTTTGGTGATTGCAGGGTTGGCCGCTCAGGGAGAAACCCAGGTCGATCGGATTTATCACTTGGATCGCGGTTATGACCGTATGGAGCAAAAGTTGACCCTCTTGGGGGCCAACATCCAGCGGGTGAAGTAAGCCTGGTAGATAATTAGTTCATGAAATTGACACTAGCCCTCTCGAAAGGGCGAATTTTCGAGGAAACCGCTGAGATCTTATCTAAGGTCGGTATTCGTCCACTCGAAGACCCTGAGAAGTCACGCAAACTCATTATTGAGACCTCAAATCCAGATGTGCGTTTAATTATTGTGCGCGCCTCTGATGTGCCGACCTATGTTCAATTTGGTGGCGCCGACTTTGGCGTTGCTGGTTTGGATGTATTGATGGAAAAAGGCACCGATGGTCTTTATGTGCCATTTGATTTGAATATTGCTAAGTGTCGTATGTCTGTAGCGGTCCGTGAAGGTTTTGACTATGCTGCAGCAGTCAAGCAAGGGTCTCGCCTAAAAGTTGCCACTAAATATGTGAACTGCGCACGTGAACACTTTGCGAACAAAGGTGTGCACATTGATACGATTCATCTGTATGGCTCGATGGAGCTAGCGCCTTTGGTTGGCCTGGCGGATGCGATTGTTGATTTAGTGTCTACCGGCAATACTTTGCGTGCCAATGGTTTGGTGGAAGTTGAGCCGATTGCCGATATCAGCGCGCGTTTGGTTGTGAATCAAGCTTCGTATAAACGAAAGCGTGCACAACTGCAGCCATTCTTTGAGCAGTTGAAATAAAGAATAAGACGACTCGTTAAATGTCCTTCCCAGAAATTAAAGTCAAACGCCTCAATAGCAAAGACGCGCAATTTAAAGATACGCTTTTATCTAGCCTTTCTTTACCCATGGCTGACGATGAGGCCATTGATGCGGTGGTTGTCAAAATCTTGGCAGAAGTCAAAGCTAGAGGTGATGAGGCAGTTCTTGCCCTTACAAAGCAATTTGATCATTTAAATGTTGCTAGCGTTGTAGAGTTAGAAATTTCTCGCAAAGAACTAGAGCAAGCCTATCAGGGCTTATCAGTCGAACAAAAAAATGCCTTGGATATTGCTGCGCAAAGAGTGCGCGCTTATCACGAGAAACAAAAGATTGAAGCAGGTTGCCATTCTTGGGAATACAAAGAGGCTGACGGTACGCGCTTGGGTCAAAAAGTAACAGCGCTTGATCGCGTGGGAATTTATGTGCCAGGTGGCAAAGCTGCATATCCATCTTCTGTGTTGATGAATGCTATTCCGGCAAAAGTGGCTGGTGTTGCTGAGGTGATCATGGTCGTGCCTACCCCCGCTGGAACGCGCAACCCATTAGTATTGGCAGCAGCTTATTTGTCTGGGGTTGATCGTGTGTTCACCATCGGTGGTGCGCAAGCAGTAGGGGCCTTAGCCTACGGCACAAAAACCATTCCGCCAGTTGATAAAATTGTTGGCCCAGGTAATGCATACGTCGCAGCAGCCAAGCGCAGGGTGTTTGGTATTGTGGGCATCGATATGATTGCAGGCCCTTCAGAGATCTTGATCTTGTGTGATGGTGCAAGTAATCCCGATTGGATCGCAATGGATCTATTTTCACAAGCTGAGCATGATGAATTAGCGCAATCAATTTTGCTTTGCCCAGACGAAAAATTTATTGAGCAAGTGCAAGCCAGCATCAACAAGCTACTTCCAGAAATGCCGAGGAAGAATGTGATTGAAACCTCTTTAAGGAATCGTGCCTTGTTAATTCAGGTGCAGGATATGGCTGAAGCCTGTGAAATTGCCAATGCGATTGCTGCTGAGCATTTAGAGATATGCGCCGCTGAACCACGTAAGTGGGCTGAGTTGATCGACCATGCTGGCGCCATCTTTATGGGTAATTACACGAGTGAAGCGCTGGGCGATTACTGCGCTGGACCAAACCATGTACTACCAACAGCACGTACTGCACGCTTCTCTTCACCGCTTGGCGTTTACGATTTTATTAAACGCTCCAGCATGATTGAGGTAAGCGAAGCTGGTGCTCAAACATTAGGTGCTGTGGCCAGTACGCTCGCTCATGGTGAGGGCTTACAAGCCTACGCTCGCGCAGCAGAGATGCGCCTAAAAAAATAAAAGCCAATATAGAAACATTTACAGCACGCCTAATTAAGCGTTCGCTAAAATTTCTTTTAGAGCAGCAAGCAATTCATTACTCTGTTCATCTGTGCCAATCGTGATGCGTAAGAATGCTTCAATCCGTGGTGACTTAAAGTGCCGCACGATGATGCCACGATCGCGCAAAGCTTGATAGAGTTTTGCTCCGGCGTGTTTTGGATGACGAGTAAAGATGAAATTAGCTGTTGAGGGAAGAGTATCAAAACCCAATGATTCCAGTTCTTTGACAAGCCTTGTACGCGTTTGTATCACCTTGGCTGAAGTTTCTTCCAGGTGCTTTTGGTCTTGAATGGCTGCAACCGCGCCAGCTTGCGCTAGACGTCCAAGTGGATAAGAGTTAAAACTATTTTTTACGCGCTCTAAGCCTTCAATCAATTCTGGGTGACCCACTGCAAAGCCCACTCGCAGTCCTGCAAGTGCGCGTGATTTGGATAGCGTGTGAACTACCAATAGATTTTCTGGGCAACTTGCTCCACGAAGCAGTGGAATGCAAGACTCTGTGCCGTAATCGACATAGGCTTCATCAATCACCAGAACAGAATCTTTATTTTTGACTAACAGCGCTTCTATATCTTTTCTAGGGATAGCTCTGCCAGTAGGCGCATTGGGGTTGGGAAAAATGACCCCACCATTGGGTGAGTGATAGTTGCTAGTTTCAATCTCAAATTCTGACCCCAAGGGGATAGTTTTGTATTCAATCCCAAAAAGCTTGCAATAGACTGGGTAGAAGCTATAAGTGATGTCCGGAAATAAGACGGCATCTTTTTGCTTGAGCAAACCAAGGAACACATGGGCCAAAACTTCATCCGAACCATTGCCCAAAAAAATTTGATTTGGGTTTAGACCATGCAAATTCGCAATAGCTTTCTTGAGGGCGACGCCTTCTGGGTCTGGATATAGACGCAGGTCATCAGTAGTTTGCTGACTAATGGCCGCAAGCGCCTTAGGCGATGGCCCATAGGGGCTTTCATTGGTGTTGAGCTTTACCAGCCGCTGCATTTGCGGTTGCTCCCCAGGAACATAAGGGGTTAGGGTCTTTACAACGGGGCTCCAAAAGCGGCTCATGGGGGTACTCAAGTCAAAAAACAGCAGGAAAATGAATTAAATCCAGTACTTACATTGGTACTAGCAATGATATTATGAGGCTTCAATCAACACTTCGCCTCGCGGCGCAACGAAGCATGCGGCAAGCCGACGTTACCCGAAACACTTCGGAAACCAAAATTCAAATTGCTATCAATTTAGATGGCACTGGCAAGGCTGAATTGGCTACCGGCGTTCCTTTTCTCGACCATATGCTGGACCAGATCGCACGTCACGGCATGATCGACTTAAAAGTCATCGCTAACGGCGATACTCATATTGATGACCACCATACCGTTGAGGATGTGGGCATTACTTTAGGTCAGGCCTTTGCTAAGGCGGTTGGCGACAAAGTTGGTATTACACGCTATGGCCACTCCTATGTACCTTTAGATGAAACTTTGTCACGGGTTGTCATCGACTTTTCTGGGCGCCCTGGTTTGGAATTCAATGTCCCGTTTACTCGGGCCCGGGTGGGTGATTTTGACGTTGATCTCAGTATTGAGTTCTTCCGTGGTTTTGTGAACCATGCTGGGGTGACTTTGCACATCGATAATTTGCGTGGCATTAATGCCCACCATCAGATCGAGACTGTATTTAAAGCCTTTGGTCGTGCTTTGCGCATGGCTTTGACTCTAGATTCACGCGCTTCTGGTGTTGTTCCCTCAACTAAAGGTAGCCTGTAATCTAGAACCCTTCTAGTTGCCTAGTAGAAAACAATAGAGATAGGTTAAAAGTTGGCGCAAACCATTGCCATCGTTGATTACGGAATGGGAAATCTCCGTTCCGTATATCAAGCTTTTCATCATGTAGCGCCTGATGACAATATTCTGATTGCGCGCAAGCCAGAAGAAATTGCTACTGCTGACCGAGTAGTTTTGCCCGGTCAAGGCGCAATGCCAGATTGCATGAAGCACTTACAAGAGTCTGGTTTGCTTGAGGCCCTTTTGGGGGCAGCCAAAAATAAACCACTTTTAGGGGTTTGTGTGGGCGAGCAAATGCTCTGTGATCGTAGTGCTGAGGTAAGGGCTAGCGAAAGCAGTAACTGGACTGAATGCTTGGGCTTGATTCCTGGGGAAGTTCGTCGCTTTGAGTTAGTTGGAAAAAAACAGCCAGATGGCTCTGCTTATAAAGTCCCGCATATGGGCTGGAATCAAGTTCGACAAGATGCTAAGCACCCACTTTGGGCTGGCATTCCTGATTTAAGCAGTTTCTATTTTGTGCATAGTTATTACGTTGTACCGCAACGCAACGAGGATATTGCTGGTTCAACGGAATACGGCCACTGGTTTACTTCTGCCGTGGCGCGAGATAATATTTTTGCAACCCAATTCCATCCAGAAAAAAGTGCAGAATATGGATTAAAGCTTTATCAAAATTTTGCTTCTTGGAAACCTTAATACTTTTTTAACCTTTTACTATGCTGCTGATTCCTGCGATTGATCTTAAAGACGGCCACTGTGTTCGACTCGAACAAGGTGATATGGACAAAGCCACGGTTTTTTCTGAAGACCCTGGTGCCATGGCAAGCCACTGGATTAGTAAGGGCGCACGTCGCTTGCATTTAGTCGACCTGAATGGCGCATTCGCAGGCAAGCTTAAAAACGAGTCCGCCATTAAATCCATTCTGAAAGCAGTTGGAGATGAGATCCCTGTACAGTTGGGTGGTGGCATTCGTGATTTAGAAACCATTGAGCGTTTGCTGGATGACGGTATTAGCACTGTCATCATTGGTACTGCAGCGGTGAAGAGCCCAGGGTTTGTTCAAGATGCTTGCACGGCCTTCCCTGGCCACATCATGGTGGGTCTAGATGCTCGCGATGGCAAAGTAGCAACGGATGGCTGGAGCAAGATTACAGGGCATGAAGTGATTGATCTTGCCAAGAAATTTGAAGACTATGGCGTTGAAGCCATTATTTATACCGATATTGGGCGCGATGGCATGCTCAAGGGCGTGAATATTGATGCCACTGTAAAGTTAGCACAAGCCGTTCGCATTCCGATTATTGCCAGTGGTGGTTTATCGAACAACAAAGACATTGAGTCTTTATGTGCTGTAGAGGAAGAGGGCATCATGGGCGTGATTGCTGGCCGCTCTATCTACTCGGGCGATCTTGATCTTGCGACAGCACAAAAATATGCAGATGAGTTAACGCTCAAATTTGTTAAGAAAATTATCTAGCGTGCTCATTAGTGCTTACTAAACGAATTATTCCTTGCCTTGATGTCACAGCAGGCCGTGTTGTTAAGGGTGTGAATTTTGTTGGATTGCGCGATGCAGGTGATCCAGTAGAAATTGCCCGACGTTATGATTTGCAAGGCGCTGACGAACTCACATTTTTAGATATCACCGCAACCTCGGACGGGCGCGATCTGATTCTGCACATCATCGAAGATGTTGCCTCGCAAGTATTTATTCCATTGACTGTTGGCGGTGGTGTGCGAGCAGTAGCCGATGTACGTCGTCTACTCAACGCTGGCGCAGACAAAGTAAGTATGAATTCCTCCGCAGTAGCCAACCCAGATTTGGTTTCTGATGCCACTGCTTACTATGGATCTCAGTGCATCGTTGTTGCGATTGATGCAAAACAAACTGTCTCAGGTAAGTGGGAAGTCTTTACCCATGGGGGCAGAACAGCGACAGGGATGGATGTGGTCGAGTGGGCCATTGAAGTTGCTAAACGGGGTGCTGGTGAAATTTTATTAACCAGCATGAATCGCGATGGCAGCAAAGATGGTTTTGACTTGGCATTAACCGCTGCCGTTAGTGATGCAGTGAGTGTGCCTGTGATTGCATCAGGCGGCGTTGGTAATCTGCAGCATTTGGTTGATGGCATTACGAAGGGTCATGCCGATGCCGTTTTGGCTGCCAGTATTTTTCACTATGGTGAATATACCGTCGGGCAGGCAAAAGAATATATGGCCGCTCAAGGCATTCCGGTTCGTATTTAAAAGTCAGCAAAGTAGAATCGCTGTAAAGTTCAAGTATGAGCACATTCACTCCAATTAACTCCGTTGAACCAGGTCCATGGCTAGATGCTGTTGCCTGGAATGAGCAAGGCTTGGTTCCAGTGATTGCTCAAGAAGTGGGTAGTAAAGATATTTTGATGATGGCTTGGATGAACCGAGATGCTCTTTTGGCTACCTTGCGCTTAGGCGAAGCTGTTTACTGGACTCGCTCTAGGCAAAAGTTGTGGCACAAGGGTGAAGAGTCTGGCCATATACAAAAAGTGAAGGAAATTCGCTTGGATTGCGATGGCGACACAATTTTGCTATTGGTAGAGCAAAAAGATGGTATTGCCTGTCATACGGGCGAACACAGTTGTTTTTTTCAGCAATGGGATTTAGCAAGCGCGACTTGGGTGAATCAATCTAAGCCTAAGAAGGCTTAATTAGTCGGCAAAAAAGAAGCAAAGCCAATAAAGACATAAAATCACTTTATGACGAGTAATACTCCAGCCAAGCCCAACTTAGACTCAGCATTAGCCCATCTAGCTGATGTAGTTGATCAGCGGCGTGAAGCATTTAAAGCCGGCCAATCTGACCCCAAGACTTCCTATACCGCTTTGTTGTTTTCCAAGGGCGATGATGGGATTTTGAAGAAAATTGGGGAAGAGGCTACCGAGACCGTGATGGCAGCCAAGGACTCGCGCCAATCGAATCTAGCCCCCGAGCAACAAAAGCTTCTGGTGGGTGAGGTGGCTGACCTTTGGTTCCACTGCTTAATTGTCTTATCCCAGTTCAATTTACGCCCAGAAGATGTGATCGCTGAGCTTGAC
>Ga0208382_1000192_pt1 | contig 22191 bp, 17 predicted proteins | sample CryBogCBE28Sep08_FD_184582 | JGI IMG/M metagenome (GOLD analysis project Ga0208382, IMG submission 184582) | Freshwater microbial communities from Crystal Bog, Wisconsin, USA - CBE28Sep08 (SPAdes) | ecosystem: Environmental > Aquatic > Freshwater > Lake | place: Crystal Bog, Wisconsin, USA...
AAATAAACCGGCCCCTGCAAAGAAGAGTGAATCTGTTGTTGAAATTTCTCCGAAGACCGATGGCAATCGTGCCAATGTCGGCATTATGAATCTCAAGCCTGGCCAAAAGATTAAAGTCACAATCAAAGATGGAGCTAACAAATGAAGAAGAAGATCCTTCTAGGAGTTGTCTTAGGTCTCCAGGTGATGACGTTATCCGCTTGGGCTCAAGATACGGTTGTGATCAACAAACCAGTTACTAATCCATCTGAGCAACTCAACATTGACGTTCCCGCAGATACCGCCCCTGGTTTCCACGATGTGCAAATTCAAGTGACAGATGCCAATGGCCTTGTAAGTGAAAAGACCCTTCAATTCTGCAAAAATCTTAAGGGCGAAATTCATTGGAACAATATCTGTCCAGATTTAGATCAACCTTTTAATCCTGCTTCAGATCCAAAGGGGAGTACCTCTATCGCTGTTACTGCACTTGCACTTTTAGGTGCTATCGGTGGATCGATTGCAGGGTCGTCACAGAGTTCATCAGATTCTCAATCTGAACAATCTGATCAATCTCAAGAAGATAATGACCAGAGCTCTGTGCAGAGCGTTGATGCTGGCGAGCTCATCGCAGTAGAGCGCGCTGCCGGTTGGGGCGATAAGAAGCGCACCTGGCGCTCACCGCTTACTTCACATGTTGATTCCTTCTTCGGCCAAGCTGCCCAACAATTTTCAAGGTTCTCACCGCTGATGGCGAGACTCCTTCTGGATGGCACTTATTTACGCTCAATTATTGGCTCACTAGAGGTCCTGCTCTACCCATTAGCGATCTACATTGGTTTCCATACATTGAGTCTCAACGGTGGAAAAGCGGTTCCTGCCACTTTGGGAATCACGCTTCTAGGAATGCTCGTTGGCCTAGCTGATGCCTATGCCGGTTTCATCATTGCCTTCATCTTTTCGATTGGTGTGATTGTCTCCGGGAACTTCAACAGCAGGCATCATATTCTGACAACTCTTGGAGTGTCGATTCTGTATTTTGCTCCAGGGTTGATTGCGAGCGCCATTAGACCAGTACGTCGTGAAGTAAAGGATTTCTCAACCTTGTGGGAGCGCGGAACTGATTATGCTCTTGCAGCGCTACTCGGAGGATGGGCAACTCAGAAACTCATTCAATCACTTGGCGGACTTTCAGGATTCAAACTAGCGATCATGAACCATGCCAATGCAATAGGTGTGATTATGGGCATAGCGATTGTTATCAGATTAATTATTGAAGACTTTGGTACTTACTCATATCCAGAGCGCCATCGCTCACTCTTTGTTGAACTCGCTAGCGTTTCACATCGACACCATTGGTTTGTGCTCGCCTTCCGGACCTTTGCCTTCTTCTTCACCGCAGAACTCTTCGTCGGAAACTGTTTTGGCTTATGGTTAGCCACAGCCCTCTTCATAGCGCCAAAGTTCCTCGATATGGCTGGCGAAAGATTAAGCACTCCAATATTGAAAAGCACATTTCTTCCTAAAGGCGCTTTTAAATTATTGGTCACTGCGGTGATTGGAGGGATTTTCGGTGCAATCCTTCAGAAAGAGATTCCTGATGGCCGCACATATCTCCAAACTGCGATCGTGATTCTCACAGTTCCATCACTGATTATTGGGGCTCTCTATGCCTTCGCCGGTGAGAGCGAAAAACGGATCCTTAATGGGAATTCACTTGCCTCTCGTTACGCTTATCGACTCCTAGGACTTGTTGTCTTTATCTTCCTTATTTTGTTGGTGAAGGGCACAGATCTTTCGGGTCTCATCTGGGGCTGGTTGAGCAAGTAAGTAGTGCTTTTTAGCGCCTTAAGTGCTAAAAATAGCCATGAGCACACAGACAACCCACCGTTCCGAGATCTTTGCCCTCTCTGATGAATATGTCGAGAAGAGCGCAGCCTTTAGCCCTATGGAGTGCACCTCTCTAGGAATCCCTGGGTATGAAGATCAACTCGATGACTTTTCACTCGCCCATGCAAACAAGGCAGCGGCATATTCACGTGATGTCCTCCATCGTGCAAAGGCGCTCCAGCCAATCGATGATATTGACCGCATCGCCCAAGCAGTACTTATCGAACGTATTGAGTCTCGTCTGCAACTCCACGACTCTCGTGAAGCGTACGTCGCTTATGGTCAGCTCGCATCACCAGTAAGTGGGATTCGTAGCGTCTTCACAATCATGGCTCTCGATACTCCTGAGCAAGTTGCAAATGCCGGAAAGCGTTTTGCAGCCATTGCCGGTTCACTGAAGTCATGGCGCGATTGTTTAGAAGAAGTACATGCAGAAGGACATCGCACTGCACGACGCCAAGTTCTTGCTGTTGCTGGCCAATTGAAGACCCACTCAGAAGGTGCCTATTCAAAGATTGCTGCAGAGATCGCTCCAGGAAACTCTGAAGTTGCTGCTGCTGCAAAGAGCGCCGAAGCTGCCTGTCTTGAAATGTCGAAGTGGCTCACAGATGTCCATGCACCTCGTTCCGCAGATGCAGATGGCGTAGGTGAGAAACGTTATGCACCATGGGCTCGTTACTTCACTGGTGCCGAACTCGATCTTCGAGCCACGTATGAGTGGGGCAAGCAGGATCTCCAAGCGATCAACGATCGTATGTGGCGAGCTGCTGCAAAGATCGCACCACATTGCAAGACCCTTGCTGAAGTTGCCACGTTCTGCGAAGAGAGTGATCACCTCAAGATCCATGGATCAGATAACTTGCTCAAAGAGCTCCGCGACTTCACAGAAGAAGCGATCAAGAAGGTCGATGGCATCTACTTCGATATCGATGATCGCGTCCGCTTCTGCGATGCAAAGCTCGCTCCAGAAGGTTCAGCCGCTGCCCCTTATTACATGCCACCTTCAGAGGATCTCTCACGTCCCGGCACAACCTGGTATCCAACCCTTGGCAACGACACCTTTAACTTCTGGCATATCGCCTCTACCTGGTACCACGAAGCTGTTCCAGGCCATCATCTCCAATGCGCAACTGCAATCATTGAGAAGGATCGCCTTACCCGCTTCCAGCGCACTGGTGCCTGGATCTCAGGTTATGGCGAAGGTTGGGCGCTCTACGCAGAGCGTTTCATGGATGAACTCGGGGCCTTCGATGATCCTGCTTTAGAACTTGGCTATCTCTCTGGTCAAGCACTTCGCGCTGCACGTATTGTTGTTGATATTGGAATGCACCTTGGTCTCGATGATTTCGAAGGCAAGCCTTGGAATGCAGAGTCTGCATATAACTTGATGGTGGAGCGTGCTTTGATTGAGCCAGCATTCGCACAATCAGAGATCGAGCGATATCTCTCCTGGCCAGGCCAAGCTATCTCTTACAAAGTGGGAGAGCGCATCTGGATGGAGATCCGCGAAGAGACGAAGGAGCGCCTCGGCGAAAAGTTTGATATCAAGGCCTTCCACAACTACGCGTTGAAGATCGGCCCAATGGGACTTGATTCACTTCGCGCAGAGATGCGCTCCTTTAACGGATAACTATTCGTCATGAAACGTGACTTCGATGTAGTGGTGATCGGATCTGGCTTTGGCGGATCCGTCGCTGCTCTTCGATTGCGCGAAAAGGGTTATAGCGTCGCAGTCATAGAAGCGGGCCGTAGATTTAAAGATAAAGATTTTCCTAAGACATCCTGGCGCCTGCGCCGATTTCTATTCTTTCCCCGACTTGGATTAACGGGCATTCAGCGCATCCATGCACTTCCTGATGTCATGGTCTTGGCAGGAGCAGGAGTCGGCGGTGGATCGCTTGTCTACGCCAATACTCTCTACACACCACCAGATACCTATTTCAACGATCCGCAGTGGCGTTCCATTACCGATTGGAAAGCTGAGTTAAAACCTTGGTACGACCTGGCTCATCGCATGCTAGGAGTAGCAGAAAACCCTTATTTTTCGCCATCAGATAGTGCGATGAAAGAGGCAGCTGAGGCGATGGGAGTTGGCCACACCTTCAAAATGGCGCCACTTGGCATCTACTTTGGAGATGGCACCAATAAGACTGTAACCGATCCATTCTTTGGCGGAGCAGGTCCAGACCGAAATGGTTGTACTCAATGCGGAGCTTGTATGACAGGGTGCCGTTTCAATGCGAAGAACACCCTTCCTAAGAATTATCTAGGCCTCGCCGAGAGCGCCGGAGCACAGGTATTTCCTCTCCACACTGTCACTACGATTGAAGAACAATCTGATACGTCGTGGATCGTAACAACTCGCAAAAGCACATCCTGGTTCGGTGGTTCACAAACATTTTCCGCTCGCCAAGTAGTTGTAGCTGCCGGCACCTACAACACACAGAAGTTGCTTCACTCAATGAAGGATCAAGGCATCCTTCCTCACTTGTCACCGATGCTAGGCAAACTCTCACGGACAAATAGTGAGGCACTTACTGGCGCCTTACTCAAAAAGTCTGATGTGGATTACACAAAGGGATCTGCAATCACTTCCTCATTCTTCCCAGATAACCAGACCCACGTAGAACCTGTGAGGTACGGCAAGGGCAGCAACCTCATGGGTCTCCTACAAACAGTGATGACAGATGGATTTATCGCGAAAGATCGACGCCGTCAGTGGCGCAAAAGCTTGTTGAGGAATCCAGGATTGATCTTTCAGATTCTTAATGTGAAAAAGTGGAGTGAGAGAAGTGTGATCGCACTCGTCATGCAGAACGTCGATTCCTCAGTAACAGTCTCGGGTAAGAAGGGGCTCTTCGGGTGGCGGCTAACTTCTAAAAACGATCTAGATAAGCCCAATGCAACATACATTCCCGCAGCCAATGAAGTAGTGCGTAAAATCGCTGAGAAGCGCGATGGAATTGCAGCTGGTCATTACGGAGATCTCTTCAACGCCCCCTTTACTGCTCATTTTGTTGGAGGATGTGTCATTGGCGCTGATGCAAAGCATGGCGTCATTGATCCATATCACCGGGTTTGGAACTACCCAACGCTCCACATTGTCGATGGATCGAGCGTCACTGCTAATCTCGGTGTGAACCCATCACTCACGATCACGGCCCAGGCTGAACGAGCCTTTTCATTGTGGCCAAATAAGGGAGATAACGAGTCCCGCCCAGAACAAGGCCAGGAGTATCAACAACTAGATCTGGTGGAACCACATTCACCTGTTGTTCCAACTGGTGCGGTGGCAGCGCTACGAAAATAAGTTCATCCATCTTTCACCTTTCTCACTCTCAAGTCAGAGATATCTATGTTGAGATAGGGCCATGAAGCACGCTCTCATTGTCGGTGGTGGAATTATCGGAACGATGCACGCTGTGCTCGCAGTCGAAAAGGGTTTTGCCGTTACGCATCTTGAGCGCGACATTAAGCCACAATCGGCATCGATTCGTAACTTCGGATTGATCTGGGTGAGTGGTCGCCTTGCCGGTGCCGAACTCGATCTGGCGCTTCGTGCGCGCGAACTCTGGGGAGATATCGGCTCAAAAGCGGCAATCGGATTTCGAGCCAATGGATCGCTCACCATTGCACAGAACGATGCTGAATACACCGTTATGCAAGAGGCAGCGGCTATGGCAGATGCAGATCGACGTGGATTTAGAGTGCTAGATCGGAATCAAACGATTGCACTCGAACCAGAGCTAGCTGGCACATACGTTGGCGCCTTGCAATGCACCACTGATGCTGCGGTTGAGCCACCCTTGCTCTTAGGTGGATTGCGCGACTATCTAAAGAGTTTCCCCGATTACACATGGGTCCCGGAGTTTGAGGCAGTTGATTTCTATCATGATGAAACTGGCAATCATGTCACCGATATCAATGGTCGAAAGTTCTCGGGGGATTACATCGCGATTTGCGCAGGAGCTGCGCATAAGGGTTTTATTGAAGAGTTCTTAGAACAAGCACCACTTCGTAAGGTTCGCCTACAGATGGCCGCTACTGCCCCACTTGGCGCGCACTTGGGTCACTCCATTGCCGATGCCGATTCACTTCGCTATTACCCAGCTTTTAAAGATCTTTCGCTCGATCGTCTCGGTGCGCAATCAGAGATTGCTACTCAATACAAGATGCAATTGTTATTAGTGCAGCGGCTCGATGGTTCGATGACTATTGGTGATACACATGAATATTCCGAGCCATTTACCCATGAAATTAATGAAGCGCCATACGATCATTTGAGAAATGTCATGACAAATATCTTTGGTCGCGAGGTCCCACGTATCGAGAAGCGTTGGGATGGCGTTTACAGTCAAAGTACAAGTGATGAGATCTATATACGACGTGAGATTGCTCCAGGAGCTCACGTAGTCACTGGTGGCGGCGGAAGAGGAAATACCCTTTCACCGGCGATAGCAGAAGAGACGGTGAACCAGTGGTCCCTATAAATAATAAGAAGATTAAGTTAGCGATCTTTGATGTCGCCGGTACTACTGCTCAAGATGGCGGGCTGGTTGTAGAAGCATTTCAAGGGGCCATGGCCTCGATGGGCACACCGCTCGGCACTCCTGAGATGGATCGCATGACAGATTATGTGAATGCCACGATGGGGCAGCGGAAGATTGATGTCTTCATGCACCTGTGTGATGGAGATGCGGATCGAGCCAATAAGGCGCACGATCGCTTTGTTGAGGGCTATATCAACCTTGTAAAAGCCGGGAAACTTCAAGAGTTCGCTGGTATTAGCGAGCTTTTCAATCGCCTTCGTGAGAATGGAATTGCTGTTGGAATTACTACTGGATTCCCACGAGATATTCTCGATAGTGTTATCGACGGCCTGAAATGGGCGTCAATCATTGACTTTTCGGTTGCCGCTTCAGAGGTCGCCCAGGGTCGCCCGGCACCTGACATGATCTTTCGCACGATAGAGCTATATAACGAGCGGTATATGACTCATATCAGTGCCAATGATGTGGCGGTGATCGGCGATACCGAGTCAGATATGCAGGCAGGTGTTACCGCGGGAGCGCAGATCATCGCAGGAGTCTCCACAGGTGCGCATAATCCTGAGCAACTTTTCCACGCCGGTGCTACACATGTTCTTGAAGGTGCCGTTTACCTTCCAACCATTTGTTAACTTTCCTTTCATCAGATCTACCCCGTTAAGGAACCTCCCTGCAAACTCCTCGCGGTTGAGTGCGCTTACCAATCCTTAAGGGGGATATATGCGCAAGCGTCTACTCACTGGAGTTATCGTGGCCACAATGGCTGCAGCTTCAATGGTTGCAACAACATCAGCTTCAAACGCTGCTTCAATCGACTATTCAAAGTGCACAGATCTCAAGTCATGCGGTGGCATGGATGCACTCGTCAAGGCAGCTCAGAAAGAAGGAAAGCTCAACGTCATCACACTTCCACGTGACTGGGCAAACTATGGCGAGGCCATGGATCTTTTCTCAAAGGCTTTCGGCATCAAGATCACTGATGACAATCCAGATGGATCATCAGCTTATGAAATTCAGACAGTAAAGACCGCTCCTGCTTCAAAGGTTCCAGATGCAGTTGACGTCGGTATCACATATGGTGCAGATAACGCTAACCTCTTCGCTCCTTACAAGGTTGTGAACTGGAACGACATCACACCTGCATACAAGGAAGCTTCAGGTCGCTGGTACGGCGATTACGCAGGCGTCATCGCACTTTCATATGACACTTCAATTGCCAAGGCTCCAAAGTCATTCAATGACCTCAAGGATCCAGCGTTCAAGAACATGGTTGCTATCGGTGGAGATCCATCAGGTGCTCAGGAAGCGTTGATGTCAGTCTTCGCAGCGAACCTCGCAAATGGTGGAACAACTGGAGACGTTCAAAAGGGTATCGATTACTTCAGCGGCCTTAAGTCTTCAGGTAACTTCGTTACAGCACTTGCAAGCGGACAGAACTTCCTCGCTGGTGCATACAAGGTCTCATTCTCATGGTCATTCAACGGTCCAGGAGCTGTAGCTACAGCTGCTAAGGCTGGAAAGACTGTTAAGTATGTTATTCCTTCAGATGCAGTCATCAAGGGAACTCCATACATCATGGCTATCCCATTCAACGCTCCACACCCAGCTGCTGCTCGCCTCTGGACAGAGTTCCTCTACTCAGAGAACAAGGGCAAGGGTTCAATGGATCTTGGCTCAACTAAGGGTATGTCAGGTTCAAAGATCTTTGCAGCAATCAACGGCGGACAGAACATCTGGATCGCAGGCGGCGCACTTCCAATCGAGTACGACGCAATGGTTGCGAAGAAGACAAATGCAACAGCACCAGCTGGTTATGAAATCCCAGCAGGCACGAAGATCGTGACACCAACTCCTGCAGAACAGGATGCGGCGAAGACTCTTCTTAAGGCACAGTGGCCAGCAATCGCTGGTAACTAGTCTTAATCCTGGTTACTAACTGAATATATGGGAGTAGTGAAAGCACATTCTCGAGTTCGCTCGAGCGGCCGAGGGACCGGCGTGCTTCCGCTACTCCCATTTTTCATCTTCACCGGCTTCTTCCTCATCTGGCCGGTTATCGCAGTAACGCTTCGAAGCTTTCATGGCAACAAAAATGAATGGACCCTGGCAAACTATCGCCCCATTCTCAAGAGTGGTCCATACCTGCATGCATTTGTTGTATCACTCAAACTCTCCATTGTGACATCGATTATTGGTTCAATCCTTGGCGCATTCTTCGCTTATGTGATCGTGAAGTATGCACATGGAAAATTTGGCGCAGTCATTGATTCTGTTTCGGCAGTCTTCGCGAACTCTGGCGGAGTTCCACTCGCATTTATGTTTGTCGCAGCTTTTGGTACCGAAGGAATTGTGACCACTGTCCTTAAATCATTCGGCTGGGATATCTATGCCGGACACTTCACGATCTTCTCGTTCACTGGCGTTGTGATGGTCTACTCGTTCTTCCAAGTCCCACTGATGGTCTTGGTCTTTAAGCCTGCGATCGCTGGCATGCGTCGCGAGTGGGAAGAGGCGAGCATCAATCTCGGAGCTTCTCCTGCTACCTATTGGCGCAGAGTCGGCATTCCGATCCTCACGCCATCCTTTATCGGCGCCTTTTTCTTGCTCTTTGCTGGCGGGTTCTCGGCATATGCGACTGCTCGAGCGCTCACTGTGGGCACTGTGCCGCTTGTACCGATCATTATTGGAACGCTTGTCGACGGCAATGTGATCTCTGATCAAGCAAATCTAGGCGACGCTCTCGCAGTCGGAATGATTGTGGTCGCAACAATTGCGATGGCTGGCTATATAGCAGCTCAACTCAAGGCGGCGAAATGGCGGAGCCAATGAAGAAGTTCAGCCTTAAATGGCCGCTCATTACGGTTTCATCTCTATTGGCGATCCTCATCTTTGTCATTCCGCTGTATGGTGCATCTGTCTATAGCTTTAAAGGGACGGGCGGCAAGGGTCACTCATGGGTCAATTACCAATGGCTGATCCACGCTGATGGTTTCTATCCCAGCCTCTTCACATCATTGAAGCTTGCAGTACTTGCCGGCGCTCTCAATCTGATCTTGATGGTCCCGACAATGGTCTATCTGAATCTGAAGGGGCAACGCTATAAATCACTCGTTGATTTTCTCTGCATCTTGCCATTGATCATCCCAGTCGTCTCGCTCGCAATTGGTGCCCAGGTCGCAATGCCATCGATCTTGCAAAACACTCAATATGAACTCGTATTCTTCTTTGTCATCATCGCCCTTCCTTACACATATCGCGCACTAGATACTTCCCTTCAGACTGTCGCACTAAAAACCTTAGTTGAAGCATCTAGAAGTTTGGGAGCATCATGGACTCGCACAATTATCCGCGTCATCGTGCCAGCGATCCGCAGCGGTATTACTGGCGCACTCTTTTTGACATTTGCATTATCGATCGGCGAGTACACGATTACATCGCTCTTGCATTGGGAGACATTTCCGACGTGGACTGTTGTCGCAGCACAACAGAACATTCTGGGTGCTATTGCGATCTCTGTCTTTAGTTTTGTAGGGGCTATTGCGCTCCTTTCAACGATCGCGCTCTTCTCCAAGAAGGGTGCGCAACGAGTAGAGGTGGATGAATGAGTAAGAAAGATCGTGCAAGCAGCACTCTTGAACTCCGCGGCATTAGCCGCCATTTCGGGTCGGTAAAGGCGCTTGATGGCCTAGATCTCGTTCTTGAACCAGGGGAGCTCGTCGCCCTGCTCGGACCATCAGGGTGCGGTAAGACCACTGCGCTTCGTATCGTGGCTGGATTAGAGGTCGCCACTTCAGGCGAATTGCTCGTCAATGGCGTTGGCTACAACGAGACCCCAGCGAACGAGCGCGATATGGGCATGGTCTTCCAGTCTTACTCACTCTTTCCAAACCTCACCGTCTCAGAGAATATTGAATATGGCTTGCGGGCTCGTAAAGTTGATTCAGATAAGCGGGCAAAGAAGATCGCAGAGATGCTTGAGCTTGTCGCACTGGAGAGCAAGGCGAAGGCCTATCCACATCAACTCTCTGGTGGTCAACAACAACGCGTTGCCCTGGCTCGTGCCTTGGCTATTCAACCGCGTGTTCTACTCCTTGATGAACCACTCTCTGCACTTGATGCGCAAGTTCGCGGTCAGATCCGTGAAGAGATCCGTCGTATTCAACTGGAGCTCGGTATTACGACTCTCTTTGTTACTCACGATCAAGAGGAAGCGATGGCAATCTCGGATCGCGTTGGTGTAATGAGCCATGGCAAGTTAGAACAAATTGATAAGCCAATCGCGCTTTACAACGCTCCGGCAACACCATTCGTTGCATCATTTGTTGGTCTTGCTAATCGCATTCCAGCAGAGATCACTGCAAAGGGCAAAGCCCGCGTACTGAATCAAAAGGTAAATATTCTTGAGAGCGCTGAATCATTTGCTGAAGGATCAAAGGTCAATGTGATTATCCGTCCAGAGGCGTTGGAGCTCGTATCAGAGTCAGATGCTGATGCGACTCGTGGAATCGTGGCACTTAAGTCATTCCTTGGGCCAATGACAAAGGTAGGAATAGCTGTTGAAGGTGCGCCTCTCATCCATCTCAATATCGCAAGCCGTGATGTACGTAAGCTGGAAATCGGCGACAAGGTTGCCTTTAAGATCGCAAGCGATGAGGTAATGGCAGAACGTGTCTGATTCTCGTAACCGTCGCATCGTTCGCGGTGCCCCAAATGAGCTTGGCTGGGTCGAACTCGAAGAAGCACCTGGTGAAGATCTCATTGGTACAGCACCATCCGTTGATGCCGAGCCTCTTCTCACCTTTATCCACATTTCTGATCTACATATTTGTGATGCTCAATCGCCTGCACGCGTGGAGTTGATGGATCGGTTTGCTGATCCGCATCATCCGATGTCTGAAATGGTGCCCTTTGTTGGCGCCTATCGAGCGCAAGAGATCCTCACAACACAGACGCTTGAGTCGATGATTCGTACTGTTAATTCGATTAAGCGCGGCGTTTACTCTGATCGGGCCGTGGATTTCGTGCTTGCGACTGGCGATGTCACCGATAACGCCCAAGCAAATGAACTTGATTGGTACTTCACGCTTATGGAAGGTGGCAAAGTCCACCCCGATAGTGGCGACCTCGATCATTGGGAGGGCGTGGCTCAACGCGACCCAGAAAAATACGACCCTTCATATTGGAACCCTGAAGGAACGCCTGCTGGCTGCGAAGATGATTTTCCACGTTCGCTCTATGGCTTCCCAGTCATCCGCGGATTAACTCATGCAGTGCGCCAACAATTCCAAGCGACCGGATTAGTTCATAAGTGGTTTGCAACGCATGGAAACCATGATGCCCTTCTACAAGGCACGGTGCCACCTAATGCCGAACTTGTCGGAATTGCAACGGGCGATAAGCGATTGACAGCACTTGCTCCTGATATCGATCTCACTCAAGTATTTGGTGGTTGGACCATGGTTGGCCCGGCGGGATATGTAAGCCCTAATGGTGGAACATTCCGCGAACAGAATTCAGATGAGCGCCGTCGCTTTAATGAACCATCTGATTGGGCAAAGTTGCATCTCCAGTGTCTTGATAAGGGGCATGATGGACATGGACTCTCTCAAGCAAACGCTGATGCTGGAACCAAATATTGGTATCGCGATATCAATGAGTTCCGGTTGATCTCACTCGACACCGTGAATATCAATGGTGGGTGGCAGGGTTCATTGGATGAAACCCAATTCACGTGGCTCAAAGATTTATTGAATGATTCAACCGATAAGAAAGTAATCCTCTTCTCGCATCATCCACTCCATAGTCTCTTCAACGATTACGCACCTGAGGGTGCAGAGCGCAGAGTTGCACGCGAAGAGTTGGAAGAAGAGCTCTTACAACACAGCGAAATTATTGCCTGGTTTGCCGGACACGATCACGATAATCGAGTGCGCTACATCGGAACTGAAGGCGTCAACGGCTTCTGGCATATCTTGACTGCATCACTGATTGATTGGCCGCAACAAGGTCGCGTCGTTGAAATCCTTCAAGATGGGGATGAGATCGTTATCGCGACTTCTGTCATTGATCATGAGAGCCCGATTGATCTAGCTGTGGCGACCGCGGAGTTGGCCGATCCGGTAAATCTTGCTGGCATCTCTCGAATCCTGTCGGCTAATCACTGGCAGCGCCGTAAGAAAAATGACTACTTCAATGAGCTCGCCGCCGGAGAACCCGCCGATCGAAACCGCTTTCTGCGCCTCACCCGGAGTTTTTAGGGGTTAATTCTCGGGGTTATAGAGGCAAATCTCACCCTTTGCCATGATTAAGGGGTGAGAAAAATCGAGCCACTGCCGGGGGTCTCTCTCGCCCGTCTCACCCCACCACCCGCGATCCCAGAATTCCTCTTCCGTCAGAGGTTGATCGAGCGATTGAATCGGCCGGCACCTCGTGCCAACTTTATTGTCGCACCAGGTGGGTTTGGTAAAACTGTTCTCGCATCGCAATGGGCGGCGCAAATTGATGGTCCAACTTTTTGGTATTCGATCGACACCCACGATGGTGCTCGCGATTCTTTCTTCCACATCATTCAAGGTCTGCGCATGGCAATACCAGGGATTGCGCCGTGGGCTGAGGATTACATCAGCGAGGAGTTCGACTATCTCGATCTCACAAAGAGACTTGCCAATGAATTAGGCGAAGTGGGCAAGACGGTGAATCTCATCTGGGATGGCGCTGATAACTTCAGTCCGGAATTCACTCCCGCGCTACACCTCTTTGCTGAAATTGCACCGTTGAATCTTCGAACACTCTCGATCCGAAGCTCTATACCAAATCAAACCTTCTCTCGCGCTGCAAAATTAAGTGCACTGGAATTTCTCACTCCTGCAGATATGAGTTTTGATGATCTCGAGATGAAAAATCTCCTGGCACAACATGATTTAGATTATGACGATCCGAAAATAAAGAATAAGTTTGATGGAGTACACGGCTGGCCTGCTGGCGTTCAGATTATCCTCAATCAAATTCGCTCTGGAAATCCCTCCCAGCTCACATCACTTAATGATGAAGTCATTATTACCTCAACGGTTAACTCACTTTCAAACAGAGATCGCGAATATTTAGAGCGGTTAGTCTTCTTGAATGAGATCACTCTTGATCTTGCCCAACGGTTGCATCAAATTGCGATGCCTATGGCGGAGGATCACCCTCTTCTTCGCCTCGCTCACAAAGGTGCATTCGTAACAGAGACCCGAAATGGCCTCTTTGCCATGAACTCCATGATTCGTCAGGAGTTACTCCGCCGCCTCTCATTGGACCAGAATAAATTTAAAGAGTTCGCGACTGCGACAGCTGACCTCTATGAGGCCGAAGGTGACCCTGTGAGAGCCATTGAAGTTCTCTCGTTGTCGGGCGATGAAGAACAAGTCGTTCGCAAGGCTTATTTCTATATGTCTCGAATCATCAATGGTGGCGATGCCAAGTTGTTAAGGTCTTGGGGGCATCGAATTGCGCCTTTGCTCAATCTCGGGGGCACTTCGGCACTGAACGAGATTGTGCTCGATGCATATGCCGATCTCCTCACCGGAAATAACCAAGGGGTCCTGGCCCATTGCATCGCTCTTGAAAATGGAATTTCTAAACTCGATGACCCACATATGTATGTCATCGAAATATGGGGCTTACGCGCACGGGCTTCCTTTAATTTAGGTAACTTCTCTGAAGTTATTCGAATAGCTGATGAAATGATGAACTCTCCTTATACTCAAGAGAGTTATGGAGCTGTAAATATTCGGGTAACAAACGTTCTCCGTATGGCAGTAGCTGCCTCATTTTTACGTGAAGATTATGATGCAACGATTTACCAAACCAATCTCATTCCACGATCAGATGATCCTTTGGTTAACTCCATCATCATTCCTGCGACCCAGGCTCTTACTGCGTTAGCGGAGGGCAGATATAAGCGAGCTTTTGAGTATGCAAATGCTGCACTTACTTCATCTAATCGACTTAATGTTGTTGGCGTCTACTCATCATTTGATGCCGTATATGTCATCGCAGATTACTTCCGCGAATCTGGCCAAGAAGATTTGGCACTTGAGTTACTTGATACGTATATTGAACGTGCGCAAACGCACGGAGTCTGGTCGTGGTATGCGGCGCTTATGGGGAAGAAGGCGTTGGTAAAGAGCCAACTTGGAAAAGTGAATGAAGCGCTCATTACTCTACGAAAAGCGCGAGAGAGCCTTGCCGATACCTTGTTCGATCCGGAGATCTTTAGAATTCTCGATGAACAAGAGCTCCTCGTTCGAGTGAAACTTGTGGACACAGAGAGAATCGGCGAACTGCTCTATCGACTTCCACAGACGGCTACTCCACAAGCCTTCAGCTTCGCCTATGCGGCACTCAAAAGCCCAGGAGGTGCGAAGGCTTTGCTCGAGTCTTATCCCGTTAACACCCCGCGTCTGGCGCTCAATAAAGAACTCATCTCAGCCGAGGTATTTAAAGAGAATCCAAAAGTCGCCATGGTTCACCTTGATAAGGCGACGGAGATAGCGATGGCAAATGGTGCGCGTTCTATCTTCTTGAACCAGTCAGAGGAGGTTCAAAATCATCTTCTAACTTTGGCTGGAGTAAAACCAACGGCGTACATGGAGCAATTAGCCTCAGCAATTCGTAAAGGCCAGACTGGTTCTGCCCGTGACCAGATGGGACTTTCTGAGCCACTCACCAAGCGAGAGATCGATATCTTGCGCCGCTTATCATCGGGGCTGCCCATCACTCAGATTGCGGCAACTCTCCATATCTCTCACAACACAATCAAGACTCACCTCAAGAGCGTCTATCGCAAGCTCAATGTTGAATCTCGCTCCGAAGCTGTTGAGCGTGGAAAAGAGTTACTCCTGATTTAAAGAGCGTGCAGATATTCCCGAATAAAAGTCCTTGATAATCGCAAGGGCAAGCTCTGGCTTATCTTTCATCACTGAATGAGTGGCTCCTGGGACAATCGCCAGATCGGCATCGGCGAGTGATTCATAGAGATCGACGGTGTGGTGGTTGCTAAATGGTTCAACTTCACCGGCCATCACTAAAACAGGGCATTGAATCTTTGCAAGATCGCTCTTTGTGAGGTTTGGCTCGCTCTTCCACACATCCATCGCTTTTTGGATAATTCCTTTTTGTGCGCTCGGATCATCAGGTGAGAGCTCGGCGAACTCTGCCGCATCTTCTTCCGAGATCATAATTTCGCCATCAAATTCATCGCTCGCAAAGCCGGCATCCCAGTGGTAGTTGCCGCCGATAGAGACTATAGATTTCACTAAATCAGGACGCTTGATCGCAACCATCAACGAGATGATTGCACCGTCGCTATGGCCGATCATATGTGTTGGTTCTTTGATGACATCTTCAATATAAGCGATCGCTTCTTCAGTTTGAAAATCAAAGTGATAGAAGCCGGGGCGAATTCCAGTGCGACCATGCGCAGTTCGATCATACGAGTAGAGGTGGTGATCGTGTTCAACTGCCGGAAGGATGGTCCAATCCCAACGATGTGATGCGCTTAGCCCACCATGCAGTGAGAGAAGTGGTTCACCGTTATTAGGAAATTCATTCGACCAGACCTGATGGCCACGAAGGTCGATATAGCCCATGAATGAACTCTGAAGTATTAGAGCGAATCCATGATGTGGCGATTTCCACGATCAAAGGTGAGGTAGTTCCAGGTCCAGTCGGCGATAGTGCCGATGCGCTTCTGGCCACCCATCAAGTAGAAGACGTGAAGGAAGAGCCAGGCAAACCAGGCAATAGGTCCCCACAAACGAATTCCCTTAACTTGCACAACGGCCTTGTGGCGACCAATCGTTGCCATCGAGCCCTTATCTACATATTTAAATTTCTGAACATCTTTGCCTTTAGCTAAGCGCTTGATCTGCTTTGCAACGAAGGTACCTTGCTGCATCGCAACAGGAGCGACCATCGGTAGTGGACGACCATTCTCGCCAATGACGCCAGCGTTATCGCCTACGCCCCAGACATATGGGTAGTTCTGAACCTGGCAGGTTGGCTCGCAGGCGAGACGATTGCCCTTGACTGGCAGCGATAAATCATTGATAGCCGGTGCACCCTTAACTCCAGCCGCCCAGACAACGACCTCTGACGTGATCTCGCCACCATTAGCGAGAGAGGTCTTACGCCACTCGAGCTTCTTAACGGCGGTATTCACCATAACCTTGACGCCCATATTTTCAAGCTGGCGCATGGTCTTTTCAGAGAGACCAGGAGTGAACATCGGAAGTAGTCGTGGACCAGCTTCGAGGAGGTAGATATCGATGTGCTTTGAGGCGTGATAGTGATCGTGGCGCAATGGTCCCTTGATGAGTTCGGCTAGTGAGCCAGCCATCTCAACACCAGTTGGTCCACCACCAACAACGACGATGGAAAGTCGTGTGTCATCTTCAAAGCGAGCAAGATCTTCGAAGCGACGCATGATCTCAGAACGAATAGCGAGAGCTTCATGGATGCTCTTCATGCCAAGTGCAAACTCTTCAACGCCTGGGATTCCAAAATCAGTTGTGGCAGAACCCATTGAAACAATGAGGTGGTCGAAGTGCAGTACTTCAGATGAATCGAGTTTGACGGTCTTGTTCTTGTGGTCAACAGAGATAGGTGTTCCCATGCGGAACTTCGCGCCTGATTTACGGAGCGCACCGCGAATTGGATAAGCGATGTGGTCGGCTGCAAGCGATGCAGTTGATACCTGATAGAGAAGAGGAAGGAAGGTCTGGTAGTTGTGGCGATCGACCACGGTTACATCTGCTGAGTTGCCGAGTTCGCGAGCTGCATTGAGGCCACCAAAACCGGCTCCGAGAATGACGACCCTTGGCTTGCTCTTTCCAACAGTTGCAGACATCAGATAATCCTCTTTTTAACGGTTTTGATCGTGAAATTTTCTGGTGGTTAAGTCACTTATTCTACTGATTTGGCGCTCATCACCAATTCCAACGTAGACCGATACGGTCGATAACTAGCCGGTAAGTTGGATGGATCACATGAAATCTTGGTAAATAGGGCGGGCGGATCGCGAAATCACCGAAAAAGTCAGCCCTCCGCCATAAGATCGGCACATGGAAAATCAGGCGCTACAGAGTGAGGAAGCTGCATCTGCGCAGGCCCTCACCGAGCTCGAAGTTCGTATCTTGGATTTCGAACGCCAATGGTGGCGCTATGCCGGCGCGAAGGAATCTGCGATCAAGGAGCTCTTCGACCTGACCCCTCCTTCGTACTACCAACTCCTCAACAATCTCATCGATCGAGATGATGCGCTCCTCGCTCAGCCAATGCTCGTCAAGCGCCTGCGCCGACTCCGTGAAGCGCGCACAACCCAGCGCACCGCTGGCTTCTCTCTCTAATTTCTTTATACTTTAAGGGTCATGGAAACCGGCAGTAGTAGCCAACTCTCGCTCGATATCGGGCTCGTCCTGGTCTTTATCCTTCTCGCTGGAATCTTCGTAGCAGCTGAGATTGCACTTATCTCGCTCCGTGAATCTCAAATTCGCCAACTCGAATCGACCGGTAAGCGCGGTGCTCGAGTCGCAGATCTTGCCAAGAACCCGAACCGTTTTCTCGCGGCCGCTCAAGTAGGTGTGACCTTCTGCGGCTTCCTCTCTGCTGCCCTTGGCGCGGATCGCATCGGAACTGATTTCGTTATTCCGCAATTAGAGAAATGGGGAATGAGTCATGGCCTCGCGACCTTCTTCTCTCTTGTTGGCCTCACAACGATCATCGCGTACATCTCGCTCGTCTTTGGTGAGCTCGTCCCGAAGCGATTAGCGCTCTATCGGACCGAGCAGATTGCGCTCGCTGCCGCTCCTATTATTGATCGCATTGCTCGCATCTTTGCGCCGACAATCTGGTTGTTATCCAAATCAACAGATACCATCGTCAAACTCTTTGGAATTAAGCCAGAAGAAGTGCGCGGCCAGATCTCAGAATCTGAGCTCGTCGATTTAGTTACTGGCCACAATGCGCTCACCGTTGAAGAACGCGATATTTTGGAAGATGTCTTCAATGCCGGCGACCTCTCACTTCACGAGATCATGGTCCCTCGTATCGAAGTTGATTTTCTCGATGTCGCTCTCACTATTGCAGAAGCGAAGAAATTTGCGATTGAGACTGCTCATTCACGTTATCCAGTAACTCGCGGATCTAGCGATGAAGTGATCGGCTTCTTGCATATTCGAGATCTCCTCAAATTAGGGGAGAGTGATTCAACAAAGAGCATTCTCGAATATATGCGTCCGATTGTTTATCTGCCAGGAACTAAGGGTGTTCTACCTGCTCTCACTGAGATGCGTAGCAAGCGATCGCATATCGCAGTTGTCTTAGATGAGTACGGTGGCACCGATGGCATTGTCACTCTCGAAGATCTCGTTGAATGTTTCGTCGGCGATATCCACGATGAATACGACGCGGTAATTGGTGAGGTCACTGCGCAATCCAAGGTCGGAGACTTTGAGGTCGATGCCTTGATCTCACTCGAAGATCTCTACGAACAGACCGAGATCGCTCTGCCAGAAGGCCCTTATGAGACTGCGGGTGGCTTCGTGATGCACTCTTTAGGCCGCATTCCCGAGCCCCATGATCTCGTGGAAATCCCTGGAATTAAGGTGACCGTACTGACCGTCGAAGGTAAGCGCGCCGGTCAATTACTGATCTCGCGGAGTGAATGGAAAGATACCTCCCATGAGTAAGGCACGCGCACTCTCCGGTATCCAGCCAACCAGTGGCTCTTTTCACCTTGGAAATTATTTGGGTGCAGTTCGCCAGTGGGTAGAACTCCAAGATTCCCACGATACTTATTACTGCGTTGTAGACCTTCACTCTCTGACATCTGGTGTCGATCCAGTCAAGCTCCGTGAATCGACGCTTGCATCAGTGGCACAGTTGATTGCACTTGGAATTGACCCAGAGAAGTCAACGCTCTTTATTCAATCTCATGTTCATGCCCATAACCAACTTGGTTGGGTCATGGAATGTCTCACTGGCTTTGGTGAAGCATCACGTATGACCCAGTTCAAAGATAAGTCAGCAAAGAGTGGCAGCGACCGTACCGTTGTCGGACTCTTTACTTATCCGATGTTGATGGCTGCAGATATCTTGCTATACCAACCACAGTATGTTCCGGTCGGTGAAGATCAACGTCAACATATTGAACTCGCTCGCGACCTGGCGATTCGTTTTAACTCTACCTACAAAGATATTTTTAAAGTTCCAGAGGGATATATCCTCAAAGCTGGCGCAAAGATCTATGACCTCCAAGATCCAACATCGAAGATGTCTAAATCAGCAGAGTCAGCATCAGGGTTGATCGAACTCCTTGATTCATCAACAGCAAATACCAAGAAGATTAAGAGCGCCACAACCGATGCTGGTCGCGAAGTGAAATTTGATAGCGTCAACAAGCCGGGTATCTCAAACCTGCTCACGATCCACTCGGCGCTCTCAGGTCGATCTATTGCCGAACTAGAAACTGAGTTTGATGGCAAGGGTTATGGTGATTTCAAAGGCGCCGTTGCAGAAGTTGTTACTTCACACCTCGATCCGATTCGCGAACGCACCAATGAACTCCTTCAAGATAAGGGTGAACTCACTCGCTTGCTGAAGATCGGAGCCGAGAAGGCAGCTGCTGTCGCGGATGAGACGGTCCGCCTTGCCTACGATGCCTTGGGGTTGATTCCACGTGGCTAGCCGTCGTTGGCTTATCCCGATAACTGCTGCCATCGCTCTCCTCTTTGCCTCTGTTTCACCAGTCCAAGCCGCTTCATCAGTAAAGATCGCTATTGCCTACGATGTTGGTGGCCGTGGCGATCGATCAGAGAATGATGCAGTAGCCATGGGAGTGGATCTAGCCAAGAAGAATCTCAAACTTACTGCGCTCGATATTCGCGAGATGGTGACTGATGGCAGCGAGAAGGATCGAAGCCGACGTCTACGTTTTCTTGCTAATGCCGGTTATTCAACGATCATTGCAGTGGGAAGCGGCTATGAAAAAGCAGTAAGTACTGTGAGCTTGGAATTTCCAGATCTCAACTTTGCCATCATTGATAATGGCAATATCTCAAATCTCAATGTGGAATCACTCATCTTCGATACACAGCAAGGGGCGTATCTTGCTGGTGTGCTAGCTGCCAGTGCGAGCAAGAGCAATAAAGTCGGTTTCTTAGGCGATGTCACCTTTGTTACCTCACCAGCCCAAGCTGCAGCATTTACACAAGGTGCGAAGTCGATCAAACCAAAGATCTCAGTTGTGGTGAATATTCCAGTAACGAACTCTCCAGCAACTGGTGTTGCAACTATGCATAGTGCAGGCGTTGATGTGCTCTACTCAAATTGGATTACGAATTCATCACTCTTAGATTCAGTGATCGCGCTCAATACTAAGAAAGAGCCATTGAAACTTATTGGGGTGCTTCCTGATCAATATTGGCTTCAATCATCACGTTCTAAAGGAATTCTCATAGGGGCATTTACCAAGCATCTCGAATCTGCGGCTTACGATGCGATTTGGTATGCGACCAAAGGCCAAACATTAGGCGATGTGCTCTCAACCAATCCAAATATTTATGGAAAACTCTATTCAGTCAATGAGGCTGGAATTGGAATGGCGCTGACTGGTGAAGGTCAGGCTTACTCCGCGGTCATTAAATCAGTCAGCTCACTTCTCAAAGCAGGCAAAGTTAAGATTGCTTCATTCTGAGGCGCGCAGAGTTCGATATAACACTTCATCTTCGCCTCAGTTCCACTTGGGCGAATAATCACGCGTAAATTCGGACCAAACCAGTAGCGCAGACCATTTGTCGGAGGTAGGCCATCGGTTGGGCGCTCAAGATCATCTGCTTGCGTGAGGGCGAAGCCACCGATCGATTGTGGTGGGTTCTTTCGCAGACGAGCGAGCAAGGTATCAACCTGAGCGATGCTATTGACGCGAATAGAGATCTGTTCAGTCGCATGGAAGCCATAGGTAGACCAGATCTCATCGAGGTAGTCAGCCATCGTTCGGCCCTCAGCCTTTAATTCACCAGCACATTGGGCGATCATCAACGCTGCAGAGATGCCATCTTTATCGTTCACGCTCAGCGCATCGACCGCATAGCCGAGCGCTTCTTCATAGCCAAAGCGAAGGTTAGGAATCTTTGCCAACCATTTGAATCCAGTAAGAGTCTCGTGGAATTCGATGCCATGTTTATCTGCAATCTTCTTCAAGATAGAAGATGAGACGATGGAGTTTCCAAAGGCCTTGCCGTTAGTTGAATCCTTCATAGTCGTCGAGATGTAGTGGCCCAAGATTGCCCCTACTTCATCACCGCGGAGCATTCGCCAACCAGTAGCCGGATCATTGATTGCTGCGGCACAGCGATCAGCATCCGGATCATTAGCGATGACGATATCGGCCTCAATCTTTCGCGCTAATGCGAGTGAGAGATCAATGGCACCTGGTTCCTCTGGATTAGGAAATGCAACGGTTGGGAAAGCTGGATCGGGCAACTTCTGTTCTAAGACAAAGTGAATCTCTGAGAAACCGGCCGCTTTAAATACCGCTTCGATACTCTCGCTACCAACACCATGCATCGCGGAGTAGACAACCTTGAGTGGATTCTTGGAACGAGCAAGCGCTGCAGTTGCTGCTACATATTTGTTGAAGACATCATCGTTCAGAACAGTCCAGCCCGTCTTCTTTGTTGCAAGGTGGTTGATCTTTGCGATCTCAGCAGCGATCTGAATATCTGCAGGTGGC
>Ga0208382_1000205_pt1 | contig 21531 bp, 23 predicted proteins | sample CryBogCBE28Sep08_FD_184582 | JGI IMG/M metagenome (GOLD analysis project Ga0208382, IMG submission 184582) | Freshwater microbial communities from Crystal Bog, Wisconsin, USA - CBE28Sep08 (SPAdes) | ecosystem: Environmental > Aquatic > Freshwater > Lake | place: Crystal Bog, Wisconsin, USA...
AAAGCCCACTATGTTTGCATGAACATTGAGTGCGACCAGAAAACTCTGGAAGAGCTCGAGCATGCGTTCAAATTTAACGATGCTGTTTTGCGTCACCTCATCATCAAGACAAAGAAAGCTGAATCAGAGCCTTCCATCATGATGAAAGAAGTGCAACGTGAAGAAGCTCGCAAATCAGCTCAAGTTGACGCTCCTGTAGCGGCAGCCTAAGTTAGAAATTTGAAGAGGAATACAGAGAATAGAAAACGTATCAGAGTGACGGAGCGGCGTTGAATCATTTCACCCTAACTGCATTCTTGGTATCTAAAGACGCGATTCGATTTACACCTGCAGGAATACCGGTGATGCATTGTCAGCTAGAACATAGTGGTGATGTAAATGAGGTAGGAGTTGCAAGGAAAATCCAGATAAGTGTTGAAGCCATTGCAATTGGCCCGATTCAAAAGGGCTTAGAGCAAATGGATTTAGGAACCGAGGCAGTGTTTGAAGGATTCTTGGCAGCAAAGACTCTACGTAATCAAAGACTTGTTTTCCATATCACCCATATTCAATTGAAAAATTAAAGAGGAAATCATCATGGCGTTTGGAAAGAAACCCGATTTCAAAAAGAAACCAGCTCAGAACCCATTGTTCAAGCGTAAGCGTTATTGCCGTTTCACTGTTGCTGGCGTAGAACAGATTGATTACAAAGATGTCGATACATTGAAGGATTTTGTTGGCGAAAACGCCAAGATTACCCCTGCTCGTTTGACAGGTACAAAAGCCAAGTATCAGCGTCAGTTAGACACCGCTATTAAGCGTGCTCGTTTCCTGGCTCTGTTGCCGTTCTCTGACCAACACAAGAAATAATTGGGAGCCCTCAATGCAAATCATTCTTTTAGAAAAAGTAACAAATTTGGGCAACCTCGGCGACGTAGTACGCGTTAAAGACGGTTTTGCTCGTAACTTCTTAATCCCGCAACGCAAAGCGCGTCGTGCAACTGAAGCTGCTATTGCAGACTTTGCAACTCGTCGTGCTGAGTTGGAAAAGTTGGCTGCTGAGAAATTAGCTGCCGCTGAAGCTGTTGGTGCGAAGCTGAAGGACCTGGTTCTCGAAATCGGTCAAAAAGCGGGTGTTGACGGTCGTTTATTTGGTTCTGTAACCAACCATGACATCGCTGATGCTTTGAAAGCAAAAGGCTTTGTGATTGAAAAAGCTTCCGTACGCCTGCCAACTGGCCCATTAAAAATGGTTGGTGATCATCCTGTCGCGGTTGCTGTTCATACCGATGTAGTGGTGGATATCACTATCCGTGTAGTTGGCGAGCAAGCTTAAGTTTTAAAACTGTAAACTAGCCTCATGGCTGAATCCCGTTCACGTTCCGTTACGCTGAATCCTGGCATGATGGGTTCTGGGGATGCAGTCGTGCAGGCTTTAAAAGTTCCACCGCATTCTGTAGAAGCCGAGCAATCTCTGCTCGGCGGTCTACTGATCGATAACGCTGCCTGGGATCGCCTGGGTGGAGTGTTAACTGACAAAGATTTCTATCGCCCTGAACATGCATTGATCTATAAGGTCATTCAACGTTTAGTTGGCGACAATCATCCTGCTGACGTCATTACTGTTCATGAAGCTGTTAAGTCCGAACAGGGTGGAGATTTGGTTGGCATTGATTACCTCAATTCCTTAGCGCAAAGTACACCAAGTGCAGCGAACATCAAAGGCTATGCCGACATTGTTCGTGATCGCAGCATTTTGCGTCGCTTAATTGAAGTTTCAGACAATATTGTGAACTCTGCATTCGTGCCAGAAGGTCGTTCAGTCAGAACGCTTTTGGATGAAGCTGAATCACGCATTTTGCAAATTGGTGAAGAGGGTAGCCGCAAAGCTGACTACCTTGAGATTGAACCACTGCTGAGAACGGTTGTTGCTCGCATCGATGAGCTCTACAACCGTCAAGGCGGCAGCGACATCACTGGTATTGCTACGGGTTTCATTGATTTAGATAAGCAGACCAGCGGATTGCAAAAAGGTGACTTAGTCATTGTTGCTGGAAGACCCTCGATGGGGAAAACGGCGTTGGCCTTAAACATTGCTGAGAACGTTGCTCTTTCAGAAGGCTTGCCAGTTGTGATTTTCTCGATGGAAATGTCCGGCGAGCAGTTGGCATCTCGTTTGCTAGGTTCAGTAGGGCGTGTCGATCAAAGTCGTATGCGTACCGGTAAATTACAAGATGACGAGTGGCCGCGTGTTACTGATGCGATTGCCAGATTAAGTAATACCCAAATTTTGATTGATGAGACTGGTGCTCTTTCAAGTTTAGAGCTGCGCGCAAGAGCGCGTCGGATCGCCCGAAACTTTGGTGGTACGCTTGGTTTGGTTGTGATCGACTATTTGCAGTTGATGAGCGGTTCTGGCTCAGAAAATCGTGCAACAGAAATTTCCGAGATATCACGCTCATTAAAGTCCCTCGCAAAAGAATTGCAGTGCCCAGTGGTTGCCTTATCACAGTTAAATCGTGGCTTAGAGCAGCGTCCTAATAAACGCCCAATCATGTCAGACTTGCGGGAGTCTGGTGCGATCGAGCAAGACGCCGACGTCATTATGTTTATCTATCGTGATGAGGTTTATCACCCAGACACTACTACCGATAAAGGCATGGCTGAGATCATTATTGGTAAGCAACGTAATGGTCCAATTGGTACGATCCGCTTGAGTTGGCAAGGTCCGTATACCAAGTTTGATAACTTAGCGATGGGATCGGTTGGATACTCTTCAGGTGGTTACGAGCCGTTCTAAAGTTCGATTTATCTTACCAAATAAAAAACCTCGTAATTGCGAGGTTTTTTAATGCAGCCGAGTAAATAGATATTACTTGCCGCCTTCACACTTCTTGATAGAGGCTGCCTTAGCTGCGCCATAAATTGGCTTGCCGTCCTTGCTAACTGCTTTTACTTCACATTCGGATTGAGTAAACGCAAAGGATGATGCTGAAATACTGAGTCCAATAGCAAGATTACTTAAAGCAATGATGATTTTCTTCATATGACATTCTCCTTTGGTGAAATAGGCAAAGTGCCCAGCTTCCTTGCGTCAATGTAACTAAAACTAGAATAGTTTGGTACTTAGTGTTAACTCTATGTGCTATTCAGCGTATTACTGAGGTGCTAATCTTCTCGCCTCTGTAAATCTTGCAGCCCAGTAAGGGTTCTCGATTTGCTCTAGACGTACTGTGCCGCCAGCGCTTGGGGCATGTACGAATCTGCCTTGGCCTACATAGATGCCGGCATGGGAGTATTTCTCGCCAGTGGTGTTAAAGAATACGAGATCACCTGGGGCGGGAGGCTGATTCTCAATACTCCTCCCTCTATCGCTCATTAGTTGAATGGTGCGAGGCAGTTTGATACCAGCTGCTTTGTTATAGACATAAACGATCAGCCCGCTGCAATCAAAGCCACCCTTTGGGGTATTGCCGCCATAGACATAGGGAACACCTACGAGACCTACTGCCGCAATAGAAACATCTTCTGTACCGACTGTAGTGTCTTGCTTGAATTGTGCAACCTTGCTAGCGTTAGACTTTGAGCTAAATGTGCTGCATGCAGAAAGTGCAAGAAGGGCGCAAATAAAAATGCCGCACCCTATCAGAGTGCGGCATGTAAGAGCTTGCTTAGAGTGCGTCGGCTGCATGATCCGCAAGACGTGAACGCTCACCACGGGCAAGTGTGACATGTCCACCATGACGCCAGCCTTTAAAGCGATCAACTACATAAGTGAGGCCTGAAGAGCCTTCAGTTAAGTAAGGTGTATCGATCTGCGCAATATTGCCAAGACAAATAATCTTTGTTCCGGGGCCTGCACGAGTGACCAGGGTTTTCATTTGCTTTGGTGTTAAGTTTTGCGCTTCATCAATGATCACATACTTACTTACAAAAGTTCTGCCGCGCATGAAGTTCATGCTCTTCACTTTAATACGTGAACGAATCAGTTCTTGCGTTGCCGCGCGACCCCACTCACCAGCATTGTCCTCATTGCGATGAAGCACTTCTAAGTTATCGTCAAATGCACCCATCCAAGGTTGCATCTTTTCTTCTTCAGTACCAGGCAAGAAGCCAATATCTTCACCAACAGGAACGGTTGCACGGGTAATAATGATCTCGTTATAGCGCTTACTATCAAGTACTTGCTCCAAGCCCGCAGCCAGAGCCAGCAGGGTTTTGCCGGTACCTGCTTGACCTAAGAGGGTGACAAAGTCGACATCCGGGTTCATCAATAAATTCATGGCGAAGTTTTGTTCGCGATTACGTGCAGTCACACTCCAGACATTATTTTTCTGATGTGAGAAATCTCTCAAGGTTTGTAAGAGGGCAGTCTTGCCGTTGATTTCTCGAACTTGGGCATAGAAAGGGGTCGATCCATCTGGATTTTCTTGATAGACGAATTGATTAATCAGCATACTAGGAACACTTGGCCCGGTAACCCTGTAGAACATGGTTCCAGATTTACTATCGGCCCAGCTCTCCATTGCCTTACCATGCTTTGGCCAAAAATCTGCCGGCAAGCTCATGACGCCCGAGTACATCAAGTCGCGATCTTCCAGCACCTGATCATTGAAATAATCTTCAGCAGGTAAGCCTAAGGCGCGCGCTTTAATTCGCATATTGATATCTTTAGATACCAACACCACTTCTTGACCTTTGCGCGTCTGTTGTAGCTCGCTAACCACAGCCAAAATCATGTTGTCACCCTTGCCTTCAGGCAAACCTTCAGGGAGGGCTTGAGTGGTCAGTTTGGTTTGGAAAAAGAGGCGTCCTGATACATCCTGATTGCCTAACTTGTTAAGGGGGATTCCTTCGTCTAGTGAGCCGCTAGTCCCAGCCACCAGTTGATCTAAGGATCTGCTAACGGTTCGAGCATTACGGGCAACCTCGGTCATACCTTTCTTATGATTGTCCAACTCTTCGAGTGTGGTCATCGGCAAGAATAGGTCATGTTCAGAAAAGCGGAACAGAGAGCTAGGATCGTGCATCAACACATTGGTATCAAGAACAAATAAGCTGGGAGGACCAGTGCGAATGACGCGCTTTGGTTTCTCTGGAACGTTTAGGGGTTTACTATCAGATCTATCGGTGCGAGCAGGATGGCGATCCCCCTTAATTTTTTCGAGAGCTACTTCAGCTGCAGAGAGATCTTCTTGAGTGTCGTTAGTCCAATCAGTAGCATGATTTTCCATTACAACTGGTTTTGCTGGGGTAGGGCGTTTTTTTAAATCTGGCGTATGTTTTTGGCCTAATTTAACTTGGTCAGCAATTTGAGTTGGGATGGGGGGTAATGGCATGCAGACTCTCCTAAAAGAAAAAACCGTCAGGCAAAGAGCTTTGACGGTTCGTGATGAAACTGGTTTTGAAGTGGTTATTGGTAAAACGAAGGGGGATGCTCGCCGTACCTGCTGTATACCCAGGCTCTTGAATCAAACGGATTGTTAGTCTTTCCCGTCGGTTACGGTGCATATGACTTTACTTTACCCCAAATTTTGGGCTTTGCAAGCACCTAGCCAAAAATTATTAAAAAAATTAACTAATGCCTTGGGCAGCTTGTAATACCTCTGTCACATGACCTGGAACCTTAAGTCCGCGCCACTCTTTTGTCAGCTTGCCCGAGGAGTCAAAAAGAAAGGTGCTACGTTCTACACCTCGCACTTGCTTGCCATACATATTTTTCATTTTCATGACGCCAAAGAGTTGGCATAACTTCTCTTCGGTATCGGCTACCAATTCAAATGGCAACTCTAATTTATTGCGGAAATTTTCATGGGATTTCAGGCTATCTCGGGATACTCCCACGATCAAGGTATTCGCCTTAGTGAAGGCTTCAATGTTATCGCGGAACTCTCCAGATTCAGCAGTGCATCCAGGAGTCATGTCTTTTGGATAAAAGTAAATAACCAATTTCTTACCTTGAGCAGAAGCTGGTGTAAATGTTAGGCCTGAGGTCGCAGGAATTGCACACTCCGGAATAGATTGTCCGATAGCTACTGTCATGATGATCCCTTTAATAAATAAATGTCTCTACTACTCTAATGATTTTTTCACTACTGTTTATTGCTTAATGATTCTGCACGATCAGCTCACCGCTGCGATTTGGTATTTCGCCCCAGCTCACGGGTAGTACAGCTATTTTATCGAGTTGTTTGGTGATATCCCAAGATTGGTGTAATTGACCCATGGTGACCAAGTCATGGCCTTGATTTAGCCAGCCTATTAGTAGTTGCTCAAAGGCTGGTAGGAGCTTTTGGCCCTCTAGTTCAGCATGTAATGTAAAGACTTGGTCATTTGGGTTGCTTTGGGTAATTTCTAGGAGCTTTTTGACTGCCCCGAATTCATCAGCACCGTCTATCCCAATCAGTTCATCAAAAGTCGGGAGGGTAGTTGGGTATTGGACGTGCTTAGCCTTCCCGGAAGGGAGTGCTAAGCGGTAAGGCATCAGGTTGGCTTCAGCGCGGCCATCGGATGAGTATTTCATCTCCCATTGATCGAGTTGTTCAAACGCTGCTTCATTCATTTGCCAGCCGGCTGCACCGTAAGTGGCTGGTGGATGCGCAAAGATTTCTACAAAGCGATCCCAAGACTTTTGCATTTGGACTTTTGTCCATGCGGCATCTTTGGTGCGGACGGCATCTTGCCATGCCACATGGTCCCAAGTATGAATACCTGTTTCATGACCAGCCCGATCAATCGCACGCATTTCTGCTGCAGCCTTTTTACCAATATCTGGCCCAGGAAGGAGTACGCCGTATAGCAATGTTTTGATGCCGTAATGCTCGACGACGGAGGTTCGACTGACCTTCTTCAAAAACCCTGGACGAAAGACCCGCTTGAGAGCCCAGCCGGTGTGATCAGGACCAAGGCTAAATAAGAATGTGGCTTTTAGACCAAAGCGTTCCAGAGTGCGAGCTAAATTGGGAACACCTTCTTGGGTGCCGCGTAAGGTATCAACGTCTACCTTGAGTGCAATCTTTGCCATGAACCTCGGAACTTATTCTTTATCGACTAAGTGACGTGCTTTTTCAACATCCTCGCGATAGGCTTCAAAAATATTCTTGAGCGCATCGGTCATAGTAGTTGTAGGTTTCCAGCCTAATTCCTTCATGGTGTTATCAATGGCAGGAACACGGTTCTGTACGTCTTGATAACCTTCACCATAGTATGCACCTGAAGTCGTTTCTTGAATCTTTACTTGGTTGGCAGTCTTTGCATACTCCGGGATGCTTCTAGCAATTTCTAACATCTGCGTAGCGAGATCGCGCACAGAGTGATTGTTGATTGGATTACCAATGTTGTAGATCTTGCCGTCAGCGATACCATCTTTATTATCAATAATCTTCATCAAAGCATCGATGCCGTCATCAATATACGTAAAGGCACGTTTTTGAGCGCCGCCATCCACCAAGTTGATTGGCTCACCGCGAACAATGTGGCCTAAGAACTGGGTCACTACGCGTGAAGAACCTTCTTTTGGTGTGTAGATACTGTCAAGGCCAGGCCCAATCCAGTTAAATGGGCGGAATAGGGTAAAGCGCAAACCTTCCATGCCGTAACCCCAAATGACCCGATCCATTAATTGCTTAGAGCAGGCATAGATCCAGCGCGGCTTATTGATTGGTCCGTAAACCATATTCGATGCTGCAGGATCAAATTCACCATCTTCACACATGCCATAGACTTCGGATGTAGAAGGGAATACCAAATGTTTTTTGTATTTCACGGCTGAGCGAACGATGGGAAGATTCGCCTCAAAGTCGAGCTCAAATACTTTTAATGGCTGCTGTACATAGGTAGCTGGAGTAGCGATTGCCACCAAGGGCAAGATCACATCACATTTGCGGATGTGGTATTCAACCCATTCTTTGTTGATGGTGATGTCGCCTTCAAAGAAGTGCATGCGTGGATGCTTAACCAAATCACCTAAACGATCATTTTGCATATCCATGCCATAGACATCCCAATCGGTTGTCTCCAAAATACGCTTTGAAAGGTGATGGCCAATGAAGCCATTAACGCCAAGAATGAGTACTTTTTTCATCTTTACTGCCTCGTTTTAATCTAATGAGTATGTTGCTAGTTCGTTACTGAGTTGGCTGCAGGCAACCATTCTAAAATTTCAACTATCTGGTGGTCTCCGCAAATGCCGAATACCCGATTATCAACCACTTGGATGCCCAGCGCCCCGAGATCGAGATTGTCTGGAAAGGGTCCTTTTAGGGTGGAGCGCGCCACAATCATCTTCCGACCCTGATTCTCGGTAAATGCGCCTGGATATGGAGGTGCTACGGCGCGCACAAGGTCATGGACCTGTTTGGCAGTTTGCTCCCAATGAATGCGCCCATCTTCCGGTTTGCGACCGCCAAAATAGCTCCCTTTAGTTAGCTCATTCGGCTTTTTGGGAACTCGTCCTTCAATGAGTTCTGGGAGAGCTTGGTGGATGACCTGGACAGCAGCTTTGCTGACCTTGCTAAAGACATCGGTGGCGGTTTCATCTGGCCCAATGCTGACTGCAGATTGGCCAACAATGTCTCCTGCGTCAGGTTTGACTTCCATGACATGCAGGGTGGCACCAGTTTGAGTTTCTCCGTGAAGAATGGCCCAGTTCACTGGAGCGCGACCACGATATTTAGGTAGAAGGGAGCCGTGCATATTGAGAGCAGAAATCTTGGCACAAGCAAGTAGCTCGGTTGGAATCATATGGCGATAGTAGAACGAGAAAAGATAGTCTGGTGCTAGCTTCTGAATTCTAGGAATAAGTCCCGCTAACTCGCTTGCTGTTGGTGTGAGGCAGGGAATCTGTTGATCTTCGCAGAGTTTGGCAACACTACCAAACCACACATTTTCATTGGGATCATCTTGATGGGTTAATACCAAATCAATCTGAATACCGGCACCGATCAAGGCCTTTAAGCAATTGACGCCTACGTCATGATAGGCAAAGACGACTGCGTGCAATTATTTTTTCTCTAAAACAGTCTGCACCACATAGCGTGGACGTTGTCTGACTTGTTGGTAGATGCGGCCAATGTATTCACCTAGCAAACCGAGCCCAAAGAGCATCACGCCAATGAGGAAGAAGGTAAGTGCGAAAAGTGTAAACACACCCTCAACTTCAGCCCCTAATACAAAGCGGCGTACCAGCAAGTAGACAAACAGGCTTCCCGCGGCTAAAGATAAAAGCATCCCGAGTGCAGAGAAGATCTGCAGCGGCATAACCGAGAAGCCGGTAACTAAATCAAAGTTCAAACGAATCAGCTGATACAGACTGTATTTAGATTCACCAGCAAAGCGCTCCTCGTGTTTGACAGTGATTTCAGTTGGGTTGGCAGCGAAGGTATAGGCCAGCGCCGGAATAAAAGTATTGCTTTCATCGCATTGACGTACCAGGTCTACGATGCGGCGACTATAGCCACGCAACATACAACCTTGGTCGGTCATGGTGATGTGGGTAATGCTTTGGCGCAGTTGATTCATAGCGCGTGAGGCAAATTTTCTAAAGAAGCTATCGCGACGATCTGCGCGGATGGTGCCCACATAATCATGACCCTTTAATAACTCATCTGTCAGGGCATCAATCTCTTCAGGAGGATTTTGTAAATCCGCATCGAGCGTGATGATGTACTCACCGCGTGCATATTCAAAGCCGGCCATGATGGCCATATGCTGACCAAAGTTACTGTGAAACAGCACCGCACGAGTAACATCTGGGCGCAGCTCAACTTGTTTTGCTAATAATCCAGCGGAGCGATCTTTGCTGCCATCATTCACAAAGACCACTTCGTAACTAATATTGTGTTTTCCTACCAAAGTATCTAGCGCTGGATAGAGGCGATCAAAGAGCGCCTGAAGTCCATCTTCCTCGTTGTAAACAGGAATAACGATGCTAAGCGTTGGGGTAGCGGCTAAATTGGCAGTCATGGTGCGATTTTGCCTGATCTTAGTGATCAAGCCCATTTATTGTGTATAGCTAGTTTTTACGGTGTTTTTTCAGGATGCCACATAAGCCCTGAGTGATACGAGGCACATCCCCATCAGTCATTCCGGGAAAGAGGGGGAGGGTCAAAATAGAGCGGCCGATACGTTCTGCAGTCGGAGTATCAATAGCTTGGTAGCCTAAATTCTTGTAGAGGGTAAAGCCAGTAATAGTGGGGTAATGCACACCGGTACCAATACCTAAGTCTTTGAGTTCGGTCATCACTTGGGCGCGATCTACATTGAGTTGGTCTAGTGGCAGGATGATTTGAAACATATGCCAATTACTTTCTGTGAAATTCTCAGGAGGTAGTTCTAATTTAAGATCTTCCATACCATCGGATTTCATTTCAGCGCGAATGACATCAAAGTATTGACGCGCTAAATTGCTTCTTCGGGTTTGAAACGCAGGAAGCTGTTTGAGTTGATGAAGACCAATGACCGCATTGATATCAGTAAGATTATCTTTACCACCGAGCACGTCTACATCCATGCCATCCATGCCTTGGCGGGTTAAACCTTGCAAGCGAAATTTCTCGGCAAGCTTTGCTTCATCCAGATTATTAAAAACCAAGCAACCACCCTCAACCGTGGAGAGATTTTTGTTAGCCTGAAAGCTAAAGCTCACCAGATCCCCAATGGCACCAATTTTCTTCCCCTTCCATTGCGAACCAAAGGCTTGCGCAGCATCTTCAATCACCCGCAGATTGTGTTGCTTGGCTAGCGAGTAGAGTTGATCCATGTCTACAGGCAAGCCAGCCAAATAGACCGGCATGATGGCGCGCGTCTTAGATGTAATGGCAGCGGTAACTTTTTTCAGATCAATGTTGCGAGTGATTGGATCAATGTCCACAAATACCGGTTTTGCTCCGACACCTAAAATGACATTAGAAGTAGCGACCCAAGAAATTGGAGTGGTAATGACTTCATCGCCTTCACCGATACCCAACACTTGAAGAGCAATCTTCATGGTAGCAGTGCCGTTAGCAAAGCAGCGCACAGGACGTCCGCCAAAATATTCACTTAATGCGGCTTCGAATTCAGCAAGCTTAGGGCCGGAGGTCACCCATCCCGAACGAAGTACTTCGCCAACAGCGTCAATTGTTGCTTGATCGAAGGTGGGTCGAGTAAAAGGAATGAATGGCAGTGCTGACATAGATGGCCTTATAGTTTTGTGGGGCTTGCTGTATCTGGATGCTTCACAATGACTCTACGTGAGTCTCTGCCGACCTCTTGCATTGGCAGGCCTTGTTTTTGTAACTCAATGTATTGCTCTGGAACCATGAGGGCATATGCGGCGACATCCTCTTTCCAGCGCGCGATAAATGCTTCGAGAGTTGGCATCCATAGCTGAGGCTCTTGCTGCACTCCAAACTCGAGTTCATCTGGAGATGCCACCATGATCATGGTTCTACCTAAATAGAAAGGAACTGTATGGTCCAAAATATTCACGGAATAGAAGTTCACCTTTTTTGGGATGTCTACTTTTACTTGTTCGACTAAATCTATTCCCGAAACGGCGCGACCGAGAGTTTCGTGACCAGTGCCGGCGATGATGGCGCACAGAAAAAAGCCTCCAGCAAAACTCGTGAGGCTGAGCAGCCCGTTTCGTTTACTTTTCCATGCGGCCAATAAGCTAAAGATTATCAGGGCTACTAATGCTGCAATGATCCACAGGGTGTACTGCGCATACGCCAGGATTTCATCAGGTCTTGCTTGTCGGCTAATTTCTGAGAGGAAGAAGAAACCAACTGCACCCAAGACCGTAAAAGCAAGTGCTTGCAATCTCCAATTCAATCCAAGTGAGTTGTGTTCGCCCAGGAGTTGATCAAGTCGGGCTCCAATCAGTATTGCTAACGCTGGAAAAATCGGAATAATGTAACCCGGTAACTTGGAGTGTGAAACGCTAAAGAAGGCGAAGATTACTACAGACCAACACACCAATAACCAGCTACTGGAGAATCCACGCCAGCGCTCACCCCATCCTTTAGCTATGGCTCCTGGCAGTTGCAATACCCAAGGCAGCAAACCAATCGCCAGGAGGGGGGCAAAATAATATAGAGGGCCTGTCCGGCTGTGAGCATCTTGCGTAAAGCGTTGCAAATGTTCGTGAATAAAAAAGAATTCTAAAAATTCAGGATTACGTTTCGATACTAAAACAAACCATGGCGCAGAGATGATAAGGAAAATAATAGTGCCACTTAAAAGATGCAGACGTTTCCAAATCTTCCAATCCCAATTAGTCAATGAGTAAGCAATAAACACCATGGCTGGAATAGCTGCGCCAATCAGACCTTTAGATAGCGTCGCCAGCGCCATGAAAGCCCAGCAAAGCCACATCCAATTTCGTGTAGATGATTTGCTTTGTGGAGACTGCGCTAACAATAGACTGCACAGCGCAGCCACTAAAAATGCCGATAGACCCATATCAAGCGAGTTCACGTGCCCACCGATGACCCACATAGGGCTGGACGCCAAAACAACTGCGGATAAAAATCCTACTCGTGCGCCATACAACTTGGCACTGGTAAGGCCGACGGCAATAATAGTTAAAAATCCAGTCAGCGCAGTCCATAGCCTAGCTTGCCAATTCCCAATACCGAATGCTTTGAAAGCAACAGCAGTAGCCCACACTTGCAGTGGTGGTTTCTCAAAATATTTATAGCCGTTGTAACGCGGAGTGACCCAGTCACCCGTGACTAACATCTCGCGCGCGATTTCTGCATAACGTCCTTCATCTGAAGGAATTAAATGCCGGTAATTTAAAGTGCCGAACCAGACGAGTGCATAAACCAAAGCCAGCAGGAGAATCTTGCTGGGGCTTAAGAGGTTCAACTGCTTGGTTTGGCCTAATTGCATTCGTTGGCTTCCACAATCAGGGCTAATAAGACTCGCCGACCTTCACCAACCAATATGTTGTATGTCCGGCAGGCTGCTTGAGAGTTCATGATCTCAAACCCAATCTTGGCTGAAATGAGGGCTTTTAGGAGTTCTGGCTTGGGAAAGCGCTGTTTAACGCCTGTGCCAATCAGGATTAATTCTGGTTTTAGAGTAACCATTTGCTCAAAATGGCTCGGTTCTATGGCTTGGAAAGCCTTGATTGGCCATTCTGAGATGGCCCCGTCTGAGCTAATCAAGACTGCATGCCTATAGGGAGTCTTATTGATCTCGACGTAGCCGTCACCATAGCCGGTGATCGTATTGGCTCCGGAATGGGGGTCAGATTGAAGCTTCACATGCACTCTCTGTCATAATTATATGGATTATAGCTAGCTGTTTTTTCTCAGATTTCAAGAACTTACCTTTAATTTATTGTGAAACCGATCCTAAAGTCCGAAAAACTCAATAACGTCTGTTATGACATACGTGGACCAGTGCTCGAGCTTGCTCAGCGCATGGAGGAAGAGGGTCAAAAGATCATCAAATTGAATATCGGCAATGTGGGGGTATTTGGCTTCGACCCTCCCGAAGAGATTCAACGTGACATGATCCGCAATTTGAGTAATGCATCAGCGTACTCCGATTCCAAGGGAATCTTTGCGGCCCGCAAGGCAATCATGCAGTACTCCCAAGAAAAAGGTATCCAAGGCGTAACTTTGGACGATATTTACACCGGTAATGGCGTTTCTGAGCTCATTGTGATGTCAATGAATGCATTGCTCAACAATGGTGATGAGGTGCTGGTTCCGGCCCCGGATTATCCACTTTGGACCGCTGCTGTGAGTTTGTCTGGTGGATTGCCAGTTCACTACCTTTGTGATGAATCAAAAGAATGGGCGCCGGATTTAGCAGACTTGCGCAAAAAGATTACGCCGCGCACCAAAGCGATTGTGGTGATTAATCCCAACAATCCAACGGGTGCCATTTATTCCAAAGAAGTATTGGTCGAATTAACTGAGATTGCGCGCGAATATGGTTTGATTTTATTTGCCGATGAGATTTACGACAAGATGCTGTATGACCAAGAGAAGCATCTTTCCTTGGCGTCTTTATCTACCGATGTCGTCATCATTACTTTCAACGGTCTATCGAAGAACTACCGTTCCTGCGGCTATCGCGCTGGCTGGATGGTGGTATCTGGTGATAAAGAAATGGTGCGCGACTATATCGAAGGGCTGAATATGCTCTCCTCAATGCGCCTGTGTGCCAATGTACCAGGGCAATATGCGATTCAAACGGCGCTTGGTGGCTATCAAAGTATTAATGATCTAGTAGGCGAGGGTGGTCGTTTAGCAAAACAGCGCGATCTTGCTTGGAAACTCATTACAGAAATTCCGGGTGTGACTTGTGTCAAACCTAAATCTGCTTTATATCTTTTTCCAAAATTGGATTCAGAGATGTATCCGATTGAGGATTATCAGCAATTCATCGCTGATTTTCTGAAAGAAGAAAAAGTTTTATTAGTTCAGGGATCTGGATTTAATTGGGCAAAGCCTGACCATTTCCGTGTTGTGTTCTTGCCCCATGAAGATGTGTTGAAAGAGGCTATTGGCCGCCTTGCACGTTTTCTGGAGCGTTATCGTCAAAAGCATGGCCGTAAGGCTTCTTCAACTGTAGCAAAGGCATCATGAAACCGATTCAAGTAGGTCTGTTGGGCATTGGCACTGTTGGTGGTGGTGTATTCACCGTTCTCGAGCGTAATCAAGATGAGATTTTGCGCCGCGCTGGCCGTGGTATCCGTATTCATACTGTTGCAGATCTCAATGTAGAAAAAGCCAAAGAGTTGGTTAAGGACCATGCATTGGTTGTGAATGACGCACGCGCCGTGATTAATAATCCTGAGATTGATGTCGTAGTTGAGTTGATTGGTGGTTATGGCATTGCCAAAGATTTAGTTCTTGAAGCGATTGCTGCTGGCAAACATGTAGTCACTGCCAATAAGGCGCTAATTGCAGTACATGGCAATGAGATTTTTAAGGCCGCACATGAAAAAGGTGTGATGGTTGCATTTGAAGCTGCAGTGGCTGGAGGTATTCCTATTATTAAAGCCTTGCGTGAAGGTTTAACAGCGAATCGCATTGAGTGGATTGCCGGCATCATCAATGGCACTACGAATTTCATTCTTTCAGAGATGCGTGACAAAGGCTTGGACTTTGCTACCGTTTTAAAAGAGGCGCAACGCTTAGGTTACGCAGAGGCTGATCCTACCTTTGATATCGAAGGTGTTGATGCTGCCCATAAAGCAACTATCATGAGTGCGATTGCATTTGGTATTCCGATGCAGTTTAAAAAAGCACACGTAGAGGGCATTACGAAGTTAGATGCCATTGATATTAAATATGCTGAGCAGCTGGGCTATCGCATTAAGTTATTAGGCATCGCTAAAAAGACAACTACTGGTGTTGAGTTGCGTGTTCATCCAACCCTGATTCCAACAAAGCGTTTGATTGCTAACGTTGAAGGCGCAATGAATGCGGTCCAAGTATTTGGTGATGCTGTTGGTACGACTCTCTACTACGGTAAAGGTGCGGGTTCTGAGCCAACCGCTTCTGCGGTGATTGCGGACTTGGTAGACATTGCTCGCTTGCTGAGCGCTGACCCTAAGAATCGTGTTCCTTACTTAGCTTTCCAGCGTGATTCTGTCCGTGATACACCAGTACTGCCAATGGGTGAGATCACCACAAGTTACTACCTGCGCATGCGTGTTGCTGACCAGGCTGGTGTGCTAGCTGATATCACCAAGATCCTGGCGTCGCATGGTGTTTCAATTGACGCACTCTTGCAAAAAGAGGCAGATGAGGGAGAAAGTCAAACTGACTTGGTTGCGCTCACACACGAAACTAAAGAGAAAAACATGCTTGCCGCGATTGGTGAGATTCAGAATCTCAAAACAGTTGACGGTGAAGTGGTCAAAATTCGCCTAGAAAATCTGTCTTAATACACGATGCGTTACCAATCAACACGCGGTAATAGTCCGCAGCAATCCTTCTTAGAAATTCTGCTGGGCGGATTAGCCCCTGATGGGGGCTTGTATTTACCTGTGCACTATCCGAAGGTAACACCAGTACAACTCGATTCTTGGCGTGGTCTGTCTTATGCTGACTTGGCTTATGAAGTATTGAGCTTATATTGCGACGACATTCCTGAGAATGATTTACGTGCCTTGTTGCGCAAAACCTATACCGAGCAGGTCTACTGCAACGGGCGCTCGCAAGATAATGCGAAAGACATTACACCTTTACATTGGCTGGGTGAAGAGGGTGGCACTCGCATTGGTTTATTAAGCCTTTCCAATGGACCAACATTAGCGTTCAAAGATATGGCTATGCAGTTATTGGGCAATCTTTTTGAATACGCATTAAAGCGCGCTGGGCTAAAGCTTAATATCCTAGGTGCTACCTCTGGCGATACTGGCAGTGCGGCTGAATATGCCATGCGAGGCAAAGAGGGCGTCAAAGTATTTATGCTGTCGCCTCGCGGCAAGATGAGCGCCTTTCAGTCTGCGCAAATGTACTCCTTGCAAGATCCTAATATTTTTAACTTGGCAGTTGCTGGTGTGTTTGATGATTGCCAAGATATTGTGAAGGCTGTGAGCAACGATCATGCCTTTAAAGCAAACAACCAAATCGGCACAGTCAATTCCATTAACTGGGGGCGCGTGGTTGCTCAGGTGGTGTATTACTTCCAAGGCTATTTACTAGCGACTAAATCTAGCGCTGAAAAAGTATCCTTTACCGTCCCGTCAGGCAACTTCGGCAACATCTGCGCTGGGCATATTGCCCGTATGATGGGTCTGCCAATCGAGCATTTGGTGGCTGCCACCAATGAGAATGATGTACTCGATGAGTTCTTCCGCACAGGCGTGTACCGTGCGCGCAAGTCTGCTGAGACGCTTCATACTTCTAGTCCTTCAATGGATATCTCCAAGGCCAGCAACTTTGAACGCTTTGTTTTTGATCTCCTAGGCCAAGACGGTAAGGCTACTACTGAGAAATTTAAACAAGTAGATGAAGTTGGTGGATTTGACATCTCCAAAGAGGCGATCTTTAAAGAAATGGGCAAATACGGCTTTCAATCTGGCCGCAGTACCCACGAGGACCGTTTAGAAACTATTCGCAATATCTATCGGCAGTATGGAACCATGATTGATACGCACACCGCTGATGGCGTCAAGGTTGCGCGCGAACATTTGCAGGCAGGTATTCCGATGATCGTCTTGGAAACCGCATTGCCTGTCAAGTTTGAAGAGACTATTGAAATCGCTCTAGGCCGCCCCGCTGAATGTCCTGCTGCATTTAAAGATATCAAGTCTTTGCCGCAGCGCGTAGAAAATATTGATGCTGATATCAATCAGGTTAAAAATTTCATCACGACGCATCTGAATTAACTAACCCATAAAAAAGAAGTTTCCAAAAAATATTGCCATGACTAAGCCACCGATGTTGACAGCTCAGCAGGCTATAGATCATTTACTCTCACATGCTCAGACTGTGACTGAGAGCGAAGAGCTGACGACTCAAGCCGCGCTCGGCCGAATATTGGCAGAGAATGTCAATAGCTTGGTAGATGTGCCTCCGCTCGACAACACGGCGATGGATGGTTACGCTGTTCGCATTGCAGATGTTAATGTCCCTGGAGCCATTCTGAGGATTGCCCAACGCATTCCCGCTGGATCCATTGGTACTCAATTAGAACCTAGTACTGCAGCACGCATTTTTACTGGCGCACCAGTTCCATCTGGTGCTGATGCAGTTGTCATGCAAGAAGACTGCACTCTTCCTGAAGGTCAGGTTGAGCAGGTGCAAATTAATGTCACTCCAGCATTGGGGCAGTGGATTCGTCGCAAGGGCGAAGATTTAACGGCGGGTAAAACAGCCTTAGTTGCAGGAACATTTTTGCGCCCTCAAGAATTGGGCGTTGCCGCCTCAGCAGGCTTAACGCATTTGAGTGTTAAACGCCGTGTCAGAGTGGCGGCATTCTTCACCGGTGACGAGCTGGCTTTACCGGGCGAACCTTTGAAGCCTGGTGGTATTTATAACTCTAATCGCGATACTCTGTTGGCATGTCTTAAATCTTTAGGATGCGATGCTACCGACTTAGGAATTGTTCCTGATCGCTTAGATGCAACTAGACAAGCTTTGCGTCAAGCAAGTAAAGGCCATGATTTGATCATTACCTCTGGTGGCGTATCTGTCGGCGAGGAAGATCACATTAAACCTGCTGTTACCGCAGAAGGACGTTTAGATCTTTGGCAAATCGCCATTAAACCTGGCAAACCATTGGCCTTTGGTGCGGTACGTAAATCTGATAAGCCAGAAGATGGTGAGGCGTGGTTTATTGGTTTGCCTGGTAATCCAGTTTCAAGCTTTGTCACCTTTCTATTGTTTGTTCGCCCCTTTATCCTGAAATTACAGGGGTGTGATGTAATTGCGCCTCAGTCATACCCGATGCGAGCTGATTTTGATTGGTTAAAAGCAGATCGTCGTAATGAATTTCTGCGTGTCAAAATCAATTCTCAAGGCGGCCTTGATTTATTCCCCAATCAAAGCTCAGGCGTTCTCACTAGCGCCTCTTGGGGGGATGGTTTAGTAGATTGCCCGCCAGGAGAAGCCATTAAGACGGGTGATATGGTCAAGTACATTCCATTTAGTGCACTTCTGAGTTAATCGGACTACGATTCCCTGATGAAAATCGAATTACGATTCTTTGCATCCTTACGTGAGGCGCTTGGCGTTCCGCAAGAGAGCATCACTATTCCTGCGCAAGTAAATACGATTGCAGACCTACGCAGCCACCTCGCTCAGCGAAGTGATGTGTGGGCAGAAGTATTGGGGAATAACAAAGTGATTCGTTGTGCCTTAAATCAACAAATGGTTGATGCCGGCACTCTTCTAGAAGATGGCGCTGAAGTCGCCTTCTTTCCGCCGGTGACTGGTGGATAAGATGGCAAACACTTTTATTCGCATTCAGGAAGCTGATTTTGATCTCACTACGGAGATTACGAATCTTCGTCAGGGTGATCTTCAGGTTGGCGCAGTGGTGAGTTTTCTAGGGACCGTGCGCGATATGAATGAGGGTAGTCAAGTTAAGGCAATGACACTAGAGCATTACCCAGGGATGACCGAGAAGGCCCTCCATGACATTATTGATCAGGCTAAAACCCGCTGGGATATTCGCAAGACTTTAGTGATTCACCGAGTTGGCCCACTTTTGCCCGAGGATCAAATCGTTTTGGTGGCTGTGACAAGCGCACATCGTGGGGAAGCTTTCGCTGCATGCGAGTTCATCATGGACTACCTAAAAACTGCTGCGCCATTTTGGAAAAAAGAAGAGACGCCAGAGGGTGGGCGATGGGTAGATGCTCGCATTACAGACGAGGCTGCAATGGCGCGCTGGGAAAAGAAGTAAATCGAAGCTTTTTGGTCAGATAACATCAGCTCTTGACTATCCGTTTAGAGCGTAAACCATAGCCGTAGACTGAGGCGCATTCACTAGAAAATTTGGGCATCCGTTAAACTGACACAATTATGAAATCCAATAAAAATTCATGCATCATTTTTTTCTTTTCGATGATTTGGTCGGCGGTATTGACCACACTTTCTATTTCTAGTTGTTTGGCACAGACCTATCCAGATAAACCCATTAGAATGATTGTGCCTTTCCCGCCTGGCGGAGGAAACGATGTTATCGCGCGTATCGTTGCTACTAAATTGTCAACCAGTTTGAAGCAAAGTGTTTTTATAGATAATCGCGCTGGCGCTAACGGCATTGTGGGTTTAAGTGCATTGATGCAAGCTGCCCCAGATGGCTACACATTAGGAATTGCAGCCGCAGGACCAATGGCTGTAAATCCAGCCTTGTATGACAAATTACCTTACAACCCCATAAATGACTTCGAGCCAATAACTAATATGGTTATTTATCCATTGTTGTTGGTGGTCAATCCAAAGGTGCCAGCAAATACAGTGCAAGATATTTTAAAAATTGCGCGTGAAAAACCCGGCACCTTATTTTATGCCTCCCCAGGGAGTGGTAATTCTGGCCATTTAGCTGGAGAGTTATTTAATAGCATGGCCAAAGTCAATACAGTGCACGTGCCCTATAAAGGACAAGGTCCAGCAACTGCGGATCTCTTGGCTGGCCAGGTACAAATGCTATACAGCAGCATTCCATCGGTCATTGAGTTTATTCGCGAAGGTCGATTGCGCACAATTGCTATTGGATCTGCTAAGCGCCTGCCCTCTATGCCTAATGTTCCTACTATTGCTGAAAGTGGAGTGCCTGGTTATGAAGCCTACTCTTGGATTGGCATTGTTGCGCCAAAAGGGACGCCCAAACCCATCATTCAACTTTTAAATAAAGAAATTTCTAGCATTTTAAAAAATAAGGATCTAGAGACTGAATTGCTGAACCAAGGGGCTATTCCAGTTGGGGATAGTCCAGAACATTTTCAAGCTTATATGAAAGACGAGATAGCGAAGTGGGGTGCAGTAGTACATTCTGCCAATATTAAAGCCGATTAAATTGAATAATTTTTAAAATAATGGATATCTATCATGAGTAGAAAAAAAATTGGCATGATCGGCCTTGGCATCATGGGTGGCGCGATGGCTAAACAACTAATTGATGCTAGTTATGCAGTGAGTGGTTACGATATTGATCAGAATTGTTTAGAGCGTCATCGTCAAAACGGTGGTGAAGTATCAGAGAATATTGAGTTATTGATGTTCGATGTCGATATCGTGATTATTTCCCTAGCAACATCGCAGGCCTTATTAGATACTGCCGAGAAAATAGCTTTTGCCTTAAGTAAAGACCCCTCAAAAAAACCTATTGTTATTGAAACCAGTACTCTACCTTTAGGTGATAAAGAGTCTTTTCAGAGAATTGTTCAGGCGCAGGGAATCCAAATATTAGATTGCCCCATTAGTGGAACGGCAGTACGTTTGTCTGAACGTGCATGGACCTTTTTCTGTAGCGGCCCATTATCCGCCTATGAAGAGACGCTTGAGATTTACAAGTTGTTTACCGATAATTTCCCTTATGTAGGGGAATATGGCTCTGGCACGAAGATGAAGTATGTCGCAAATCATCTGGTGGCAATTTATAACGTAGCCTATGCTGAATCAACTACGCTTGCTAAAAAATTAGGGTTAAATCCTCAGGATGTTCTCGATTTATTTGGTAATAGTCCGGTAATTGGTACTGGCGTGATGCGGTTACGAGTGAAGATGATGGTTGACGATACTTTTGTTCCACCTACAATGAAGGTTCAGGTTTGGCAAAAGGATATGCAAGTCATTGGCGATGCTGCGAAAGCAGTCAATTGCCCAACGCCCATTTTTAATGCCTGCGCTGGAATTTATACTGCAGCAATGGCACAAGGCTTGGCTATGGAAGATACGGCCTCAGTTGCAAGAGTCTATGCCGGTATGGCTGGCCTTCTGGGGCGGGTATAGCGAGCGCTTAATGAACAGCCACTAACCATGAGATGAGATTGATTACCTGCAAGGTTTTTTCTCCCGCTAAAGCATCTCTCGCAATCATTCTGAAGCTTAATCAAGCGATTAAGCAAGCCCTTAGCGTGTCTTATGT
>Ga0208382_1000207_pt1 | contig 21480 bp, 21 predicted proteins | sample CryBogCBE28Sep08_FD_184582 | JGI IMG/M metagenome (GOLD analysis project Ga0208382, IMG submission 184582) | Freshwater microbial communities from Crystal Bog, Wisconsin, USA - CBE28Sep08 (SPAdes) | ecosystem: Environmental > Aquatic > Freshwater > Lake | place: Crystal Bog, Wisconsin, USA...
ACGCCACCCTCGGCAGCTCCTTGGCGCGCAGCCTGGATAGCAAACTCTAGAAACTCGTGATCGGTCGTCATATTCGCCCCTTTTTCGATCAAAATGCCCCGTGAAAACCCCACAGTAGCCAATTTTGCCTATACGGTTTACCCATTCCCTCGGTCTATGAGCCGTCATTTCATACGGGGTCGCAAACACCCCCGATAACAAAATTAGGAGAGACGACGTATGTCTAATCTAGAAATTCGCGAAGGCGAGTACGGCGATAAGGTCTTCGCTTTCGAGCCAGGTGGCATCGAAGCGATCGCTGACCATGAGCGCCATGGCAAGGCTTGGAACCTCTTCGCAACTTGGATGAGCCCAAACCTTGAGTTCGCAACCGTTTATGTTGGTGCCCTCGGAATCATCGCCTTTGGCTTGAACTTCTGGGAAGCAGTTATTGGCATTGTTATTGGTAACGCCCTCGGCGGTATCGCTCAATTCATTTTGACCCAAGATGGTCCTAAGTACGGCGTCCCACAGATGATCGTTGGTCGTGCTGCATTTGGAAAGCTTGGCAACATCTTGCCATCAGTCCTCAATGCTGGTGCTGCCGGTATCGGCTGGTTCGCGGTTAACTCAATCTCAGGCGCATACGCGCTTTCAACCTTCACAAGCGCAACTCCGCTTGAGTCGTTGATCATGGTTGTTTTAATCCAGATCATCATCGCTTTTATCGGTCACAACTTGGTACAAGCTATTGAAAAGTACTTGTTCCCATTCTTGATCGTGGTATTTGCGCTCGCTTCATTGACAGCGCTCTTTAGCCGTTCAGCTCACCTCAATCACTTCCATCACCAGAGCGCTCCTGGCGGTCTCTTGATCTTGATCGGTGCAGTATTCGGATACGCAGCAGGATGGAACCCATTCGCTGCTGACTACGCTCGTTACCTTCCAAAGAGCACCAAGCCAAAGCAAGCTGGTCTTGCTGCTGGTCTTGGCATCTTCTTCTCTGCCACAGTTCTTGAAATCGTTGGAGCTGCTGCAGGTACTGCTGGTCTTCACACCTACGACAGCGGAAACCCAACTGGTGATTTCACCGGTGCGCTTTCACCATTCTTGGCTAGCTTCGTACTTATCGGAATCGTTGGCGGATCTATCTGCGCAAACGTTCTCAATATTTACTCTGGCTCAATGTCATTCTTGGCTATCGGTGTAAAGCTTGGCTCACGCGTTCGCCGTGGTCTCTTCATTCTTATCTTCGGTGCGCTTGGCTTCTGGCTAGCTCACTTGGCAATGGCTAACCCAGCTAACAACTATGAGAACTTCTTGCTCATCATGTCGTACTGGATCGGTCCATGGCTTGGCGTTGTCTTTGCAGATAAGTTCCTTCGCAAGGGTGCATCTGTTGAGAAGTTGCTCTTCGCAAATCGCGAAAACTGGGCTGGCCCAGTTGCGTTTGTGATCGCAGCAGTAATTTCAATCTCAGGCTTCTGCAACCAGACATGGGGACATGGAAAGAGCTTCCACTACTTCGATGGTTGGTTCGTCAACAAGTATCCAAACATTGGTGACATCACCTTCTACGTTGGATTCGCACTCGCTTTCGGCTTGTACTACGTACTAGCAGGCAAGAAAGTTAATTCCGAGAAGTAAGCAGCACTTACCAAGAAGTGTGAAGTGGGCGTCCTTCTGCATAACCCGATGCAGATTGGATGCCCACTACTGCTTTATCGTGAAATTCTTCGATAGTTGCAGCTCCTGCGTACGTGAAAGAAGAACGAACACCTGAAATAATTTGATCAAGTAAGTCTTCTACACCTGGACGAGCTGGATCGATATACATGCGAGATGAAGAGATACCTTCTTCAAAGATCGCCTTGCGAGCTCGATCAAAGCCACTCTCACCCGATGTGCGCGCTGACACTGCGCGTGCAGATGCCATTCCGAAGGATTCCTTGTACAACTTGCCGTTGCTGTCACGCATGAGATCGCCAGGTGATTCCAGAGTTCCGGCAAACCATGACCCGATCATGACTGATGAAGCACCAGCGGCTAAGGCAAGGGCGACATCGCGCGGATGACGAACTCCGCCATCTGCCCAAACATGCTTGCCGAGTTCACGAGCTGCAGCAGCGCACTCGAGCACCGCAGAAAACTGCGGACGGCCAACACCGGTCTGCATTCGGGTGGTGCACATAGCGCCAGGCCCAACTCCTACCTTGACGATATCGGCACCAGCTTCGATCAAAGCCTTGGTTCCTGCTGCAGTAACAATATTTCCGGCAGCGATGGTCACTTTGGAATCAAGTGCTCGCACAGCTTTTACTGCCTCAATCATCTTCACTTGATGTCCGTGAGCCGTATCGATAACAAGTAGATCCGAACCAGCAGCGAGCAGTGCCTTCGCCTTGCCAACTACATCGCCGTTGATACCAATTGCGGTGGCAATGCGAAGCTTGCCGTTTGCGTCTACGGCTGGCTTATAGAGAGTGGCACGAAGTGCGCCACCACGGGTCAAAATACCTAGGAGCTTTCCATTGGAATCAACCACGGTTCCAAAACTTCTGCGATTGGTTTCGAGCGTTTCGAATGCTGCTCGAGGTTCAATATTTTCTGGAAGGGTGATGAAATCCTTTTGCATGATCTGGTGCAGTTGAGTGAAGCGATCGACTTTCTCTAAATCGCCTTGGGTAACAACGCCAACTGGCTTATCGCCATCAACGACTACGAGAACACCATGTGCTCGCTTATTGATAAGATCGATTGCATCTGCAACGGTCTCGTTTCCAAGAAGCGTGACGGGAGTTTCAAAAAATGTGTGACGTGACTTCACCCAAGCAATGACGTTCTCAACCACATCGAGTGGAATATCTTGTGGAATCACAACGATGCCGCCACGGCGCGCCACGGTTTCGGCCATACGTCGCCCAGCAATAGCGGTCATGTTTGCAACGACGATAGGAATCGTGGTTCCGGTGCCATCAGTAGTGGCGAGATCTACATCCATACGACTTGCGACTTGGGTGTAGTTGGGAGCCATGAATACGTCGTCATAAGTGAGATCGTAAGTTGGCGTTTGATTCACGTTTAAGAAATGCACGTTGCCTAACTATACACCCGCAAATATGCGCGCTAGGGTTGTTCTATGTTCGGAATCGGGTTCGAAAAGCTCTTCGTGCTTGCGGTATTTGGTGCAATCTTGATCGGGCCAGACCGGTTACCGAAGGCTGCTGCAGACTTAGCCCGATTTATCGCAAAAATCCGTTCACTCGGCCAACAGGCTGCAGGCGAGCTTAAAGAGCAACTTGGCCCAGAATTTCAAAGCTTAAATACGCAGGATCTCAACCCTAAGAAATTCATCCAAAATAATTTAGATGAGATCAGCAAGAGCATCGATCCCATTGCGAAAGATGTAAAAAGAACGATCAAAGAGAGCACGATCGATCCCGATCTGCTCTAGTTTTTAATTAGTTCTTGTTTGCTTTCTTCTCTTGCTTGGCAGCGCGCTTTTCCTTAAGAGACATCTTTGGTTCTTTTTTGGTGTTTGCGTTGCTCTTCTGTTCTTTGTTAGCCATTGTGAATCTCCTTAATAAGTACTACTTGTTATTAGTTTAACCCATAGGATTTAAGCATGCTTGCGATTGACTCACTCATCACCGAAATCGTTTTCTGGGTGGGCGCGGCGCTTTTGATGGCTCTGATTACGCTCTTGTGGAACAGGCTCTCCACCAATACGTGGCAACATCTCGTGGGACGCTTCTCGCTTGTGTTCGCGCTCCAATTTTTTGTGATTACAGCGCTGGGAGTGACAATCAATCGAGCCGGCGATTTCTATGATTCGTGGACCGATCTCTTTGGCTCTAAGAACGACTTAGTAAAAATTGCAGTGAGTCCGGAAGACTTATCTCTCATTTCAAGCACCGACATCGCATCTGCCTCCCGAACAAGTGGCGGCAGCTTGATATTCCGGAAGGTGATTACGGGTGCGCAATCAGGAATTTCGAGCAACGTCTATGTCGTTGCTTCACCTCAGATAGCCAAGCGGCTTGAATCGCCTGCACACACAATTGGTAGCGACTATCAAGTGGATGAGCTCTTTCCCGGGACTCCTGGAATTCCACAGACGTGGGTTGGTGCTCTTAACGGTGTCGCCACTATGGAGTCACTCGAAAATTCTGGCCAAATCGGCCCAACGCTATTAGTGATTCCCGCAATCAATGTGGTTCCAGGTCGAGATACCGAGTGCCTCAACTTCATTGGCGGTCCACAAGTGGAGAGTTGGATTACCTCCGATATGCGCACCTTCATGACTAAATTCATGGGGGTAGATGCTCGCAAGTGGGGTGCTTTTGGATACTCCGAAGGTGGTTGGTGCGCGAGTGAGGCTGCAATTCTGCACACCGATCAATACTTTGGCGCTGTTTCATTGGCTGGTTACTTCCATCCGCAATACGACTCTGGTTTAGCGAAGCGACAGCAGAGCGCACTCTTCGCCCGTTATGATTTGGCAGCACATATTGTTTCCGGGCACGTGCAGACGAAGTTACTAGTAATTGCCTCCGTGAAAGATCAATTTGCCAACGCAGCTGCAAAGAAATTTGTAGCGGAAGTCGGCTCGCGAATCTCCCTGAAATATATTCCCGTTGCTAAAGGAGCTCACAACACGAGCGTTGCCAGACCCTTTGTTCCTACGGGTTTAATGTGGCTTAATTCCCAAAACCCGACAAATAGTCTTTAATCGAATTTAGTTTTTGCGAAAGCCGCTGATGAACTTTTCAGCACGAAGCGCAGCCCAACCAACTTTTGGTAGATCGGTAGCACGCGGATACAGGACGTAGCGTGTCTGCCAATCTGGTTGGAATTTTGCATTGAAGCGATAGAGCGATTCCACCTGGAAGAAGTTAGAGGTAAAGCGAATGAGATTACGCATACCTCGAGTAATTGGCCCCGCGCTAATCTTGTCGGCGCGTTCAAAGAGCGATCTGAAAGCAGCAAAGTTAAGCGAGACACGAGAGTAATTATTAGCACGAGCCCACTCGACAGTTTCGACGATCATCAATTCATTAACACCGGCATCGGTACCACGCTCGCGTTGCATGCGATCGAGCGAGAGCCCATCGGTTGTCCAAGGTACGTAGTACTGCAGGCCTTTGATAGCGCCATCGAGGTAGGCAATTGTGATGAATGTTTCTGGATCAAAATCTTCGCCGAAGCGGTCCATTGACATCGAGAATCCGCGTTCAGCAACGCCGTAGCGCCATTCGTGTGCAAGCTTGCGAAGTTCTGTGCGAACAGATGGGTCCACATCAGCCCACTTATATGTGACACAGGAGTAGCCCTTGCGCTTGATGCGATTGACCATCTGGCGAACGTTCGCCATTGGTCGACCTTCAAGCGTGAAATCTTTGACTCGGATAATTGCTTCATCGCCGATATCAATCGCGATCATGCCTGCATGCTCGACCCAGACCTCGCCACCATGATCACTGCAACCCATGACTGCAGGAGTCCAGGCATATTCTTCGGCCTTCTCAATAAAGGCATCAATAGCCGCTGGCCATAAGCTGTATTCGCCGAATGGATCGCCACTCGCGAGCATTACCCCGCCTTGCACGCGATAAGCGATACCCGCCTTGCGATTAGGCGCCCAGATCACGCTCTTATCTCGACGGGTTGCAAAATAGCCGAGTGAATCCTGTTCGGTGTCATGCTTGATGAGTTGTCGTACTAAGTCCAGATCTTCATCGCTCATTCGTGCGATCGGCTTCACGCGTCGGAAGTAGGCATAAATAGGAGCGAGAATAATAAAGAAGCCAAATGTTCCGAGTGCAAAGCTCAACACATCTGCAGTTCGTTCAGAGCGGAAGTGAATGGGGCCAGAAACTCCCACGAGTCCTTCTAGAACGTAGAGAAGGATTTTTCCAAAAGATGGAACTCCAACAAATTCATTGCGATTGCGGAACTCGAGTAGCAAAACACTGGAGATAAAAAGAACCGAGAGCGCAATTCCAAATGCGATAAGCGGTTGGAACTTTGTCGAGGGATCAGATTTTGCATAAAAAGATTTGCGAAAAACGATCAAGACGACAATCAGGGAAAGTGAGATCAGGATTTGAAGCGGATGCTGCTTATCTCGGAAAAAATCTGCGCCAGCATTAATAATGAGCGCGATTAAGCTAAATACCCACGCGCGATGTTTGCGTCTGGCTAAGCCACGCGCAACGATCATCAGTAGTAGCCCGGTAATGATTGCACTAGCAAATGCTGGGCCAGTGACAAGCGCTGGGAAGGCGTGATTAAAAGTTTGAACGCGAATGCGCCAATGGTTATTTAAGTTAGCCAGGAGATTAAAGAAGCCAGCTAGGAAAACAATGCGCCCAATCCAGACCGGGACCCACTTCTGTGACTTCATTATCTAAATACTCCTGTGTGGCCTAGGGAATATCGACCAGGTTGAGGGTAATAAGCGAGGCCGTGTGGCTCTTTGCCAACTGGAATACTACGCAGGAATTTACCGTGAACTATGTCAAAGACATAGACAACATCGTTATATCTACCTGATACCCAGAATTGAGTTCCATCGGCAGAGATTCCGCCCATATCCGGGCTGCCGCCACCCGGAATCTTCCACTTAGCTACCAGCTTGTTATCAGAGAACCGAAGTTCGCTCACACTGCCTTCGCCTCTATTAGAGATGAGCAGATACTTGGAATCGCGAGTGACATATTCACCATGTGCGCCATTGCCAGTCTTGATGAGAGTGAACTTTCCAAAGGCATCTGCCTTCATCGCCCAAATTCCATTAGACATCATGTCCGCGATGTAGAAGGTGGAGCCATCTGGCGAGATTTTTACATCTTGAGGCATAGGGGTTTTGCCATCGGTTTTTGGAAGAGTTGCAGTGGCAACCACCTTCATTCCGGCGGTATCTACTTTAAGAATTTGTCCTGAAAATTCGCAGCTGACGACAAAGAAAGTACCGTCCTTGCTCCAGTCCGCATGGTTTACGCCATCGCAGGCCACGTGAACAATCTTCTTTATAGCCATGGTGTGAGGGTCGCGGAAAACAATCTCTTTATCCGCCTCTGCCATCACGATCGCATATTTGCCGTTAGGGGTGAAATAAAGATTGTAAGGATCGTGCACGTAGATTGATTTGCCTGGAAGTCCAGTCTTTGGGTCAATCGGAGTGAGATGATTGCCCTCGTCATCATTCACCCAGAGGGTTTTTAAATCCCACGATGGAACTACGTGCTGTGGACCCTTCGGCACTTTGAAGGTACGAATAACTTTAAACGTCTTCGGATCGATTTCGGTCACGGAGTTGCCGGTGTGATTCGGTACATAGACTCGCTCAGGAAAATCTTTCACAACTGGGCTGAGCGCATTAGGGCGATCAGCAGCATAAATGTCATTCTGGTCTAGGACCGGTGGCATTCCCGCGAGAGGTGCACTTGCTTGTGCCGCTACTGGTGCTAGGAAAGCTACGACTGCAACAACGGTAATAAATTTTTTCACTTAAGCCCCTAATAGCGTGGTGAGAGTTACTGGTGTAAATCCTTTGGCATGAATATTTTCAAGTAGCGTCGGCATAGCATCGATGGTGTCTTGATGACCAAAGTGCAAACTGACAATGCTTCCGTTTTTGAGATCCTTGGCGACATCGGCCAAGACCTTAGTTTTTCCGACATCCTGATAATCGTGTGAGTCGACGTCGTACGAGATGCACTGCGCATATCCATATTTTGCGGCAGTGTTTCGAATCAGGGTGGTGGAGTATTGCGTGCCAGAAGGTCGGAACCACTTGCCGTGGCTGCCGGTGAGTTTTTTAAGTTCGGCAGCGCATTGAGCGATTTCCGAATCCACTACTGCAGCCTTGAGAGTTTTCATCTGATAGTGGTTCATGGTGTGGTTGCCCAAGTCGTAGCCGGCATCGAGCATCTGCTTGGCAACTTCTGGATAACCCTTGAGCCAGTTACCGATGGCAAATACTGAGATCGGGGTATTGGTGCTCTTAAGAATTGCGAGCAATTTTTGGACGATCGCTGGATCTCCTTGGCCGTGAAAGGTGAGCGCGATATTTGGCGTGGTGCGAGGTCCGTGGACGATATCGGGCTTTCCAACTTTGGAGCTCATCGCGTGCGTGAGGCCGGCAGCCTTGGCAGGTAGATCAAGAAATAGCGAGGCAGCCGCACCCGCTGCAGCGAGCCCCGCCCCACGTAAAACTCGACGACGGTCAGGCTCAGGCAGCTGGCGTTGGTGCATGTGGCAAGGATACTGCCCCTCACAATTTACTTAATATTTACCTAAGCCCACGGGTATATCAGCGTGGCGAGAAGCACAGTTGCTAGGGTTGTGGTCACTAGCAGGTAGCCGTCAGGTGAAAGAAGAAAGGTGAGGTCAATTCATGAGCAACGATGATGACCACGATTTCTCAGATTCCGACGAAAACGGTGAGATTGTCACCGAAGAGATGTTGTGGGAACGAATTCCCCAAACCTCCGGCCTAGAACGCGCTAATACCTTTTATGAATTAAGTGCTCGAATTTATGCCCGCGGCCAATACGACGAGGCGCTCGCTTTAGCTGAAAGCGCTCGCGATATTTATGCCGAGCTCAATCCAGTTCTCTCATCCGATGGACTCGCTCAGGCCTATTCTGCAATTGGGTATAACCTCAATCAACTCAAGCGCAACTCCGAAGCTGCGACAGCTATGAGTAAGGCCGTTGAAATTCTTCGCGAAACAAAATCTCCGCTAGCGATTGATCTTGCCTGCACTCTTGGCGAGTGGTGGTACGGCTCTAAGAATTATGAACAAGCAATTGAATGCATGCGCGAGTGCGTGCAGGAGCATTTGATTGAAGGCAATGAGGGTGGCGCAGCAAATGACCTACACCTCATCGGATGTGCTTACCGCGAGCTTGGTCAGCACGAACAATCACTTCTGGCTTTTAAAGAAGCCCGTGCGCTATTTAAGAGTCTTAAGGAAGTAATTAACGTCGCTCGTTGTGATCAGAAAATTGCGCATGCCTTGATCGAACTCGGCGACGGCGAAGCTGCGCTTATTGCCGCGCAAAAGTCGCTCGATGTATTTGTGACAGCTCACGATCATCGTCGCGAGACTTACTCACTATTTGAACTCGGACGAGCTCAAGTATTGGTCGGCGAAGATACATCCGGTTTGGAGACGTTAGACCGAGTTCTTGAAATTGCCACCGAGAGCGAGTGGAAAGATTTCGATTTCATCGTCGAAATCGAGCGCTGCATGGCGGGAGTTTTGCGTGGCATTGGTCGCGGTGAAGAAGCAGATGAGATCGAGCGCAGAATTGCTTCGATCACCGAAGTAACCGAAGCGTAATTATTTAGTATTGAGGTGTTGCATCGCCCAGGCATACATGGCGATGGCACCAGCGGCCGAGGCATTCATTGATCGAGTCGAACCGTATTGATTAATCGCAAGGACCACCTCGCAGACAGCTACGCCTTCATCTGACATGCCAGCGCCTTCTTGTCCAAAAAATAGCACGCACTTTTCTGGAAACGAATAATTTTCCATTGCCTGAGAGACCGGCAAGTTATCGATTCCAATAATTGGGGTCTTATTTTCGCGGCACCATTGCGCGAAATCAGCAACGGTTGGATGGTGAAGCACGTGGAGATATTTGTCGGTGACCATTGCGCCGCGCTTATTCCAATCACGCTTTCCGACAATGTGAACGAAAGAGACGTTGAATGCATTTGCGGTACGAACGACCGAACCAATATTGAGATCGTGCTGCCAATTTTCAATCGCGATTTGTAGCGGATGTCGCTTGGTATCTAAATCAGCAACAATCGCGGCAACGCTCCAATAACGGTATTTATCAAGGACGTTACGACGATCGCCCTTCTCTAACAGTTCTGGGTCATACCAAGGATCGGTCGGCCAGGGCAGCGGATGTGGCCCAACTCCCACTACCGGGAAAAATTCACCGGGACCAATCTCGGCTGGCGGTAGGGAAGTGGTCATTACGGCACTGTAATCCATCAAATATCGGATTAAAAAGCGATTAAAAGGCATAATCCGGTTATGCGCTTTTCACGTAGCAACCGCCTGCCGTTTCTTGCGGCCATTGCTGCGTTCTGCCTTGCCTGCGTCGAGATCTCACCGGCACAAGCTCTCACTGTGCCAGAGACTTTTGTGAAGTTTGCTTCTTCACCGGCGTTGGAAAACCCAGGAATTATCGTTGTTGATCCAGCGACTGATTCAACGATCTTCTCCGATGATGCCGATATCACTCGTGCACCTGCTTCTGTTCTCAAACTCTTTTCCATGGTGACAGTGCTCAACACCTTTGATGCAGACACCACATTTACAACCACGTTGAGCACAACAGCGACGCCTGGAACATATGTGATGTTAGGCCAGAGCGACCCATGGATCACTGCCTCACAATTCGAAGCAACTAAATACCATCGTGCATTCTCACCAGCGCTGATTAACGCCGCGCTCGCAGCTCATCCAGGCACTCGCTCTTTGACCTTGGAATACAGCGGTGTTTATACCCAAGATGTGCAAACACTGAAGCGCTATTACGCAGGACGGGTTCGAATAACTCTTAAACCGATTTCTTCACCAAGCGCTGCTGCAGCCGAAGCGGTGACTGAGGTTTCACGCATCACTTCGCCAAAGCTCGCTGACATTGTGAAATTCTGTTTGCTCTGGAGTGACAATGTTCTGGCTGATCGCTTAGCGCGCACTGCTGCAGAAAAATTAGGTTTCGGAACCGGTTCAACCGCTATTCAAAGCGCATTCACTCAGATCCTTGGCCAATACAACATTCCAAGTGATGGACTAGTGATCAAAGATGGCAATGGACTTTCACATGACACACGTGTTTCGGTCCGACAGATTGCAGATCTCTTGCTTGTTATTAAAGCCACTCCAAAATTCGGTGTGATCTATGACGGTCTTCCAACAGCGGGCGAGACCGGAACGCTCAAAGATCGCTTTGTGAAAGATGCTCCAAATGCAGTCGGGCTAGTACACGCCAAGACCGGCACACTCAGCACGACAATTAGTTTGGCGGGCTATGTCACAGTGGGGCCAGAACAATACGTATTTGTTGTTGTTGCAGATCACATTCACAAACATAATGTCGATGCTGTGGCGGCTATGACGACCATTGACAAGATGCTGGGGACGATCGCTCGAGCCTAGCCATGGGTATGATCAACCCATGAACCTGCGCGCGATGGGGCCATTCATAGCCCTCATGAAATTGCGCGTAGTCGAACTTCTTTTAGTCACCACGTTGCCAGCCTTATTTCTGGCGACCCATGCCGCTAACCATGCGCACAAATTTCCTAGCCTCAAGCTGACCATCGCGACGCTGATTGGTGGAACGTTGGCGGCTGGTGCATCAAATGCATTTAACATGATTATCGAAGTCGAATCAGATAAGTTAATGAAACGCACTGATAAGCGACCACTTGTTAATGGAACTCTCTCGATTCAGGCAGCATGTGGATTTGCGATCGCACTAGCAATTGCTTCCTTGGTTATCTTCTTTATCTTCACAACGCTCTGGGCTACAGCACTCACACTCATCGCAATTATTTTTTATGTCTTCGTTTACACCATCGGACTTAAGCGACGAACTTCTCAAAATATTGTCTGGGGTGGAATCGCTGGTTGTATGCCAGTCTTGATTGGCTGGGCAGCAGTAACTAACTCGCTCTCGTTGAGCGCCTGGATATTTTTCTTGATGATCTTCTTCTGGACCCCTCCGCATTTTTGGGCGCTGGCAATCAAATATAAAGATGACTATGCGGCTGCTGGAATTCCGATGCTTCCTGTTGTCGCAAGTATTCAAACGGTGAAGCGCCAGATGTGGCTTCACACCGTCGGCATGATCATTACCTCGTTGGCTCTTCTCGCTAGCGCACACCTGCCTTGGTGGAGCTGGATCATCACCCTTGCGCTCGGAGCAGGATTTATCTCGCAACTTCTGAAAATTGATGGTGCCGATTCTGGAGTTGCAGCAGCCAAACTCTTTCAGTGGTCGATTACTTATCTCAGCACCTACTCACTCCTGCTTGTCATCGGCGTATTAGTCGCTCGTTAAGTTATCCACAGAAATAACAGGGCAGCAGATTTTTCTTTAACAAGCACCTAGCCTTCTAAGGTGCCCGCGCTTTCGATTCACTCACTTACTAAGAAATACGACTCGCATCCTCGCGTTGTTGCAATTTCATTTGATGTGCCGCGCGGAGTGATTTGTGGCTTCGTCGGTCCCAATGGATCTGGCAAAACAACCACCATGCGCATGTTGCTTGGGTTAGTAAAACCGAGTTCGGGTAGCGCGGAGATTCTGGGTTGCCCGCTCACCGAACCATCGTCCTACCTAGCCAAAGTAGGAGCAATGATTGAAGGTCCGGCCTTTTATCCCAAACTCAGCGCGCATAAGAATTTGCAGTATTTACAGCGCGTGAGTGGCGCACGCGTTGATCATGGGAGCATCGAAGAAGCGCTTGCGCGAGTAGGGCTAGCGGGGCGGGGTCAGGAAAATTATCGAGGATTCTCACTGGGCATGAAGCAGCGCCTTGGGATTGCAGCGGCGCTCATGTCGGCTCCCGAACTTTTGATTCTCGATGAACCAACAAATGGTTTAGATCCAGTAGGCGCCAGAGAGATTCGCGAACTGATCATTGAACTGGCACAACAAGGTTTTACGATATTTATCTCATCGCATCTACTCGAAGAACTTGAATTGATGTGCGACTACTTCGTGATGATCGATGCAGGCAGAATCGCATTTGTGGGAAGCGCGCGCACTTTAAGGAGTACCCAAGAACAGACCCTGGTCGTTCAACCAGAGTATGACGTTGACCTATCTTTGCTGGTGCACCTTGCTTTAAATCAGGGCTATCTCACACGCGTAGAGAATGAGTACCTACAGATATTTCAGACCCGGGACCAGGGCGCCGAATTCAATCGCCTGGCGAGTGAAGCTGGCATCACCTTGAAGCATCTGCAGATCACGACTCCCAGCCTTGCTCAAATATTTTTTAAGGCGCAACGAGAATGAGCGGATTGCTCTTTAGCATCTCTTGGAGAGTCGCTCGTGGCGACCTTCTCAAACTGCGCCAACCGCGCCTTCTCGTTGGAGTTCTTGTTACCCTGACAATTTTTACTGCCGCAATGAATTACGTCAGTTTTCATAAAAGAAGTGATCAGTCGCTCCTAGCTGGCTATGAGCTTTCGCTCTCGTTTTTTGGCGTTTTAGTGATCTGCCTCTGCGCATCTCTCACCGCGCAAGACTTTTCTCAGGGGACGCTACGAAATCTCTATCTGCGTGCCCCGCATCGGCTAGGAATTATGTGTGGCAAATTTCTCGCTGCTGCGCTCTTTATCTTTACTCTCAATGTTTATCTCGTTGCCCTCTCGCTTATCTGTGCGCACCTGCACGGGGAGAGTTTTGCAAATCACTCTTTAGCTGCAATTGCCCAAGAAGCGCTCCGGGGATTTCTTGGAAATTGTGCGCTTGGTGTGATTGGTGGTGCACTGGGTTTCATCTTCGCATCTGCAGTAATTGCAATAGGAGTTGGCTTGTTGTGGTCACTCGTGATTGAAAGTGTTCTTACTGCAAGTGAGCCCAGAATTGCACCGTGGCTGCCAATAGTGAATTGCATCAATCTTGCACAAAGTAGCCAGAAGGGCTTAGCGCACATGACGCTCGTACATTCCGCATCCGTGACTGCAGGTTATCTTGCACTCATACTTGCTATCGGCTTCGTTATTTTTTCTAGATCCGAGATCTCTTAAGTCACAGCCTTTTACTAGGCGTCAATAGCCATTATGGGCAGGGTGATCATTTATCCTTGAGTAGATCACCGCTTCCCAAGGAGAAATCTGTGAACCGTAACGGCCTGCGAACTGCAGCGATTCTTGCTGCCATCGCACTCGTCGGTATGACAACTCCCACTTACGCAGCTACTCCAGCGCCAACAACTGCTGCTACGCCAAAACCAAAAGTAAGCGCTCCAACAAAGGCTCAGATCGCAGCCGCGCAAGCTGCAGAGAACGCGAAGGCGGCTGCTGCGGCAGCAGCAACTGCAAAACTTGCCGCAGCCACCACGGTACTTTCAAAGCTCACCGCAATTGCACAAGCGGCGCGCGCGAAACTTGTTCAGGCGCAAGCGGCTCTTGCAGTTGCTACGGCACGCGCAAATGCAGCAGCGCTGCACGCAGCTAAAAGCGAACTCGCAGTTCAGCAAGCAACGCAAACGATCGGACGAATGGCGGCCAATGCCTATATCGCTGGCGGTGACTTCACCACGCTAAATAGCATCTTGGATGCTAACGGTCCGCAAGATCTCATCGATCGTCTTGGAATCCTTAATCAGGTTGGCGCAACTAATTCGGTAGCACTCGCGCGTTATAAGTCTGCTCTTGTTGTTGCAAAAGCAGCGCAAGCGGCGGCGGCAGCGGCCCGCGCGATTCAGGTAGCAGCTACAGTAAAAGTTGCTGCTGCTAAAAAAGTAGCTGACTCGGCTCAAGCGGCCCAACAAGCAGAAGTAGATTCACTCCGTGCCGAACAAGCACAATTAATTGCAGAACTCACCAAGGCTCGTACCTTCCGCATTACCTTGCAACAACAGCTTGCGATGTCACAACTTGAACAGGCAAATGCAAATACAGCGGCGCATACTCCTGGTCAAGCAAAGATCTGGCCGGATCGACATTGGGGTGGCCGTTCCACCATTCTTTCTACTCCTGCAATCAGAGCAGCGGCAGTTGCCTTTGCCCGCGCACAAGTCTTAGCTCGTAAACCTTACGTATGGGGTGCGGCTGGCCCAAATAGCTTTGACTGCTCTGGTCTTGCCTACGCTTCATATAAAGCAGCTGGGCTTGGTTATCCCAACTGGCAGCGCGTGACTGCAGCTTTGTACTTCGTTGATACGCAGCGTGTCCCACTCGCTGATCTTGTACCCGGAGATCTACTTTTCTATTCTTATGATGGCAGCGTCCAAAATATTCACCACGTAACAATTTATGCAGGCAACGGAATGATGTGGGAAGCAAACTCCACTCGTACCGGATTGTTGTACTCAAGTATTTACAGCGTTGCAGGTTTGATGCCTTCAGGTGGCCGCGTTTAGGTTGATGGTTTAACTCAATGAAAGCAACTCTTGCACTACGCCAAGCAGTTCGACCATGGATCGCACAAGCCGAAGCTCGAGTCGCGATTGGAGTATCTGGTGGCGCCGACTCGCTCGCGCTTGCTGCAGCAGTCGCGCTAGAAGCACAGCCACAGAAGATTGAGGTTATTGCAGTTGTTGTCGATCACGGCTTGCAAGAGAGTTCAGATCAGGTAGCACTCACTGCGAAGTCTCAACTGGAGCAATTGGGAATCTCGTACGTAATCATTAAGCGGGTACAGGTAGAACGAGTAGATGGCATAGAAGCTTCCGCTAGGCGCGCGCGTTATGCAGCGTTTGAAGAAGTCATCAAAGAACATCAGCCTGATTATTTTTTTCTTGCCCATACTCTCAACGATCAAGCAGAGAGCGTTCTACTTGGATTGGCTCGTGGTTCCGGAAGTAAGTCATTGGCGGGAATGCAAGAAGTGAATGGAATCTACGTGCGGCCGTTGCTTGGCATTGAACGCGCTACTACCGAAGCTGCATGCGCAGAACAGAAGATTGATGCGTGGCAAGATCCTCATAACGAAGATTCTTCGTATACCCGCGTTCGAGTTCGAAAAGAGATTTTGCCCCTGATGGAGAAGTTGCTCGGACCGGGCATCATTGCCGCGCTCGGGCGGACAGCGGCTCTGGTGCGTCAGGATGTGCAAGCACTCGATGGCTACGCCCAGGCGTTTTTAGCTCAATCGAACCCCTCGCTCCTTTCAGTAGAGGAGTTGGCTGATCTACCCGCTGCCGTTCGTGCCCGAGTCCTGCGTGAGGCCATTTTTCGGGCTGGCGCCCCCGAAGGCTCGCTCAGCGCCGCTCATTTAGCCCCAGTTGAGGCGCTGATCACAGATTGGCACGGCCAAGGGGTCATTTCGCTCCCCGGTGGTGTGAAGGTCGAGCGAATTTCGGGCAGACTTTCGTTCTTAAACCAGCCCGGGGGCAGAGCGCCCCAGTAGTCGCACCCGCAGGTGCCGATGAGAGATTTGAAGGAGCACCGTGGATCTAGCAACAAGCACCGCTGATATCGAGAGTGTGATCGTCACCGGCGAAGAGATCCAGAAGCGCTTACAGGAGTTGGCGCGTCTTGTTGAGAAAGATTACGCAGACAAAGATCTGTTGATCATCGGAATTCTCAAAGGCGCAGTTATGACAATGGCGGATTTCGTGCGCGCACTCAACATTCACATTGAAATGGATTGGATGGCCGTTACTTCATACGGTTCCGGTACAAAATCAAGTGGTGTTGTTCGTATTCTCAAAGATCTCGATCGCGACATTACTAATCGCCATGTGTTGATCGTGGAAGATATTGTCGATACCGGCCTCACGCTCTCGTGGCTCAAATCAAATTTGGAATCACGCGGAACTGCAAGCGTTGAAATTTTGACCATGTTGCGCAAGCCAGAAGCTGCGAAGGTAGAAGTTGCAGTGAAATATGTCGGCTTTGATATCCCAACAGAATTCGTTGTTGGTTATGGTCTTGACTACGATGAGAAGTATCGCAACCTTGACTTTATTGGTGTACTAGCAAAGAGAGTGTATTCCTGATGAGCGATAAGAAGATCAAGATTAAGGATAAGCGCGTGCGCAAGATTTTGCGTGGACCACTCTTCTGGATAGTCCTTGCACTTGTCGTCGTCGTTCTCTTTGGCAAGATATCAAGTACTGGACAAATCTGGACTACGGTTCCAACTTCAACCATTTTGGATGACATCGCTCAAAAGAAAGTTGATTCCGCGCTCCTGATTGATAAAGACCAACGCATTCAGGTAGTTCTCAAAAATGGCAACAGCTATAGCGGTTCAACACACTTGCAAGCTCAGTATGTCGCGAATGAAGAACAGCAAATCACAGCGCTACTTACAGCTAATCCGCCTGCAAGCAAGTGGGATGTCAAAGTTCCAACAACATCTATCTGGGAGCAGATTCTTCTTAGCTTTGCGCCATTTCTTCTAATCGGCTTTTTGCTCATGCTATTTATGAGCAACGCGCAAGGTGGCCGCAAGGTATTTAGCTTTGGTCGTTCTCGCGCCAAAATGCAGAATCCAGATACTCCTAAAAATACCTTTGACGATGTAGCGGGCGCAGATGAAGCTGTCGCTGAACTCCGCGAAATTAAGGATTTCTTGGCTGATCCCAAGAAGTATCAAGATATTGGCGCCAAGATTCCCAAAGGCGTACTTCTGTACGGTCCTCCAGGAACAGGTAAAACCTTGTTGGCCCGCGCAGTTGCCGGTGAAGCGAAGGTTCCGTTCTACACAATTTCAGGCTCTGAGTTCGTCGAGATGTTCGTAGGCGTTGGAGCATCACGCGTACGCGATCTCTTCGCTCAAGCAAAAGAGAATGCACCTGCGATTATTTTCTTAGATGAAATTGATGCAGTAGGTCGTCAACGCGGCGCTGGACTCGGCGGCGGTAACGATGAACGCGAGCAAACTCTTAATCAACTCCTTGTTGAGATGGATGGCTTCGAAGGAAACACTCAAGTTATTTTGATTGCAGCAACCAACCGCCCTGACGTTCTAGACCCCGCGCTACTTCGTCCAGGTCGCTTTGACCGTCAGATTCCTGTTGATCGCCCTGATCTTAAGGGTCGTACTGCAATCTTGCAGGTCCACGCTAAGAACAAGCCATTGGCAAAGAGCGTTGACCTTGAGTCGTTTGCAAAGCGCACCCCTGGCTTTACTGGAGCAGACTTGGCGAACGTTCTTAACGAAGCTGCGCTTCTTACTGCGCGTGAAAATGCAAAAGTTATTACCACCTTGGCATTGGATGAAGCGATTGATCGCGTTATGGCTGGGCCACAACGCAAGTCTCATCTCATGACAGAAGAAGAGCGTCGCATTACTGCGTATCACGAAGGTGGTCACGCGCTTGTTGCATTCGCACTTCCACACACCGATCCGGTTCACAAGATCACTATCATGCCTCGTGGTCGTGCCTTGGGTTACACCATGATCGTTCCTGATGAAGACCGTTACGCAACAACTCGCAGCCAGATGCTCGATCAACTGGCGTATTCACTCGGCGGACGCGCTGCTGAAGAGTTGGTCTTCCATGATCCAACTACTGGCGCATCAAATGACATCGAGAAGGCAACAAATCTTGCTCGTGCGATGGTCACCCAATATGGAATGACCGAAACTATTGGCGCAATCAAGCTGGGAATCAGCGAGAGCGAACCATTCTTAGGTCGCGATTATGGCCATCAGCGCGATTACTCCGAGAGCGTTGCTAGCGTGGTCGATGCTGAGATTCGCACTTTGATTGAGAATGCGCACCAAGAAGCGTTCGATATCTTGGTAGCTAACCGCGACATTTTGGATCAATTGGTGGTCGAACTCTTGGAGCGCGAAACTCTGCTCAAGGACGATATTGATCGTATTTTCGCTGGCGTGAAGAAGGTAGTGAGCCGTCCAGCGTGGACTGGTTCTGCCACTCGCGTTCCATCTGAGAAGCCACCCGTTGCACTCGCAGCGGCTAAGCCACATTCCATTACACAGCTTGCAGAAGGCGATGCGCCAGTAGCGAAAAAGGCGGTTAAAGCTAAGAAGGCGCCAGCGCGAAAGAAGGCTGCACCAAAGCCACCTCTCGCGGAACCAGAGTCAACACCTACAACAGAGGCATAATTAGATGAGCGATGTCAGTCCGATCAGCATGGGACCTCATGATGGTCGGGCTCGCGCGCCCTTTGATCAGGAGCGAGCTGAACGCGCAGTAAAAGAACTTCTGCTTGCCATCGGTGAAGATCCAGAACGCGAAGGGTTGCGCGATACGCCGGCTCGAGTAGCGAGAGCGTATGCCGAAAATTTTGAGGGCTTGTGGCAGAAACCAGAAGATATTCTGACCACAACATTTGATATCGGGCATAAAGAGTTGGTCATTGTCCGCGACATCGAAATCTTTTCACATTGCGAACATCACCTCACGCCGTTCCACGGTCTTGCGCATATCGGTTACATCCCCGGTGAGTCCGGTCGCATTACTGGAATCTCAAAGCTCGCGCGCCTGGTAGATCTCTATGCCAGACGCCCGCAGGTGCAGGAGCGGTTGACCACACAGATCGCCGATGCGATTGTAGAAATTCTTGATCCCGCCGGAGTGATTGTCATTATTGATTGCCAACATATGTGCATGTCGATGCGTGGCGTGAAAAAATCTCAAGCGCGCACTACGACTTCAGCTGTTCGTGGCCAACTCCGCAATCCAGCAACGCGCGCCGAAGCAATGGCGCTCATCACTTCTTCACAACGGTAGCCTTCAATGACCGAGCGCACGCTAGTGATGGGGATTCTTAACGTCACCCCGGATTCATTCGCTGACGGTGGTCGTCACTTTGATTTTGCTGCTGCAGTTGCCAGAGCGCAAGAGATGATTGCTGAAGGCGTCGACATCATTGATGTTGGCGGCGAATCGACCAGGCCAGGCGCAGAACGGGTAAGCGCTGAGGAAGAGCGCGATCGGGTAATTCCGGTCATCACTGAACTTCAACCACTTGGCGTGCCAATAAGTGTTGATACTACTCGGGCAGAGATCGCTCGCGCGGCGATTGCGGCTGGCGCAACTATTGTGAACGATGTGAGTGGCGGGCTTGCTGACCCAGCCATGGCACCTTTGATTGCTGCTAATCCAAGTGTGCAATATGTGGTGATGCATTGGCGCGGCCATTCAGATCAGATGCAAAATAATGCCGAATACGATGATGTTGTTAAAGAAGTAAAAGATGAACTCGATGATCGAATCACCGAGCTCCTCAAAGCAGGTGTTGCACCAGAACAAATTGTTATTGATCCTGGGATTGGTTTTGCAAAGACCGCGGAGCATAACTGGGAGTTGTTGCGGAATTTAGATCGATTAGCGCTCCTTGGTTACCCAATCTTGGTCGGCGTATCTCGCAAAAGATTTCTCGGAGCACTCGTAGCGGGAAAGTCTCCAGATGATCGAGAAAGCGCAACAATTGCGCTCACAACCCTGATGGCAGAACAAGGAATCTGGGGAGTGCGCACCCACAGCGTTAAACCGCATGTCGATGCGATTCGAGTAGTGATGGAGTTAGAGGCATGAGCACCCATATTGTTTTAACAGGCATTGAAGGAATTGGCTATCACGGAGTATTTCCGCACGAACGCGTCGAGGGTCAACGCTTTCTTGTCGATGTCGATCTTTCGCTTCGCAGTTCAAAGGCGGCAAAGAGTGATGACCTGAATGACGCGATTGATTATGCCCGCGTGATTTCAATGGTTCACGAAGAGATTGTGGGCGAACCAGTCAATCTCATCGAGAAGCTTGCGCAAAAAATCGCAAGCAAATTAGTCTCTGAATTTGCAGTCAAGAAAGTGGAAGTAACTGTTCACAAGCCAGATGCACCAGTCGGGCTTAAGGTGGGCGACATTGCAGTTCGCGTCACCCGTCAGGGTTAGTTATGAAAGTCGTGATTGCACTTGGCTCTAACATTGGTGAGAGCAAGTTGATATTGCGCAGCGCAATCAACAGCATAAAAGAGTGTGTTGATGTTTTAGCGGTGTCGCGTTTTTACACAACCGCACCTGTAGGTGGACCAGCACAACCCGATTACCTCAATGCTGTGCTGGTGGGGGATTGCGCCGAGTTAACGCCGATTGAGTTGCTCCATACCTTGCAACGGATTGAAGCAGCCGCGGGTCGGACCCGAGAGATTCATTGGGGTCCCAGAACCCTCGATCTTGATCTCATCATCTTCGGCGATGAGATTCTTGCGAGCCCCGAATTGACCGTGCCCCATCCACGCGCGCACGAACGTCGCTTTGTTCTCGAACCTTGGCATGAGATTGATCCGACAGCAGTGATACCTGGCAGAGGCGCAGTTGCGCAATTGCTGGAGTCTTTATCCAGTTAGGACCCAGTGAGAGCGGGTGTAAAGTTCTCGTATTAGCCCGGTACCCGGAAAGGACTGGAGCACGTGAGTATTAATCAGATTCCAAAGGCGCCAGATATTGCCTTTGTTCCCACCATGGGTGCGCTTCATGATGGCCATCTAGCTCTGATCAAAAAAGCACGAGAGCTGAGTGAAACCGTTGTCGTCAGCATTTTTGTTAATCCTCTTCAGTTTGATAACCCCGATGATTTAGCAAAATATCCGCGCGATGTAGCCGGTGATAGCGCCAAAGCTCTTGCGGCTGGTGCTACTCATATTTGGGCACCGACATTCGACGAGGTTTATCCCGAGGGCGCTGGCGACGATGCAGCGATAGAACGATTAAGCGCAGGTCACGTTGGCACGCTCTTTGAAGGCGCCAGTCGACCAGGTCATTTCGATGGCATGCTCACCGTGGTTCATCGGTTGTTTAAAGC
>Ga0208382_1000212_pt1 | contig 21233 bp, 17 predicted proteins | sample CryBogCBE28Sep08_FD_184582 | JGI IMG/M metagenome (GOLD analysis project Ga0208382, IMG submission 184582) | Freshwater microbial communities from Crystal Bog, Wisconsin, USA - CBE28Sep08 (SPAdes) | ecosystem: Environmental > Aquatic > Freshwater > Lake | place: Crystal Bog, Wisconsin, USA...
CCGTCACCCTCGACGTGTGGTTATCGAGGTGCGCGACCCAATCGCTCCACCAGCAAACGAAGGACGAGTGTCACGTAGCGCGGTTGCCGCCAAGACAATTGAACTCCGCGTCGCTCTTCAAGAGGCGCTCACGGCCGCTATCGAAGACTAAGCAACTTTGCGAATGTTGCGGGCGCGCCAGGCAGTGCCAAACACCACGCGGGCGTAGCGGAAGCCAAAGAGCCAGTTCTTACCCTTTTTGGTCGTTCCGGAGGCGCGTGGGTGCCAGACAGTCGGAACATCGGCTGCTCGGTAACCAAGCTTCATGCACACGATGAGCAACTCAGACGTTTGGTACTGGTCCTGAATTAGCAAGTCGACGGCATTGGCCAACATGGCGACACGCAGACCGCGATAGCCCGTTGAGGTGTCGGTGATCTTGGTGCCACAAATGCGGTTGACAACGAAGGAGAAGAATCGCACACCGAGCTTGCGGGTGGCGTCTGACGTCTTGTCTTCTCCGAGGACTCGACTTGTGAGAACAAAGTCAGCAGTGTCAGCAGCGAGTGGCGCGAGGATGTTTGGGAGCTCGGCGGGGTCATTCTGACCGTCGGCGTCCAACGTCAGGCAGTACTTGACGTTGTTCGTGATGCAGTAACGGTACGTCACTTGCAAGGCAACGCCGTGACCAAGATTGACTGGGAACTCAAACACCTTGACGCCGGGGTAGCGGCGGGCCACTTCGGCGGTGCGGTCATCGCCACCGTCGACGACGACGAAGACGGTGTAGGGCTTACCATCGATATCGGCCGGCATCTTCTCCAAGACGGCACCGATGTTGGCCTCTTCTTCGTATGCACATAGCGAGACGAGGATTTCTTCTGGCTGGAAACCGGGGTAGTCCTGATCGAACTTCTGCTGCGCCTGAGCAATGGCGTACTGGCGCAGACGGTTGGTGCGCTTCTTTTCGAGGTCAACGTGAGCCATGGCGTTCCTTATCGTTCGTATCACTGGCGTTACCGCCAGCACGCCGCCATTTCGAGCAGCTTTCCCGCCGACCGCACGTGCTCCGAGATTTTCGGGCGAACAGCCTGACAAGACCCTCAAATGCTAGCAATTACAACTGGAAAAGAGTGGTCATCGCCCGCTGCGGGCAAGCACCTGAGCCGCGGTGAATTCCCGATCACTCTGTGCATCAAACGACGATTGCACTGGTGCACCTAGCGCCGTGTCGAGAATCAGCCCCACGAGACGCAAGAGCTCTCGAAGTTCTGGTGGTGGTGGGAAATACTCGTCCTCGACGACTTGGCGAACCTCGTGTACCCCGTGCGCGGGGTTGAGGGCGGCAATGACTTCAAGCACCAGCGACTCGGGTGCCGATGCTCCAGCGGTAACCGCAACCGTGCCAGAAAGATTGTCTGGAAGTTCACTGACACCATTGATGCGATACACCCGTGGGCAACCGACCGATTCGGCCACCTTGGTGAGGGCCACCGTGTTGGAGGAGTTTGCCGAACCAATCACGACGACTGCGTCAGCCTCCTGGGCGATTTGCCGCAGTGCGCCTTGTCGGTTGGTGGTCGCAAAGCAGAGGTCGGAGCGATTGGGCATCCAAATCTCGGGGAAGACTTCAAGGGCGTGGGAGCGGAGATCCGCCCACTCGTCCATGCTGAGCGTCGTCTGGGAAAGCAGTGCGAAGGGCCCTTCGGAGTCCTTCAGGGCGTCAATATCGTCGGTTGATTGGATGAGGCGAACCGCCTCAGGAGCGACGGCCATGGTGCCTACCGCCTCCTCGTGACCTTCGTGCCCGACGTACAAGACGGTGTACCCCTTGCGAGCACGCACCTTCATTTCGTGGTGCACTTTGGTCACCAAAGGGCAAACGGCATCGACCACTGTTCCGCCGGAGGCTTGGGCCGCCGCAATAACCGAAGGTGGCGAACCGTGGGCGCTGAGCATGACGGGAGATCCTGGTGGTACGTCGCGGACATCGTCAACGAAGATCACTCCCAAGGACTTGAAGTGGTTCACGACGAACTGGTTGTGGACTATCTCGTGATAGCAGTACACCGGCGCGTCAAAGACCCGGGTCATCCAATCAAGGGCCTTAATCGCCTTTTCGACGCCGGCACAGAAGCCCCTGGGTGCAGCAACGATTACTTTCTCCACGTTCACCCTCATCAGCCTAGTAATCCCTTGCGCCCGAATCAGCCCTAGGCTGGAGCCATGTCCGGTGCTCGCATATCCGCAATCTCCCCGGGCTCGCCAGCGGCGAGCGTGGATATTGCCATCGGTGATGAGCTGATTTCCATCAATGGCGTCGAGCCTACGGACATCATCGAGTACCAACAGATGATTGACGGCAGCGATGTCACGTTGGTCCTCCAGCGGGAGAATGAGCCCTTACGGCGAAAGGTGCACATCTCCAAGGAAGTGGGCAAGCCCCTTGGCCTCAGCATTGATTCCGCAGTCTTTGATCGCATCCGCACGTGCGACAATCACTGCACATTTTGCTTCATCTACCAACTCCCAAAGGGGTTGCGACGTTCGCTCTACGTCAAGGATGATGACTTTCGCCTCTCATTCCTGTACGGCAATTACACCACCCTCACCCGGTTCACCGAGTTCGATCTCGAACGCGTGCTCGATGAGGGCCTTTCGCCCCTCTACGTTTCAATTCACACCACCAACCCGGAACTTCGCGCCGACATGCTGCGAAACCCTCGGGGCGCCACAAGCCTGCGATGGCTGCGTGAGCTGCTCAAGGCCGGTGTCGAGGTGCACGCCCAGGTTGTGGTCTGCCCGGGGGTCAATGACGGGGCTGAGCTGGAGCGGACATTGCAAGACGTTTTCAGCCTCTACCCAGAACTGACTTCCGTGGCGCTGGTTCCGATTGGTGTCTCTGCCTTCAGTGAAGAGAAGAATATGCGATCGCACACCGAGGATGAAGCCCGCGCAGTCGTGGCACTCGCCGAGCGCTACCAACACATGAGCGCTGAGATTCTCGGTCGGGTAGTGGTGTTTGCGTCCGACGAGTTCTACCTGGTGGCTGGCCTCACGCCACCCCCCGCGACCAAATTCGAAAGTCTGGACCAGGCCGAAAATGGCATCGGTCTTGTAGCCAGTTTCATCGAAAGCTTTCGTGGCACATTCGACATGGAGAAGCTGGGAACTGGATTCTTTCAGTCAGTTGATGGTGCTCCCGCGTGGGGCTATCGCGCTGAACGTGGTGCTTCAGCCACGCAGGACGTTACTGGTGATGTCGTGCTGTTGACGGGGGAGTACGCAGCACCAATTTTGAGTGAGTTGTTGACATCAGCGGGTTTTTCGGACGTTCACGTGATCGCGGTCGAAAACACCTATTTTGGTGGCAATATCAAGGTCGCCGGGCTCCTTACGGGGCACGACCTCACACGAGTCCTCGCCGAAGTGCCAGAATCTACTACCTGCCTTCTTCCTGACGTCTGCCTTTCCGAGGGACGCTTTCTTGATGGCTTGACACTCGATGACCTGCCGCGGCAGGTCACCACCGTTCGCACGACGGGTCAAGATCTTCGGGAAGTACTCGAACGTGCGAGAGAACAACGATTGGTTTCCAAATGAAAAAGCCCCAAGTAGTTATCGTCGGCCGACCAAATGTCGGCAAGAGTTCTCTCGTTAACCGTCTCGCCGCACGTCGCATCGCTGTAGTGGAAGAACACCGTGGGGTAACGCGAGACCGCAAGTCAGTTGAAGTTGAGTGGACAGGCGTCACGTTCGACGTTGTGGACACGGGTGGTTGGCTCGAGGCGGGCGACGAGCTTGAATCGAAAGTCTCGAAGCAGGCCGATGCGGCCCTGGCCGACGCTGACCTTGTCCTACTGGTGGTCGACGTGACGACTGGCATGGTGGACGAGGACACCCACGCAGCCCGCTGGGCCCTGCGTAGCGGTCGACCACTTATGTTGGTCGTGAACAAAGTTGATGACACCTTGCACGAAGCAAGCTCGTGGGAGTTCTTGTCACTCGGTGCCGGCGAGCCGTTCTGTGTTTCAGCACTGCACGGCCGTGGCGCGGGCGATCTCCTCGATGCCATCGTTGAGCGCATCGGCACCATCGACATGCAGGCACCCGGGGACGACATGACCGAAGACGGAGCGCTGCGCGTTGCGCTCGTTGGTCGACCCAATGTCGGAAAGTCAACCTTGTTCAACCAGCTGATTGGTGAAGAACGGTCAGTTGTTCACGACATGCCTGGCACGACCCGCGACGCCATTGACACCTTGATTGAAACTGAACAGGGTCTCATTCGATTTATCGACACCGCCGGTATGCGCCGCCGCGCGAAGACCGAAGCCGGCCTTGAGACTTACGCCGTTCTCCGTAGTCTCGATGCCCTTGACCGCGCGGACATCGCAATTCTCGTAATCGACGCCACCGTCGGCGCAACTGGTCAGGACCAACGACTCGCCGAGCGCATCTCGGCGGCCGGATGTCCGTCCATTGTGATTCTGAACAAGTGGGAACTCATCCCCACCGAAGAACGTGATTCAGTGCTGGCAACCGTCGGCGACAAGCTTGCCTTCTTGGGCGACGCACCCGTCATTAAGACCACCGCAACGTCGGGAAAGGGTGTCCACAAGATTCTTCCGGCGCTGTCCATCGCTGCCGACGACTACGTCAAGCGCGTTCCGACGGGAGCGTTGAACCGTGCCATCCGTGACCTGCAGATCAAGCAGCCGGCGCCGACGGGGAAGATTCGCTATGCCGTTCAGGGAGCGTCGGAGCCACCAACCTTTACGTTGTTCGTGTCCGGGCGCCTTCCCACGACCTATCTCCGGTACGTCGAACGATCGCTTCGAGAGCGATTCGAACTCGGCTCGACTCCCATCCGCGTGCGAGTCCGAACTGAATAGTGGCGCATTGGTGTGAATTCTGTGACCGACCCGTTGAGGGTGAGGTCTGCGAAGTCTGTGGGCGGGAAGTCATCGCTCCCGAGCGAGAGCCTGTGCCGTGGCGCTGGAGATTCTTTGTTGTGGCTTGCGTGGTCTACGTTGCGTATCGTGTCTATCAACTCGCAACATGGTTGATTCATTAGGAGACAAGATGCCCATCTACGCGCTTGGTGAGCGTACGCCAACAATTGCCGACGACGCTTTTGTGCACCCCGACGCCGTCATCATCGGTGACGTTCACATCGGAAGTTTGTCAACGATTTGGCCCGGCGCGGTTCTTCGCGGTGATTACGGTCGCATCATCATTGGCGAGCGAACCTCGATTCAAGATGGCACAGTCATCCACGCCACTGAGAAGCTCAACACTGTTGTTGGCGACGACTGCGTTGTCGGGCACATTGCCCATCTCGAAGGATGCGTGGTCGGCAATCGAGTCTTAATCGGCAATGGTTCAATCGTGATGCACGACGCCGTCATTGGCGACGGTGCGACCGTCGCAGCGGGTGCCGTGGTGCGAAATCGAACGATTGTTCCGGCGGGCGCCGCAATTATGGGGGTTCCTGGCGTTATTCGTGAGAATGCCAGCGATCAAGCTGACATCGCCAGGGGTGCCGCTTTGTATGTCGAGAACGGCCGTCGGTACCGAGCCGAACTTCGTCGCCTCTAGTTGTTTGAGATTTCTCGCACGGCGTTCAGCACGCGAGCGGCGCTGCCAGAGAGAACTGATTCAGAAGCGAGGGCAAAGCCTTCGGCAAGGTCGCTAGCGCGATCGGCCGCGACTAGGGCTAGGGCCGCGTTGGCGCAGACCACGTCGAACACCGCTCCCTGCTCGCCATTAAGAAATGCCTCGAAGACCGCGACGTTCACCGATACGTCGCCACCAACAAGTTCGGCGACCTCGTGTCGCCGCTCGAGGATCTCACCGGCATCGATCGAATACTGGTGAGTGGTCGGTCCTGACACCTCGACCAGCGTGCTCGGTCCACCAAGTGACAGTTCATCTAGTCCGTCCGCACCGCGAACCAAAATTGCTTTGTCGACACCTCGAGCGGCCAGCACACGGGCCATTGGAGCCAGCGCAGCTTCTTGTGCTACGCCAATGACACTCCGACGCACTTGTGCCGGGTTCGCTAGTGGGCCCAGGATGTTAAACACGGTTCGAAAGCCCAGGGTGCGGCGAATAGGACTTAGGTATTTCAAAGCGCTGTGGTAGGTGGGGGCAAAGTAGAAGCCAAATCCTGCTTCCTCGATGCAGCGTCGCACCGTCTCGGGTCCGATATCGATGTTGATGCCCAGAGCTTCGAGGACATCAGCGCTGCCAACGGATGACGTCGCCGACCGATTCCCGTGCTTGGCGACACGGACACCGGCGCCAGCAACAGCAAATGATGCCATTGAAGAAACGTTGACTGAGTGGAGTTGATCCCCGCCGGTTCCCACGATGTCGACGCAACCGTCAGGCGCGTCCGCGGGCGTGGAAACTGCCATCATGGCATCGACGAAGCCGGTCATCTCGTCCACCGTCTCACCCTTTGCGGTGAAAGCAGTGAGGAAGGCTGCAATCAACGTTGGATCAACGCTGCCCGTCAATATCTGACCCAGCGCTTCACGGGCCTGGTCACGGGTGAGGTCCTCACGTCCAATTAGGGGCTGAACAAACGACTTGGAGAACGATGCCGACACGACAACTCCTTACTGAGACGAGTGCCGTTTCCTGACACCCTAGTCATGAATACTACGATTTCCCTATGGCAGCCACGTACCTCGACGCAATCGGTGCTGCGCACCGAAACCGAGCACAACGCGACGAGCGCGACTGGCGCACCCGAACGACTGCTGCCTACAGCGGACAGTCGTTTCTGTCGGCGCTCGAATCTCCGGATGAGACCGTCGCAGTCATTGCCGAAATCAAGCGGCGGAGCCCGTCAAAAGGGTGGTTGGCTCAGCACCTCGATGCGCCGGAACTCGCGCGCACCTATGAAGGCGCTGGTGCTCGGGCAATATCAGTACTCACCGATCAAGATCACTTCGGCGCCCTCGCTACCGATTTACCGGATGTCGCCGGTGCGGTAACCATTCCGCGACTTCGTAAGGACTTTACGGTGGCGGAGAATGATGTCATTGACGCGGTGGAGATGGGGGCTTCGGCAATTCTGCTGATTGCGGCACTACTGAGCGACGACGAACTTGACCGGTTTTTTCGTCTCGCTACATCTTTAAATCTTGATGCCCTGTTCGAGGTGCACGACGAGGCTGAGGTCGCTCGCGTTGTTGACGTGGGTGCGAAGATCATCGGTGTGAACCAGCGCAACCTGCATACCTTTGCCGTAGACACTGAGCACGCCGAACGTGTCGTTGCCTCGATGCCTGCGAACGTGGTGCGCGTCGCCGAGTCGGGCCTGCGCTCCACGAGCGACGTTGAACGGGCCGCCATGGCGGGTTTTGACGCAGTGCTGGTGGGCGAGTCGTTCGTCACGAACACCAATCCCGGTGAGGTGGTCGCAGCATTTAGCGCCGTGAAGCGGCGTGCACGTGGCTAGGAGCCCTTTCGTCAAGATTTGCGGCGTCACGTCCGTCGCTGACGCGCGTCTTGTGCGAGACGCTGGTGCAGATGCGATTGGCGTTATTTTTTCAACCGCCTCGACGAGAACCGTTGATGCGGGGGTTGCCTCTGCCATCGCAGCTGACGCGGACGATAATTGTGTCGTTGTCGGTGTGTTCAAGGGTAACTCCGAGGATGAGATTCTCCGCCTGAGCGCAAACGTGCCGCTCGCTTGCGTGCAGCTGCATGATTCGCCGTCTGCGACGTTGGTTCCGGCCCTGCGCGCCATCGGGGTGAAACTTGTTATCGCTGCATTCCCTTTCTCTGATTCAATCGATGCGAGGGACTTTGACATGATCTTGCTTGACGGACCAACACCAGGATCGGGCGACCTCCATGACGTCTCAGCGCACCAGATTGCTGACGCAACCATCCCGGTGCTCCTCGCGGGGGGCCTGACCCCTGACAATGTTGCCGAACGGATTCGGGCTGTTCGCCCCTTCGGCGTCGATGTCGCCTCGGGAACGGAATCGTCTCCCGGCGTCAAGGACGCTGCGAAAGTCGCTAGTTTCGTAATACGCGCTCGCGAAGCGCTGTTCTCAGGAGACGAACGTTGACCGAAACGACATACATGGGCCGCCCGAACGACGATGGTCGCTTTGGGGATTTTGGTGGCCGTTTCGTACCTGAAGCCCTCATGCCAGCTTGCATCGAGTTGCAGGACGCGTTCACCGATGCCTGGGCTGACCCATCCTTCGTCAATGAGTTCCATAGCGTCCTGAAGGAGTTTGGCGGACGCCCCACGCCGGTGACCTATCTGGCTCGACTCTCCGAAAAGTTGGGCATTCGCGTATTCGCGAAGCGTGAAGATCTGGCGCACACCGGATCGCACAAAATCAACAACGTTGTTGGACAGACACTTTTGACTAAGCGGATGGGTAAGCCCCGCGTTATTGCTGAAACCGGAGCGGGCCAGCACGGTGTCGCCACCGCCACCGCCGCCGCTCGATTGGGGCTCGAATGCACTGTGTACATGGGTGAAATCGACACCCAGCGCCAGGCCCTGAACGTATTCCGCATGGAACTGCTTGGGGCCACGGTCGTGCCAGTCACGTCAGGCAGCCGAACTCTGAAGGACGCCGTGAATGAAGCGATGCGCGAGTGGGTGACGTGCGTCACCGACACCCATTACTGCTTGGGCAGTGTGATGGGACCTCACCCCTTCCCCTGGATGGTGCGAGAGTTTCAGAGCGTAATCGGCAAAGAGGCCACCGACCAAATGAACGAGCGCGGCGAGGGAACACCAGATTTCGTGGTTGCGTGTGTTGGTGGGGGTTCGAACGCCGCCGGCATCTTCGCCGGGTTTGCCAACTCGACGGCAACTCTTATCGGTGTTGAGGCCGCTGGGGGAGCGGCAGTGAAGACCGGAAGCCCCGGTGTCTTGCACGGGATGAAGTCGATGCTGATTCAAAACGAGTTCGGGCAGATTGAAGAGGCGCATTCGATCTCTGCCGGACTGGACTATCCCGGTATTGGCCCAGAGCACGCCTATCTTGCCGCGGAAGGTAGAGCTCAGTATTTGCCCATTGGTGACGTCGACGTAATTCCGGCGCTGCAGATGCTGAGTGAGTTGGAAGGCATCATTCCCGCTCTGGAAACTGCGCACGCCGTCGCATGGATTGCCCAAGAGGCGGGGAATCTGATCCCCAAGGGCTCCTCCGTTCTCCTCAATATGTCCGGCCGCGGTGACAAGGACGTCGCACAAGTTCGCGAGATTCTGAAGGGGCAGGCATGAAGTCGCTCGAGAGTTCATTGCGCGACATTCGATCAAAGGGACGCAAGACGCTGGTTCCCTATTTCATGGCTGGCGTGACGGCCGATTGGAAGACCCATGTGCACGCCGCTGTTCACGGCGGCGCTGATGTTGTCGAGATTGGCGTGCCATTTTCCGATCCACTTATGGACGGCGTGGTTATTCAGGCCGCCGGCCTTCAGTCGCTCTCTAACGGCACCACCTTCGCTTCCGTGTGCGCAGAAGTCGCGGGGGAGGACTTTGGTGTTCCCATTGTTGTGATGACGTACTACAACCTCTTCCATCATGACGGAGAAGAGCGAGCGGTTGGTCGCCTTGTTGATGCCGGCTTCCAAGGCGCCATTATTCCGGACCTTACACTCGAAGAGTCCTCCACCTGGCGTTCCTTCGCCGATGCCAAGGACTTCGCCACCATCAACATGGTCGCCCCTTCGACACCCACTGCTCGGATCGAGAAGCTCGTCGCAGCGACGGAGGGGTTCTGCTACGCCTCTGCACGCATGGCGGTAACGGGCGCTGCGAGCGACGGCGGTGATGGTCAGCGTGTTGTGGCAGCAATTCGTGCGGCAAGTGATGTGCCTACCTACGTCGGCATCGGCATCACCACGCCCGAACAAGCGGCCGAAGCGGCCCGCAGCGCTGATGGCGTGATTGTGGGCTCAGCACTTGTCGACCGCATTCTTCGTGGAGCGACCGCCGAAGACGTGGAGCATTTCGTATCCACATTCCGCGTCGCCATCGACAACCAATAGCCCCGAACCTAGAAATTCGGAAATCCCCGATTTCGGTCCATTCGCGGACTAGAAAAGAATTCGGACCGACAAATAGTTGGTCCGATGTATCAACAAGGGGGGACGAAATGTCCGAACACAAGATTGCTGATCCAGGTCCTTTGGGCCTGGCAGCATTTGCGATGACCACCTTCTGCTTGAGCTCCGCGAACGCGGGCCTCTGGCACGGGGCTGGCACGGGCGCAGCTGTTGCGCTCGCTCTGTTTTACGGTGGCCTTGTGCAGCTGCTCGCCGGTATGTGGGAGTTTGTGCGCAAGAACACCTTCGGTGCAGTAGCACTGACGTCATACGGTGCATTCTGGCTTGCGTTCTACGCAATTGTGAAGTTTGGCACCGCTTTGTCGACAGGCTCAGTTGGCGTATTCCTTCTCGGATGGACCATCTTCACCGCGTACATGTTCATTGGGTCGCTTAAGACCAGCAAGGCCCTCATGGTTGTCTTCGGTCTATTGACCGTGACCTTCGTGTTGTTGACCCTTGGTAACTGGGATGCAGGCCACGCCAACATGGTCAAGGCCGGTGGTTGGTTCGGACTCGCTACCGCGATTGCCGCCTGGTACGCCTCGGCTGCTGGCGTCATCAATGACACATTCGGCCGAACGGTACTTCCTACCAACTAAGGCAATTTCGCATCAGGACCGCCACCATTGGGGATCATGGTGGCGGTCCTGATGTTGTAGCACCTAGTAAATGTGAGTACATTTGCTTTTACACGCGTCAAACGACAAGGGGGGACCATGTCGGAATCAAAGCTCGAAGCATGGCTCGAGGAAAATCGCACTTTCGCGCCAAGCGCAGCGTTTGCGGCGCAGGCCAATGCGCAACCTGATATCTACGACATCGCCGATGCCGATCCGGTCGCCTGGTGGCGGACGCAAGCGGATCGGTTGACGTGGGACACGGTTCCCACACAGACCCTCGAATGGAATATGCCTGACGCTCGTTGGTTCGCCGACGGCACCTTGAACGCCAGCGTCAACTGTGTTGACCGACACGTCGCTGCCGGTCGCGGCGACAAGGTCGCGTTCCACTGGGTGGCTGATGCTCCTGGTGAAACCCGCACTATTACCTATCGCGAGCTCAGCCGGATGGTGAATCAGACCGCGAATGCGCTGATTGAACTTGGCGTCACCGCGGGCGACCGCGTCGCCGTCTACATGCCAATGGTCCCCGAGGCCATTGTCGCCATGCTCGCCATTGTCCGACTCGGTGCCGCCCACTCGGTTATCTTCGGCGGTTTCTCAGCTGATGCCGTGTCGTCACGCATTCTTGACTCAAACTGCACCTTTGTGGTCACTGCGGACGGTGCATTCCGACGTGGATCTCAGTCACCATTGAAGCCCGCTGTCGACGAGGCGCTCGAGAGCTGCCCCGCCGTGAAGGCAGTGCTTGTTCTGCGCCGAACCGGTGGGGAAGTGTCGTGGCGAGAAGGTCGCGACCACTGGTGGCACGAGATTGTCGATCGCCAGAGCGACCAGCACACTCCCGCCTCATTTCCCGCCGAGCAGACCTTATTCATCATGTACACGTCTGGCACGACGGCCAAGCCGAAGGGTATCTTCCACACCACCGGTGGCTACCTGACCCAGGCCGCTACGACCTATTACTACGTGTTCGACACCAAGGCTGACACCGATGTCGCGTGGACCGCCGCCGACATCGGCTGGATTACCGGTCACAGCTACATCGTCTACGGACCGCTGATTAACGGCGTGACCCAGGTGATGTACGAAGGGCTACCCGACTCCGGTGGTAAGGATCGTTGGTGGAAAATCATCGACGAATACAAGGTGTCGATGCTCTATACCGCTCCCACCACCATCCGCACGTTGATGAAGTGGGGACACGACATTCCGGCTGGTTACGACCTCTCGAGCTTGCGCATTCTCGGTTCAGTTGGCGAACCCATCAATCCCGAAGCATGGATGTGGTACCGCGAACACATCGGGCGTAACAACTGTCCGATTGTCGACACGTGGTGGCAGACCGAGACGGGAGCCCTAATGATTGCGCCGCTTCCCGGCGTCTCGCACACGAAGCCAGGTGCTGCCATGCGTGCGTTGCCCGGCATCCGTGTGGATGTTGTGGATAACGACGGAAACTCCGTCGGCAACGGCGAAGGTGGCTACCTCGTCATTACCCACCCGTGGCCGTCTATGACCCGCGGTATTTACGGTGACCACGATCGCTTTGTTGAGACCTATTGGAGTCGATTCCCCGGAAAGTACTTCGCCGGCGATGGCGCCAAGAAGGACGCCGATGGCGACCTCTGGTTGCTGGGTCGTGTTGACGATGTGATGAACATCTCAGGACACCGACTCTCGACGACTGAAGTGGAACACGCCCTCGTTGGTCACCCAGCGGTCGCAGAAGCTGCTGTTGTTGGTGCGTCCGACGAGACAACGGGACAGGCAATCGTTGCGTTCGTGACGCTCAAGTTGAACGCAGACGACGCCCACAGCGACCAGGCCGAAGTCATCGAGGCGCTCCGCCAGCACGTGTCGCGTGTTATTAGTCCAATTGCGAAACCTCGGCAGATCATCTTGACGCCCGAGTTGCCTAAAACCAGGTCCGGAAAGATCATGCGACGCTTACTTCGAGATGTCGCCGAAAACCGTTCCCTGGGTGACGTGACGACACTCACGGACCCCACCGTCGTGAACATGATTTCGGGGCTCATGGGAGCCCACGCGTCGAGCGACGACTAGCGAATTCGGCGCGCTCGCTCCAGGGGCGCAATCCAAGGAATCACAACACCCAGTGATTCGGCCGCCTCAAGCGGCCACCGTGGGTTGCGCATCACAGCACGGGCGACCATGACGGCATCGATTGGCGTCTGCGCGACAAGGTCTTCTGCCTGCTGTGGCTCAGTGATGAGCCCCACGGCGCTGACGGCAATGTCCGCATCGCGTCGAATCACCTCGGCAAAGGGCACTTGATAGCCCGGTGCGACAGGGATCTCAGCGTTGGCGACGTTGCCACCGGTCGAGACGTCGATCAGGTCAACGCCAATGTCGCGGAGACGGGTGGCGAGGACGACTGATGACGCAAGGTCCCAGCCCCCTTCGGTCCAGTCAGTGGCCGAAATACGCACCAGCAGTGGCGCGTCCGTTTCCTTTCGTACCGCAGCGGCGACCTCAAGGAGGATGCGCATGCGGTTTTCGAGAGAGCCACCGTAGGCATCGGTGCGGAAGTTTGAAAGGGGCGACAAGAATTCGTGCAATAGGTATCCGTGCGCTGCGTGAATCTCTAGAACATCAAATCCGGCCGTAATCGCCCGACGAGCCGCTTGGGCAAAGTGGGTGATCACCTCTTCAATTTCTGAAATTGTTAGAGCCCGCGGAGTGGGGTAGCCCGTAAATGGTTCCGCGCTCGGAGCGACCGCCTGCCACCCACCTTCCTCGGCTCCAGCGAATTGGTGGTCAGCCCAGGGCTGGAGCGTTGAGGCCTTTCGACCGGCGTGCGCCAGCTGAACACCCACCAGTGCCCCCTGGCTGTGCGCAAACGTGACCACACGAGACCAAGCGGCGACCTGGTCATCGTTCCACAGGCCCGGACAGGCTACGGAGATCCGACCCTCGGGTGAAACGGCGGTGGCTTCGGCGATGATGAGCCCCGCGCCACCAGTCGCCAAGGCGCCGAGGTGCATAAGGTGCCAATCGCCAACGATGCCATCGACCGCCTTGTACTGACACATCGGGCTCACCCAGAGCCGATTAGGGATGACTAGGTTTCGCAGCTGCATCGGTTCAAATAGAGCGCTCATGAGGGAATCCTTCGTGACTGACGTAGACCAAGTGTAGAGACACCAACGTCACCATTCTGCGGCCCCCTTCTCCCTAGACTGGACCTAGGTCTAGGGAACAAAGGGGTTCTTGTGCGTATCGCTGTATTGGACAATCGTGCGTCGCTCGTGGTCGCTGGCGGTTTTATTGACATCGCCGAAGCCAGCAGCGGTCAATTCGGGCCATCGATTAACAATGTTCTGGCTTCCGGTGAGGTCTTCGCTGCGTGGGTGCGAACATTAGACGCCCCCGTACCAACCCTCGAGGAGCTCGAAGTACTGCAGAGTGACGAGCGGCTCAGCTGCGTGAGCCCGACGCCTCGTCAGGTCTTTGCTATTGGACTGAACTATCGAGAGCACGCCCACGAGATGGGTCTTGCGAACCCAACACAGCCCATGGTCTTCACCAAATTCCACTCATCGCTGGCCGGTCAGCACGCGCAGATTCCAATGGTGTCTGACCACACCGACTGGGAAGCGGAAATGGTGGTCGTCATCGGCCAGGGTGGCCGGTCGATTTCTGTCGATGACGCACTGGGTCGTGTAGCGGGATTCGCAGTTGGTCAAGACATTTCAGACCGCCACCTCCAGTTACTTGGTTCCCCAGCCCAATTCTCACTCGGAAAGAGCTGGCAGAACTTCGGCCCCGTTGGCCCATGGGTAACCACTCTGGATGAGTTGACAAACCCAAACGATCTCGCAATTACCTGCGATATCAGTGGGGAACGCATGCAGGACTCTCGTACCAGCGACATGGTCTTTACCGTGGCCGAAGTCGTGAGTTACCTGTCGAACGTTGTTGAACTGTTCCCCGGTGACTTGATCTTCACGGGTTCGCCGCACGGGGTTGGACAGGGACTGACGCCACCAAGATTCTTGAAGCCAGGGGACACGATAGCCACGACTATCGAGGGCTTGGGCACCCTGTTTAATGAAGTAGTGGCCCCCTAAGGGGCCACTGTGGTCGGGCTGGGGAGATTTGAACTCCCGATCTCTCGGCCCCCAGCCGAGCGCTCTAGACCAAACTAAGCCACAGCCCGCGAAGTTCCAATCTTAGCCGCGCTCGAGTGACTCAGCCGCCAGCTGCGGCTGTCACTACTTCAATTGCGTCGCCGGTGACCACTCTGGCGTGCTCCCATTGCGAGCGGGGAACGATGATGCCATTGACGGCGATCGCAACCCCGCGCATCGGAAGGCCGCGCTGAAGCAGCAGGGCACTGACCGACAGTCCGTCATATCCTGAAACCGCGGTGCCGTTAATCGTCATTCCACCACCTCCGACACAAATGCGGCGGCCCACTGCGCTGCCAAGGGGGCGAGAGTGACGCCGTGGCGGTAATGACCGTTGGAGGCCGCCCACCGCTCCTCAGGGTGAGGCTCAAAGAAGGGGACGCCAGACTGCGCTACCGGCCGGTGACCGACCCGCATCTCCGTCAATGAGGCACCCTCGAGACCAGGAAGGATGTCGATGGCATCACGAAGGAGACGCTCGAGTTCTCCCACTTCAATCGAAGGGCCACTCTTCTCCTCGGCCGTCGCGCCTAAAACGCCGTGGTGATTCTCTCGCCCGACGTAGTAGAACGGACGGCCACGGACGAAGGCTCGAACCATTGGAGCATCATCGCGCGCCAGACCATGCGTTCGGACGGTGACACCTCGGATCGGGCGAACCTGATGCTCGGGGCGCAGCCCTGGGATTGTGGGGGCCGCACCCGTACACACCACCATCAAGTCAAAGGAGCGTTCCGTCGTTGTCGTCTCCACTCGAACGCCGGTTGCCGATGGGGTAACTCGAACAACGTGCTCAGTCACGAACTCAGTGCCGAACGTCCCCAGGCCAGCCTGAAGTGCAGCGACTGCCTCATCGGGTCGAATCCACGCCTCGTTGTCGACGAGAACTCCATCGTGAATGCGGTCACTAACCCCAGAAAAGAGCCCTGTTTCCTCTGCTCGGTTCACTGCTTTCAGATTCACATCAAATCCACGCGCCACCGTGCACCACTGACTCAGCAATCTCCGGTCGGAGGCGTCAAAAGCGACGTGGAGCGTGCCCGATCGCCGCACCACGATGTGATGGCCAGTGACATCAGCGAGTTCATGACTGAGGGCCTCCCAGCGCGCGACTGCATCGCGCTGGAGCGAAAAATTTTCATCCTCACCGACGGCGATTTCCGACACTGGTGCCAACATGCCGGCGGCGGCGTAGGTAGCGCCACGGCCAGGCGTCGGGTCGAAGACACTGACGTTGTGACCGTCGCGGGCGAGACGCCAAGCGGCGGTGAGCCCAATAATTCCCGAACCGATAATCGCAATCTGGGCTCTCTTCACGACTTCAACTGTAGGCCGGTACGAATGCTTCTTGGTCTTGGCTATAGTTGTGGCGGGTCAGCGTTGCCCCGAAAGGTAAACGCGATGACACAGACCCCCTTCCCCCTTTACGACCCCGCTTTTGAGCACGACGCCTGTGGCGTCGGTATGGTTGCTGATCTCACCGGCACCCCGTCGCATCAAACGGTCACGGACACCCTCACGATTCTCGAGAATCTCGAGCACCGTGGTGCAACGGGCGCCGATGTCGCCTCCGGTGACGGCGCAGGCATCTTGCTGCAGATGCCCGACTCCTTTTTGCGTCAGGTCGTTTCCGCGAACCTGCCACCAATGGGGGAGTACGGCGTTGCCTTCTGGATGATTTCCAAGGAAGCAGCAGCCGACGTCCGCCACAGCCTCGAGACGATTTTCTCCTCGGTCGGCCTGACCACGCTGGCCTGGCGTGACGTTCCCGTCGACTCGTCAATTCTCGGCCCCACGTCTGCCGCCAGCGAGCCCGCGTTCGTGCAGCAGATCGTCAGCCTTGGTGGCGGCGCTACCGGCGTGCTCGACAGTGCTCTGTTCGCCGCTCGGCGCCTAGCCGAGCACTCCCACCCGGTGTACGCGTCATCGTGTTCGTCGTCGGTTCTTATTTACAAGGGCATGTTGTCGTCGCCCCAGTTGCGCCAGTACTTCGACGACCTCCGTGACGAGCGGCTCAGCGCGGCTATTGCCGTCGTCCACAGCCGGTTCTCGACGAACGTTCTTCCCCGATGGGAGCTCGCGCAACCATTCCGCTACATCGCACACAATGGTGAAATCAACACGGTGCGCGGAAATCGCAATTGGATGACCGCCCGGGAGACCACGCTTTCGTCGGAGAACCTCCCCGTACCGCTGAGCGAATTGACACCAATCATCACTCCCAACATGAGTGACTCCGCCTCCTTCGACGAGGTCGTTGAACTCCTCGTGCAGAGCGGCCGATCTTTGCCGCACGCCATTTTGATGATGATTCCCGAAGCCTGGGAGAAGTCCACCAGCATGGACGTGGCCCGTCGTGATTTCTACCGCTATCACGCAGCACTGATGGAACCATGGGATGGACCGGCTTCGGTCACCTTCTCCGACGGCAAAATCGTTGGCGCCGTCTTGGACCGCAATGGTCTTCGCCCAGCTCGCTACTGGGTGACCAAGGACAAGCGCGTTATTTTTGCCTCCGAGGTCGGTGTGGTCGACGTTGATCCCGCGAACATTGAACGCAAGGGTCGACTCCAGCCGGGTCGTGTGTTCTTGGTAGATATTGCCCAAGGTCGCATCATTGACGACACCGAGCTGAAGGCCGATCTGGCCGCCCGTGCACCGTACGGGGAGTGGCTGGCTGAGCACCAGTTGTCGCTCGACGAGATTGAGCCTCGGGTTATGTTGACGCCATCGCACGCCTCTGTCGTGCAGCGCCAGCGCAACTTCGGCTACAGCGACGAAGACATCCGTCTTATCGTCAAGCCCATGGCCAACGTGGGTGAGGAACCCATTGGGTCGATGGGTTCCGACGCCGCGCTACCGGCGCTCTCGACAGACCACCGCCCCTTGTTTGACTACTTCACGCAATTGTTTGCGCAGGTGACCAACCCACCGCTTGACGCAATTCGTGAAGAACTCGTGACGAGTACCCGCGTCACCATTGGTGGGGAAGAGAACCTGCTGACGGAGACGCCTCGACACTGCCACCAGATCGTTCTTTCCTCGCCGGTGTTGAGCGTCGAAGAGCTCGCCAAGATTCGCTACATCGACGAAGCAGCTGGCGACTGGGGCTTTCACGCCACTGTCGTCGACCTGCTGTTCGAAGCCCATGGCACTGGATCAGCCGGCGAGCGACTCCGGGCGGCCGTTGACGCAATCTGTGACGACGTCGTTGCGCAGGTTCGCAACGGTGCTTCCATTGTCATCCTGTCGGACCGCAATACCTCGACGGAACTCGCTGCGGTCCCGAGCCTGCTCGCTGCGTCAGCGGTGCACCACCGGCTCGTGGCCGAACACTTGCGCACCTCGGCCGCAATCATTCTTGAGGCTGGTGACGTTCGCGAAGTCCACCATGTTGCCCTGCTGCTCGGTTTTGGTGCCTCGGCGGTCTGTCCGTACCTGGCGTATGAAACCATTGACGACCTGGCAAGCGCTCAACAGCTGTCGGTGGCCACCGCTATGGAGGGTCGCTACCACTTCGCCAAGTCACTGACCAAGGGCATCGTCAAAGTGATGTCCAAGATGGGTGTGTCGACGGTCGCGAGCTATGTTGGCTCACAGTTGTTTGAGGCCGTCGGTATTGACGCCGACATCCTGTCGTCATACTTCCCAGGCTTCAAGTCCCGTATTGGCGGCATCACGCTCGACCACTTGGCCGAGTCGGTGTTGGCGCTCCACGCCGAGGCTTACGTCCGGCCTCAGGCCCAATCGGTGGCCTTGAGGAACCGCGGTGAATATCAGTGGCGTCGTGACGGAGAGATCCACCTCTTCAACCCGCGTACGGTACAGAAGTTGCAGCACGCCACTCGCGCGAAGCGCTACGACATCTTCAAGGAGTACACCAAGCTCGTTGACGATCAGATGAACGCCAACGCGACCTTGCGTTCATTGTTGCGATTCCGCTCCGACCTCACACCGGTGCCCCTCGACGAAGTCGAGTCCGTCGCCTCCATCGTGAAGCGATTCTCTACGGGTGCCATGTCCTATGGATCCATTTCTGAAGAGGCCCACACGACGTTGGCCATCGCGATGAACCGACTTGGCGCCAAGTCGAACACGGGCGAGGGCGGCGAGGACGAGGAGCGTTTCGACACCTCAGATCCACGTTTTAATCGCCGCAGCGCTATCAAGCAGGTCGCGTCTGGTCGTTTCGGCGTCACCAGTCGCTACCTGGTCAATGCCGACGACATTCAAATCAAGATGGCGCAGGGCGCCAAGCCTGGTGAGGGTGGTCAGCTTCCTGGTTCGAAGGTGTATCCGTGGGTGGCGAAGACTCGTCACTCGACGCCTGGCGTCGGTCTGATTTCGCCACCACCGCACCACGACATTTACTCAATCGAAGACTTGGCCCAGCTGATCTACGACTTGAAAAATGCCAACAATCAGGCTCGCGTCCACGTCAAACTGGTGTCAGAGCAGGGTGTCGGCACGATTGCCGCTGGCGTTGCCAAGGCTCACGCGGACGTCATTTTGATCTCAGGTCACGACGGCGGCACCGGCGCAGCGCCACTCACCTCCCTGAAGCACGCTGGTACCGCGTGGGAGTTGGGACTGGCCGAGGCACACCAGACCCTGGCAATGAACGGACTTCGTTCACGCGTTGTTGTGCAGGTTGACGGCCAGTTGAAGACTGGTCGCGACGTAGTTATCGCCGCTTTGCTCGGTGCTGAAGAGTTCGGTTTCGCGACCGCCCCGCTCGTCGTGTCGGGCTGCATCATGATGCGCGTCTGCCACCTCGACACGTGTCCCGTTGGTATTGCGACCCAGAACCCTGTTCTTCGCGAACGTTTCACCGGCCAGCCGGAGTTCGTTGAGAACTTCTTCGAATTCATCGCTGAAGAAGTCCGCGAAATCATGGCCCAGCTTGGCGTTCGCACCATTGACGAGTTGGTTGGCGACACGTCAAAGTTGGAAGCCCTGTCTCTGAACAGCGACACCAACACGTTGTCACTTGAACCACTGTTGGCCCACACGGATCCCGCACAACGCCGTAACACAATCGCGCAAGACCACGGTTTGGACCAGGCGCTTGACTGGACCTTCCTGGACGACGCCGTCGCTGCGGGCGTCGCTGGCGAACCACTGACGGTGCATCGTGCCATTCAAAATGTCCACCGTTCCGTTGGCACCCTGACGGGATCGGCACTGACTCGTGTGCTCGGGGCGAAGACATTGCCACACGACCTCATTACCGTAGACCTCGAGGGCTCCGCCGGGCAGTCGCTTGGTGCGTTTATCCCGAAGGGATTGACGCTGCGTTTGTCGGGCGACGCCAACGACTACGCCGGTAAGGGTCTGAGTGGTGGCCGCGTTGTCATTCAAAAGCCGCAGACCGCCACGTACGACAGTGCCGACAACATCATCGCGGGCAACGTGATTGGCTACGGCGCCACCAGTGGTGAGATTTTCATCTCCGGTGTCGTCGGTGAACGGTGTGCCGTTCGCAACTCCGGCGCCACGATCGTCGTCGAGGGAACGGGCGACCACGCCTGTGAGTACATGACGGGTGGCACCGTGGTCATCCTCGGAGGTGTGGGACGAAACCTCGCCGCTGGTATGAGTGGCGGCACCCTGTTCCTCTACGACCCCAACAACGAGGTCTACGACCACCTGTCGGCTGGCGTCTACGAAATCGATCCCTTGGAGTTCGAGGACGAAGAGCGCTTGCGCGAGATCGTTGAGCGCTTTGCCGCCGAGACCCACTCAGCTCGCGCCGCGGCGTTGCTCTCGGATTGGCGTACCGCTCGCATGCAGTTCGTGCGCATTGAAACATCGGAATACCAGCGCGTTCGTGAGGAGTTGCGAAATGGGTAAGCCCACCGGGTTTTTAGAGTTTGACCGTAAGGGTCCGTCGTATCGTCCGGTTCCCGTGCGTCTTCGCGACTGGAAAGAGGTCTACGAGCCGCAGAGTGATGCGGAGATTGCGGAACAGGGTGCTCGATGCATGGACTGCGGCATCCCGTTCTGTATGCAGGGCTGCCCCTTGGGGAATCGGATCCCTCACTTCAACGACCTGGTCTACAAGGGCAACTGGGCCGAAGCTGCCGCCCAGCTGTTCGCAACGAACAACTTCCCAGAGTTCACGGGTCGTCTGTGTCCCGCTCCCTGCGAATCCGCGTGCGTGCTCGGCATTGGTGCCGACCCAGTCACCATCGAACGACTCGAGTACGAGACCGTGGAACACGCCTTCCGTTTGGGCCTTCCCACGTCACTGGCAACGGCCGAGAACACGGGCAAGCGCGTGGCCATCGTTGGCTCCGGTCCCAGTGGTCTTGCCGCCGCCGCACAGCTGCGCGTGGCTGGTCATGAGGTGACAGTCTTCGAGCGCAACGACCTCATT